>CEUJ01039740.1_pt1 | contig 10368 bp, 8 predicted proteins | sample 361531 | NCBI WGS metagenome assembly CEUJ01 (sample SAMEA2622842, study PRJEB7988) | marine metagenome | biome: marine biome (ENVO:00000447); feature: marine epipelagic mixed layer (ENVO:xxxxxxxxx); material: "saline water (ENVO:00002010), including plankton (ENVO:xxxxxxxx)" | depth 140 m | reverse complement strand
GCTTTTCCCTCATTTTTAACTATATTTATAGCACTTTGGTATAGCTCATCTTTATCATTTTCCTCAGATTCGATCGACTCTTTATGCATATCTTCAGAAAACTCTAAAATTTCCTCCACATAGTCAGGTTCTGCTTGGGATCTTAAAAAATTGTTTATTTTTTCTATTTCTTCTTCTGTGACAAATGGAGCATGTATTCTAGTTATTTTATTCGCTGATGACATAAATAACATATCCCCTTTACCTAATAATTGTTCAGCACCTTGTTCACCAAGAATTGTCCTGCTGTCAATTTTTGAAGATACTTGAAATGAAATTCTAGTTGGAAAATTTGCTTTAATTGTTCCAGTTATGACGTCAACACTTGGTCTCTGTGTAGCCATAATAATATGAATTCCTGCCGCCCTGGCCATTTGCGATAATTTTTGAATATAATTTTCAATTTCTTTTCCTGAAACCAGCATTAGATCTGACATCTCATCAACCACGACAACTATATAAGGCATAAATGTTTTATGCTTGGAATTATAACCGTCAATATTTCTCACACCTACTTTAGTCATTAATTTATATCTATTTTCCATCTCCTTAACTACCCAACCTAAAACAGATGCGGCCTTTTTTGCCTCTGTTATTACGGGACATAATAAATTTGGAATTCCTTCATATGTAGATAATTCTAACATTTTAGGATCAATTAAAATAAATTTACACTTATCAGGGGCATGTCTGTAAATAAGAGATAAAATAATGGTATTAATACAAACTGATTTTCCAGATCCAGTGGTTCCAGCAATTAATAGATGTGGCATTGAACTTAAATCACCTATGATCGGTTTACCTGATATACTTTTGCCCAAAGCAATTGGAAGTTTTATTTCCCTTTTTTTAAATTGAACATCATTTATAACCTCACTTAGATATACATTTTCTCTTGCAAGGTTAGGTAACTCTATTCCGATAGTATTGCTACCTGGTATGATTGAAATTCTAGCTGATTCAGAACTTGTATTTCTAGCAATATCTTCAGATAAATTTATAATTTTGGAGACTTTAACGCCGGCCGCAGGTTCAAATTCGTTAAGTGTTACTACAGGTCCATAATTAATTTTTTTTATTTTGCCTTCAACACCAAAATCCATTAAAACTTTTTCTAAGTAACTTTCGTTTATATCTTCATTTTTTTTGGCAGTTTTTTCGTTTTTTTGTGGAGATTTAAGAAATTTAATATCAGGAATAATGAATTTAACATTATTTGGGTTAGCTTTATTTTCAAATGGTAAACTGTCTTGAATCCTTGTCTTTTCATACGAGTCTTTAGAAGTCAACTTTTTCTCTTCAATTTCTGTATTTTCGCTATCTTTAGTGGTATTTTTGAATTTAAAAATATTTCTAATTTTTTTCACAAAAACAATCAATTTTGAAATAGTTAAATTAAGACTTATTAAAAATAAAAAAATTGTGATAAAAGCTAATACATAATATGAAATATCTTTATTAATTAATAGAATATTTCCAAAAAAAGATTCTTTGATTATCGAACCTATAAAACCTCCATTTCCATTAATTGTTAAAAAAAAAGACTGATTTTTGAAAAAAGATAAAAAGAGTGTCCCAAAAATTATATATAAAATTGAATAAAAAAAATTATCGACAAAGTATAAATACTTTTTGTTTATAAAAATATTTAATCCAGAAAAAAATAAAGTAATTGGAATTAAGTAGGAAATAAGACCCATAGATTGAAAAAAAAAGTCAGATACTATGCTACCTCTAAGTCCTAATAAATTTTCAATTTTATTGTTATTATTTATTATAAAATTTGGGTCACTAGGCGAATAGGTTGCAAGTGAGGTAAATAATGATAGTCCCGCTATTATTACGCACAAGCCAAATAGCTCTGCGACTCTTCTAATTAAAAAATCTCTGGTTTTTGTAAAAAAATCTGCAATTTTCATAAAAATGAATCAATCAAACTGATTTGTACCATTTAATTATTATTGGTAAAATTAAAAAATTATTATGAAAGTTTGTTTAATAGGAAATAATATAACCAGCTTGCTTTTAGCTGATATTTTATCAAAAAAAAATTTTAAGATAGAAATCCACTCAAAGAAAGTCAAAAAATATAAATTTGAAACAAGGACCATTGGTATAACCGATCATAATTTTACTTACCTTGCTAAACAATTTAAAAATATAACAAAGATTTCTAATTCTATTAATGAAATTAAGATTTTTATAAAAAATAAAAATACTGATGATAAAATTTTATTTAATAAAAATTCGGCGCCGCTATTTCATATGGTAAAATATGACAAATTTTTTACTTACATAAAATCAAAAGTTGCTTCAAATAAAAAAATTGTCTTTAGGAATTTTAATAAAAATTCAAAGCTAAATAATTTAATAAATGACAAAAAATTTAAATTAATAATTAATTGTGAGAATTCAAATGCATTAACAAAAAAATATTTAAAGAAATCAATTTTTAAAAATTATAATAACAAAGCCTTTACAACTATAATTAAACACTCCAAAATTAAAAATCATTCAGCTACTCAAATATTCACCCGCAATGGACCAATTGCTTTTTTACCCTTGTCAGAAGCTTTAACCTCGGTTGTCTACTCTCATGAAATAATTAAGAATAAAAGTATTAATGATAAAGATATCTTGGAAATAATAAAAAATTTTAATCCATTATATAAAAATATTTTATATAAAAAAATAAAAATAGAGAGCTTTTATTTAAATCTTGTATTGCCAAAAAAATATTACAATAATAAAATACTTTTTTTTGGAGACTCTATTCATACTATTCATCCCCTGGCTGGGCAGGGTCTAAACATGACAATAAGAGATATAATTAAATTTGAAAAAATAATAGAAGACAAGATAAACTTAGGTTTAGAAATAAATAAAAGTATTTATAAAGAGTTCGAGAATAAAACTAAAAGTTTTAATGTTTTATTCTCTACAGGTGTAGATTTAATTTATGAATTTTTTAGATTTAATAAAAATTTTGTACCTGAAGTTGTATCAAAAAAAATATTTTCATTTATAAATAAAAATAAGAGTTTAAAAGATTTGTCAACAAAACTTGCAAATTCTGGTCCCTTTTGATTATTGAATGGTTTTTAAGTTTGAAAAATTTGTGTTATATGTTTTAAGAATTTCTTTAAATTTAATCTGTCTTTCACTTAAATTCTTAGTTTCTAACAAAATTTGTTTTTCCAAAATAGAAAAAGGCGAGGCCATAGCAAGTGCTGATAAAGTCTGGTAAACATTTTGATTCTCTAGATCTTTCCAATTAATTTGATATCCTCTCTTTTTAAATAATATTTTAAGTTCATCTAGTATCATTTTAATTTTTGAAAATTCAAAATTTTCTTCATCAGAATTTTTATCATTCTCAAATAAATCGTAATTAACACTTAATTCTCTATAAAGTTTTTTATTTTCAACTTCACTAATTTTTTTAAATCTATTCAATCCTTTAAGTATTATAATATACCTTCCATCATCGGTTTCATTGAAACTTATAATTTTACAAACACAACCAACATCAAATAAATCGGGTTTTTTTAAATCCCCAGTCTTTTTAGGCTGTATCATCCCAATTAGTCTGTCAGATGACATTGAGTCATTAACCATTTGCAGGTATCTTGGTTCAAAAATATTTAATGGGACAGTTGTTTCTGGAAATACAATGAAGTTTGACAAAGGAAAAATAGGTATTCTTGTTGGCAATTTATTTGATATATCCATAAGAGAATATTAACATAAAAATGAATAAAAACTTACAAGAAATAGATAAACTATTTAAAAATAAAAAATATAATCAAGTTATTAAAAAAACAAAAAAATTAGTAAATTCAAAAGAAGTTATACCCCCTTTTTATAATTTATTGGGATTATCATTGGCTAAGATTGGTAAAGAACAAGAGTCAGAATTATGTTTTATCGAGGGCATTAAAAAATTTCCAAATGAAATAAGTCTAAAATCAAATATTTCATTAATTCAATTAGACTTAAAAAAATTTAGCCAAGCAGAAAAAAATATAAATGAAGCATTAAGAATAAATCAGGAAGATATATATACAATATATGCGTTAGCAAATTTAAATAGAGATCAATTTAAATTTAGTGAGGCTATTAATAATTTTAAAAAAGTATGTGAAATAAATGTAAAATTTCCTAAGGCACTCATGTATTTAGGTCAATCATATCTTGATTTAGCACAAGAAAAGAACGACAAAAATTTATACAATTTAGCTGAAAAAAATTTGTTTTTATCAAGTGAATTATTTCCAGAAAATACACCGGTTGATTATACTCTTAGTACAATCATAAATTATGCAGATAACAATTTGCATCAAAAAAAAATGCTTAATAAAATAGACACTTTAAAAATGAGTGACGAGCAAAAATATTTTATTTTTTTTGCATTAGGAAAATCCTTTGAAGATCAAAAAAAATTCGAACAGTCATTTCAATTTATAAAATTAGCAAACGAATCCAAAAATAGATTAATAGATAAAGATGTAATCAAAGCTGAATTATTACGATGCAGAAACGTTAAAAAAATTTTCGATAATATTCATTTAAAACCTTCAAACCTAGATCCATTGTTTCAAAAGAAAATAATTTTCGTTATTGGCCTACCAAGATCTGGAACTACTTTAGTTCATCAAATTCTTTCTTCTGATACTGAAAGTTTTGGCTTTGGAGAATCTACTATTTTTAGTAAATTTTTCGAAAATAATATTTTCAATAAATCCTTTTTGTCAAAAATTTTAGAAAGAAAAACAATGGATGAACATATTAAAAAAATTTCAAATGAAATAGGAAATAAATATGAGTCAATTTCAAATAAAAAAATATTTGTGGATAAAATGCCTTCAAATTTCTATTGGGTTGGATTTATAAAATTGTTATTTCCAAATTCAAAGATAATTCATATATCAAGAAATATTAAAGACAACTGTCTTTCAATTTATAAGAACATGTTTGGGTCTAGCGATATGGATTGGAGTTATAGTGAGCAAAATATTTTTAAATTTGTAATGAATTATAGAGATATTATGAAATATTGGATAGGCAAATATAAAGAAGATATTTATGAAATTAGATATGAAAATTTAGTCCAAAACAAGGTTGAAGAAACCAAAAAATTGTTTGGTTTTTGTGAGATGAAATGGGATGAAAAAATTTTTGATTTTTACAAAAATGCCAAGACCATTAGAACCGTTAGCGTAAATCAAGTTAAAAAACCTATTTATAGCTCCTCGATTGACAGTAGCTCAAATTATATTAATTATTTTCAACATTTAAATAAGTTAGAAGATTAACAACTTAATTATTTTAACTGTTGCTTGTAAATCAAAAACATTCTATTTATAATAAAAATTACTGGCGGGCATAGCTCAGTGGTAGAGCGTCTCGTTGCCAACGAGAAGGTCGTGGGTTCAAGTCCCATTGCCCGCTCCATTTGGAGGATAATATGGATGAAGATTTATCAAAAAAAAAATGTATACCATGTGAGGGTAATATACCTCCATTTGATTATAGTGAGATACATAAATATTTAAAAAAGGTTGATGGTTGGGATGTGCAACAAGACCAAAACAAAAGTTATTTTTTAATTAAAGAGATTAAATTCTCAAATTTTAAAGAGAGTCAAAATTTTGTTAATAAAGTAGGAGATTTAGCAGAAGATGAGGGACATCATCCTGATATCTCTTTTGGATGGGGTTACGCTAAAGTAAAAATTTTTACACACGCGATTAGTGGTCTTGCAGAAAGTGATTTTATTTTAGCCTCTAAAGTAGATAAAATAGCTAATGGTTAAAGTGCCTTGTTTTTGAAAATACCAGTACTATTCCCATATCATTAGCAAATTTAATAATTTTCTTATCATTAATTGATCCATAAGGTTGAATAATAGCATTTACACCTGCTTGGACTAAAATTTCTATTCCATCAATAAATGGAAAAAAAGCATCTGAGGCAGCAATAATTGGGTCTTTATTATTAAATTGTTTAAACATTTTCATTTTTTCTATTGCAATTTTGCAGCTATCAAGCCTACTAGGTTGTCCAGAGCCAATACCCAAAGTTTTACTATTTTGTGAAATTACTATTGCATTGGATTTAACTCTACGGCATACATTTAAAGAAAATATAAGTTCATCCATTAACTTTTTTGAAGGCTTAATTTTTGAAATTACTTTAAAATTACTTTTATTAAATTTTTCAAGATCACTATTTTGTATAATGAAAGAATTCACACCAGAAGTAAATTTATTTTGTCTTTCAATTTTAAAATTTGAAATATCTACAAGTGTCATATTTTTTTTCTTCTCAAATAGTTTTAGCGCTTTATTATCATAACCATTAGATATAATTACTTCATAAAATTTTTTTTTAATTTCCTTGGCTAGATTAAAACTTATTTTATAATTACATGCCAAAATCCCTCCATATGCACTTATCGGATCACTATTAACTGCAGATAAATAACTTTTCATGTGATTATTCTCAACAGAAACTCCACATGGATTAGCATGTTTTACAATAGCAGTTCCAATGTTTTCAGGCAGTATTTTGATTAAATCTATGCAAGAAAATATATCATTGTAGTTATTATAACTTAATTCTTTTCCCTGTAATTGTTTTAGTTTGAGATTTTTTTCAAAGCCATACAAAGCCGCATGCTGGTGGGGATTTTCACCATACCTAAGCTTTTGAATTAAATTTCCTTCAATAAAAAATTTCTTTGGATATTTTTCTTTCGAAAAATTTTTAAAATAATTGTGAATTTTAACATCATAACTCGCTGTTTCGCTGAACGCTATCTTTGACATTTTTTCTCGAAATTTTAAGGATGTTCCTCCCTTATATAATTTTAATTGAATAATTAATTCCTCGTAATCATTAGGTTTTGTTATTACAGTTACATCATTATAATTCTTTGCAGCAGCCCTAACTAATGTTGGACCTCCTATATCTATATTCTCAATTATTTTTTTATGATTCTTTGTTTGTGTTATTATTTTTTCAAAAGGATAAAAATTTACAATGACTAAATCTATACTTTGAAAATTTAATTTTTTTAACATTTGTTTGTGTGAATTTTTTTCTCTTTTGAATAGTATTCCAGAATAAATTTTTGGATGTAATGTTTTTACTCGACCATCTAAGATTTCTGGAAATTTAGTGAAATCTGAAACTTCTGTGCAATTATATCCTAGAGATTTTATTTTTTTGCATGTCCCACCTGTGCTTACAAATTTTATATTGTATTTCTTTAGTTCCTTAAGAACTTTATCAAGTTTTTCTTTGTTTGAAATCGAGATGAAGGCTGATTTTATTTTCATATTTTGGAAATCTCCCAAAAAATATTTTGCTCTTCTGAATTAGTTAATCCAGAAATAACTATATTTCTATTCTCTATATACTTATTTTTAGTGCCAAAATATAATCCTGTCTCAATATCTATATTGTGATTTTTACATATAAATTTCCATCCCGCATTATTAGTTTCAATTAATATTGTCTCTTTACTCAATAATTTAGTTAATTTTATTTCTGGTAAAAAATGAAATCTCAACTCAAAATTACTTGGTTTAAATTTGTTCATCTTAATCAATTTATCACAACCCTCCAATTTAATATCGTCACAAAAATATTTAATACTTCTCTCATGTATTACTCCATTCGATTTAGAATATGCGTCATGTGTTGCCTTTAAAGACCAAAAATTTTTCTCTAATTTAATTTCTTTCTCTAAAATCTTAAAGTTTTTATAAACTAATGAATGACCGTGCTTATCTCTTCCAAATTGAACCATTGAAGTGTTGTTTATTACAAGTGTACTGTGTGTTGCTGTAGATTTAGATATGATGTTCAATTGATGTTTGTGATCTTGAAAATAACCAGAATTTGCTATCACTTTTTCTCCAGAATAGGAAAATTCAAAAGAGAAGAGACCTGCTTGATAATCCTTCGAAAATTTCTTTTCAGGTGCTTTCCCAACATCAACTACAAGGGATGTTTTTTTATTTTTTAAAACTAAATATCCACCAATTTCTTTTAGGTCATCTTTAAATTTATACTTGTGGAATGTCAAATAATCATCAAATTCTTTATTTGAATCCTCAAAATTTCCATTGAATAATATTCCGTTTTTTTTGTTTGCACATAAAAGATTATAAGATTTTCCAAGATAAAAAATAACTTCATCCAAGAATTCTGGAATAGGAGTTTGAGACTCTTTTAAAAATTCCCGTACAATAATTAAATATTTCAAATAAAAAACTAGTTGTCTAAGATTTCTTGACTTAGGAAAATTAGTCTTATCAAGTGAAAATTCTAGAATTTGTTTTAATAATTCAATACCAAACTTAAGATAGTATTTATCCTGATAAGCAAGACCTACAAGAATAATTGCAGTACTTCCAATTATTTTATCATCAAACTTATCAGAACTTTTTATCTCATTTATTAGGTGATTTGTCTGTTTCTTGATAGTACTATTAAATTTTAATTTATAATTTGTATCAGAATTTTCGTATGTAAGCCTAGAGTTTGAAATCCAAGCAATAATTCGCTTTGATAGGATATCTAAATCCCAAATGCCTTGTTTATATTTGTCATTTTCATCAATCCAATTAGAAACTATATTTTGTGTAATTTTGCTTGAAGATTTTAAATCCAACGTAAAAAGCCAAAAAAAACTGTGAAGTTTTCTAAATTCCTTAAAATTTAAATTTATATTGTTTTTCCAAACAGCGTTAAGTGAATAATCTTCTATATTAGATTTTTTTTTATCAAATTTAATTATACAATTTAGGATATTTTGACTTGGTTTATAAATTATAACTTTATCATCAATTCTAGAAATTTTTTTATTATAAATAGGTGAATTTAAATAAATCCTCCTTAACTGTTTAAACGCTTGGAAAAATAAAGAACTAAAGTTTAAAAAATTACTTTTAATAAACATTTAAAGCTGTTTTAAAGTATTGATATTCTTCTTCAAATCTCCGTTATTTTCCTTGAACACAGTTGTACCAGATACTAAAATATCCACTCCTGCCTTAACTGCTAATTTTGAGGTTTCAAAATTAATTCCACCATCAATTTCAATTTTGAAATTATAGTTTTGTTGTATTCGTATTTCGTCAAGATCTTTGATTTTTTTAATAACGTCTTTAATAAATTTTTGACCTCCAAACCCTGGGTAAACACTCATAATTAATACCAAATCAATTTGGTTTAAAAAATCTACAGCTGCTTTTATCTCTGTATTAGGGTTTAAAGAAATTCCAACTTTCTTATCCAATGATTTAATTAAATTTATAGTTTCCGAAATATTTTCTGTAGCTTCTGGATGAAAAGTTATAATATCAGCTCCTGCATCGCTGTAGTCTTTTATGTATTTATGGACTGGATTAATCATTAGATGAACGTCAAAAGGCAATTTTGTGTATTTTCTTAAACTTTTAATTACAGGTGGTCCTATCGTTAGGTTTGGAACAAAATGACCATCCATTACATCAACATGTATCATGTCTGCTCCACTTTCTTCGAGGCGTCTAATATCCTCACCAAGTTTACTAAAGTCAGCAGATAAAATAGAAGGTGATATTTGTATTTTTTTCATAGAAAACAATTCTTATACTAGTATCAATTTTTAAAATAATTTGAATTATTATTTACCAAATATTCTATAAATTTCGTTTGCGATTTCACTTTCCAATGGAAAGGAAAGCATTCCCATAACTGAATAACCCAATAAATATGGTATTAAGTAAAATCTAAACATATAAAAAAACCAAGCGACGTAAAGAGGAACAATGGGATGAGCTATAAAACTTGGTGTAATAAATTTGAATAATTTAATTATTGGATTTGTAGATTTTACAAATATTTTCATAAAAAAAAAATCAGAGTCCTCTTTTTGGAAAATATTCATTGCAGTACGACCTATTAAAGTCCACATAATAATTCCAAGAATATAATCGATTACTAAAATGTAAAATGGCATTTTTTTAAATGGGGGGCGTAAAATATACGCCCCCAATAAAAATTTACTTAATGTGCTTTTCCTAGAATTGTCTTTCCGCTAGGTACTCTGACTTCATCAACCATTTTTTGGGTTGCGCTATCAGGTTCTTCAGTCATAAGACTTACTACTACCATAACTACAAGACATACTGATGCTCCTATAATACCAAATCTTAAGTGATCAATACCTAACCATGGCGTTTGGGCCATAAATTTAGGTCCGACATAGATCAAGTACGCTGTACCGGATCCAAGACCTGCTATCATTCCTGCAACAGCACCTGCTCTAGTTGC
>CEUJ01103613.1_pt1 | contig 10392 bp, 13 predicted proteins | sample 361531 | NCBI WGS metagenome assembly CEUJ01 (sample SAMEA2622842, study PRJEB7988) | marine metagenome | biome: marine biome (ENVO:00000447); feature: marine epipelagic mixed layer (ENVO:xxxxxxxxx); material: "saline water (ENVO:00002010), including plankton (ENVO:xxxxxxxx)" | depth 140 m | reverse complement strand
ACTTTTAAAATTTTTTCTCTTCCAATTATATCTGGATTTGAAACCACTACTTGTCTGTCAAACCTACCAGGTCTCAATAATGCTGGATCTAAAACATCAGGTCTATTTGTTGCTGCTATAATAATAACACCCTCGTTTGTGTCAAAACCATCCATCTCAACAAGAAGCTGATTCAAAGTTTGCTCTCTTTCATCATTTCCACCACCTAAACCCGCACCTCTACTTCTGCCAACTGCATCAATTTCATCGATAAAAATTATACATGGAGAATTTTTTTTACCTTGTTCAAACATATCTCTGACTCTTGAGGCACCAACTCCTACAAACATTTCAACAAAATCAGAGCCTGAAATTGTAAAAAATGGTACACCAGCTTCTCCTGCTATTGCTCTTGCAAGTAATGTTTTTCCTGTTCCTGGAGGTCCAACTAATAGTGCTCCTCTTGGTATTTTACCTCCAAGCCTACTAAATTTTCTTGGGTCTTTTAAGAACTCAACTATTTCTTCAACCTCTTCTTTTGCCTCTTCAACACCAGCTACATCGTTAAATGTAACTTTACCTTTAAGTTCATTCATCATTTTTGCTTTTGATCTTCCAAAACCCATTGCTCCACCTTTTCCACCTTGCATTTGTCTCATAAAGAAAATCCAAACTGCGATTAATAAAAGCATTGGAAACCATGAGAGGAGAACTCCAAACAGAGATGGCATCTTTTCATCAATAGGAGCAGCAGATATACTTACTCCTTTATCTGAGAGCTTCTCTATTAAATTAGGGTCATTTGGTGAGTAGGTTATGAAACTTTTTCCATTAGAGTAAACACCTTTTATATTATTACCTTGAATTTCAACTTTGAGCACTTCACCATTGTCCACCGCGGTCAAAAATTCAGAAAATATTACTTGGTTAGAACCTTTTAAATTTGACTGAGGATTCTTAAACATATTATATAAGCCAATAGTCAAAAAAACTATTATTGCCCACATAGCTATATTTTTTAAATTCATACTGTTAAAATAAGAGTTATTATAAATTAAACAAGTGGCAATTTAAGATAATGTCGCAATTATTCAATGTTCCTTAGAAATAATTACTGTCTGATTTACCTTTTCAATGATGCACCCTCCTAAAGTAACCTTTAAATTAGAGCTTTTTTGCACTTTTTTAATAAGATAGTCTAGTTTTCTTCCCCTAACTGAATAATGTTTTTTTCCAACTATTTTAATTATATCTGATAAAGACCTAAAAACTACCTCGCTTGGATTTAAAAAAAATTCACTTGATAAAATAATTTTATCTTTTTTGAAATTAAAATATGAGTTAACTTTAAGATTTCTAGTTACATAAAAATCAACAATTGAATTAGATGTTTTTAAATTCCCTATAGTTTTCAAAAATTTTTTCATATCAAGACCATTATTTTCTAAAAATTTAATCATCTTTCTAATTCGAATTCTTTGAAATTTTTCATCAAAATTCGTCGGATCAACTACATAAAAATTAAATACTAACTTAGAAACAAATAATAAATCTTCTTTAGTACTATATAATAAGGGTCTCAAAATATTTTTATTACCGATCTTAGTTTTTTCATCTAAGGAAACTAAACCTTTTAATCCGCTACCTCTCAAAATTCTAATAAAGAAATTTTCTAATAAATCATCATAATGATGACCCAATAGAATGTTATTAATTTTATTTTTTTTACATTCGTGAAATAGCAATTCATATCTTTTTTTTCTCGCTAAAGATTGAATATTTGAATTGGGTTTTTTTCCTCTCCAAGTCAATATTTTACAACTAATATCATATTTCTTTAAAACTTTTTTTACTTGATTTGCCTCATTCGTTGATTCATTTCTAAGTTTATGATCAACAATATAAAACTTTGCTTTTAAATTTTTTTTAATTGAATAAATTTTTGACAAAAAAGCCATTGCTAAACTATCTGGTCCACCAGAAACAGCTACAGCAAAATTATCGTTGATTTTAAGTGATTGTTCAAATTTTTTATAGATTTTTTTTAATTTTTTATTTTTAAACTTTTCTATAATTTGTTTAGGAATTTTGATTTTTACACTCAAATTTTTGAGACTCATATTTAGCTTTTTGAATAACAGATTGTTTAGCATTAGGATACTGTTTTTCAACTCCGTTAATCATTTTACAGCCTTGGTCTTTTTCACCTATTTGAACCATAGAAACTCCAAGTTTTAACAAATTAACTGGAGCTTTTTCACCTTTAGGATATTTTTGATAACCCTCTAAATATGCAGATGCAGCATCAGTATAAAGCTGTCTAATCCTAAAAGTTTCTGCATACCAATATTGTGCATTGCCAGCAAGTTCGTGATTAGGGTTAGTTAATACAAACTCTCTAAAAGCTCTTTCGGCAGTTGGGTAATCACCAACCTTTAAAAAACTGGTTGCAAATTCATACTGTTTTTCAGGAGGAATATTTGGAAGAATTTTTTCTTCAGCATTAAATTTTTCAGTCACAATAGATGCAGTCGTTTCAACTGATTGAATTTGCTGTGACGTTTCACTTGTTTGACTTTCACTATAGGAAATTGATCCTAAATCTTGTGGTTGAGAACTTCCAGGTAATATTTCATCTTCTTTTTTTTCAGTTTTTTTTGTTAATTTTTTCGTATTTGTTTCTGAATTATCTATTAAGACAGTTTCAATGTCCTGAAATCTAATTTGATTATCAGCTTGAACTTTTGACAAACGATTTGATAATTTATCTAATTTAAAATTAATTTCCTCAAACCTATTTGTTAGTTCTTGAAATTGATTTTCAATTTCTGAAAGTTTTAATAAATGTCTTGTCAAAACATCCTCAGAATTGTTATCAATTTCTAATTCTAGATTATTAGTCTTAATATCTTTTACATCCACTGAACCTGAATAAACTGCTTTTTCTAAAGTTTTAATATCTCTTTGAATGGACTCTAAAGTTTCATAGATATTATGATTATCTGCGAAAGAGGAAGATAATGAAAAATTAAAAAATAAAAAAAAGTTCAAAATAAAAATTTTTCGCAAAAATAACATATAATTAGGTTAAGATTATAATAGTGGCAAAAAAAAGACCCTTAAACAATTCAATGTTTAAGGGTCTTTGATATTAAAAAATTAATTTGCTTTTACTGTAACTGATCTTCTATTTTTAGACCAAGCTAGAGGGTTAGAGCCTGAATCGACAGGTCTCTCTTTACCGTAACTTAAAACCGAAATTCTGTCAGAAGAAATTCCGTAAGTCATTAAATAATCTTTTGCAGCATTAGCTCTTCGTTCACCTAAAGCTAAGTTATATTCTCTAGTGCCTCTTTCGTCAGCATGACCCTCTAATACAACAGTAATATTAGAATTTTTTCTTAACCATGCTGCTTGTTTTCTCAAAGTTTCTCTTGAAGCAGTCGTTAAAATTGACTCATTCGTAGCAAAGAAAACTCTGTCTGGCACACCGGATGCTAAATACTCGACTGTATCAGTACCTGTATAAACATCCCCTTGCATTTGACTTGGTGATTTTTTTTGAGTAGCACATGCAGTAAGTGCAAAACATGCTAAAACTATTAACAAAGTATTTTTTAGAATCTTGTTTAATATCATTATTGCTCCTTGATCAATATTTCTATTTCGTACCTTTTCACAACTAATTAGATGTTTCAAGATAAAAAATCAAGATAATTCCTTACTAATTTGACAATAAAGCTGACCATGATGGGTCTGAGGCATCTGTAGGGGTCTCAACCATTCTTTCATTATATCCAGTTAAATCAATAGACCACAATTTAGCCGAAAAACCCTCCCCCTTTTCATTTGTTTTAGTTTCTCTGTAAAATATGATTACTCTTCCGTTAGGTGACCAGGATGGTGCTTCTTGATAAAAATTCTCAGTCAATAATCTTTCTCCACTTCCATCAGTTCTCATTACACCTATATAAAATTTTCCTTTGTGAAGTTTTGTAAAAGCAATTAAATCTCCTCTAGGTGACCAAACAGGTGTACCGTATAGTCCATTGCCAAATGAAATTCTTTTTACATTACTACCATCACTTTTCATAATGTATATTTGTTGATATCCGCTCCTATCAGAATTGAAACATATATATTTACCATCTGGGGAATATGAAGGTGAAGTATCAATAGAAGGATGATTAGTTATTTTTTGTACAAGTCTGTTTTCAAGATCCATTGTGTAGATATCTGAGTTACCATCTTTAGCAAAACTCATTATAATTTTTTTACCGTCAGGCGAAAACCTAGGTGCAAATGTCATTCCAGGAAAGTCACCAACTACTTGTTGCATACCAGTTTCAATATCAAGTAAATATACTCTTGGTAAATTTCTAAAATATGAAAGGTAGGTTACCATTTGACTTGTTGGATTAAATCTAGGTGTTAAAACAAGTTCGTTTCCCAGTGTAAGAAATTTATTATTAGCTCCATCTTGATCCATAATAGCTAGCTTTTTAATTCTACGTGTTTTTGGACCTTCTTCTGAAACATATATTATTCTTGTATCAAAATAACCTTTCTCACCAGTAAGACGTTCATAAACTTTGTCTGTAATTATGTGGCCCACACGTCTCCAATTAGTTGGAACAGTTGTAAATGCAAGAGCCATCATTTCTTTAGCAGCCAAAACATCCCATAATCTGAATTCCACCCTAAGTTTTTCTTCTTGATAAGTTACTTTTCCAGTAATTAAAGCTTGAGACTTAATTAAATTCCAGTCTTCAAATCTAGGTTTTAAATTCGCTATATCAGGAGCTTGCAAAAAGGCGTCTTTATTTAGTGGATTAAAAAGTCCTGATTTTTTTAAGTTTTGTTCTACTATACTTGAAATTTCAGAACCAAGATCTTTTTTTTTCAAAATTTTTTCAAAATTTTTTCTAGAATCTTCATCTATTGATAAAGGAGAAACTGCGATTGGAAGTGGATTCAAATTTCCTCTTGTAATATCAACCTCAATTAATGCAAAAACTTGATTAAATGAAAAACCGAAAACTAAAAAAAATAAAATTAAAAACCTCGACATACTTTATATTACCCTTCTAACATTTCTCTTGCATCAAAATTTAACTGTAACTCTTTCCATCTTTCATAGCCAGTGGTTGGGACTCTTAAAGGTTGACATAATTTAACAGCCCTAAGTGCACTTTCAGCTAAAACTTTATAAAAACCCTGGCCAGGTTTATTCATTCTAGCATGATCTAAAATTTCTGATTTTGATACTGTTCCATCAGGTTTTAGTTGAAGTTTAATTCTTACCAATAAATTTTCATTATAAGGCAAACCTAAAGGAATGCTCCAACATCCAAAAATTTGCGCTTTTAATGCATCCTCTTCACTTAGAGATAAACCTGGAGCATCAACATTTTTTTGTTGATCCTGAGTAACTTTATCTGTCGTATTCAGTGTTTCGGCTGACTCAATTTTAGATTTATCAATCAAGGCAGCAATATTATTTGGATCAAATAACTCTTTTTTTTCAAATTCTGACACTTGTTTTACTTCATTATCTATTTTTTCAGGATTTTGCTTATCCTCTTTAGTTTTTTCTACTTTCTTAATTTTGTCATCAGGTAAAGGTATTGAATCAGGCTTGATCTTTTTTACTTTTTTTGGTGGCGCTTGTTCTGAAACAAGTTTTTTTTCTTTCTCTTTAATTTTTTCAATAGTTTCTCTCGCTTTTGGAGCAAATGGAATGTTTGTTTTTTCTGAAATTTGTATTAATTCAACTGAAACAATAGGTGGGAGTTCAATAGGTTTTTTTGCTAAAAAAGGTAAACTCATCGCAGTAATCATGATTAATATAACATGTAAAACAGAAGAAATTAATATGCTTCTATTCAATTTTAATTACCTTTCTTTATATGGCTCTGATATTAATGCAACTTTTGTAAATCCAGATCCTGAAAGCAAGCCCATAATTTCTAATACTCTTCCATAATTTATTGTTTTGTCCCCTCTTACATAAATTCTAGTATCAGTTCTGTTTTTTGAAACAGCTAAAACCTTTGCAATTATTTTTTCATACTCAACTTTAGATTCTTGAATAAAAATTTCTCCCTTTGAATTTATTGTAAGTGTTAAAGGTTCTGCTTCTTCAGGAAGTGAATCTGCAGAACTTTCAGGTAAGTCAACTTGTACACCTACGGTCAATAATGGAGCGGTCACCATGAAAATTATTAATAAAACTAACATTACGTCAACAAATGGGGTAACATTAATCTCGCTCATTGGCTCTTTTGAAGATCTATTAATTTTAAAAGACATTGGAAAATTTAAATTATAGTTAAAAATCTTTTTGAAAAATTCTCTAATTTTTGAGAGTATTTAATAGAGTCATTATTAAACTTGTTATAAGCCACTACAGCCGGAATAGCAGCTAAAAGACCTAGAGCCGTAGCAAAAAGTGCTTCGGCAATCCCTGGTGCAACAATTGCCAGACTAGTGTTTCTTGAAATTGCAATTGATTGGAAAGAATTCATAATACCCCAAACTGTTCCAAATAAACCTATAAACGGAGCTGTCGAACCTACAGTGGCTAGAAAAGTAAATCCTTTACTAATTTTAGACATTTGTTTTTCAATTCCAGTTTCAAGCATTGTACTCATCCTATTTGCTAAATCTGATTTAGATTTTTTTTTAAGCAGGCTTTGCATCGCATCTTTAAAAACAAGAGCCATTGGATCATCAATTTTTGTAGGCAAATTATTATAAAGCGTCTCAGCAGATTTAGAATTCCAAAATTTTTCTTCAAATTCTTCTGAGGATTTATTTATTTTTTTGAATAATCTAAATTTTTCAATTATCACTGCCCAAGAATAAATAGAGCACGCAATCAATAAAAGAATAACAAATTTTACTACCGCATCAGCCCGAATAAATAAATTAGTTAAAGAAAAATCTGCACTTGAGGCTAAACCTACGGCTTGAGTTGTTATATCAGCTTCCATAATTTCTTCTCACACTTAAATGTGTCATGAATTTGTCTTAATATATTAGGATTAATTACTCATTTTTGTAGGTTTCATTATAAAAACTTGCTATTAAAATAGCGTCCGCCTTGTTACAATCCTTTTTTTTTGACAATTGCGAGGAAAAATAGGGAAATATCTCAATCGCTCTAGCTCTGCTAGCGTCTTTTTGAGAATTTATTAAATTATAATATTTTTTCCATTTTGCTGGTCTTACAAAATACATAGGTATTCGCATTGCAGAGCAAATACCTTTCAAAATTCCATAAGACTGTCCAAAATTAAACATACTTGTTACTCCTTGCCCAGGCATTGCAGAAACCTGCTCTATAACAGCTCTAGTATTTTCAATTTGATTAACATTAATTCTTTTAGAAATTTCATTAAAAATTTGAGATCCATTAACTTGACGTTTATTTTTTTTACCCTCTGTCATTGTGGGCATGTCTATAACATCAATAATTTTTCCATTTTCCATAAAACAGATTGAGCCAGAAATACCAGGGTCTATACCTATGATTAACATAATTTAATTTACAAATTTTGCATTAGAGAAAAAATTCTGAACATCTTCATCATCCTCAAGTATTTCAAAAAAATTCATCAACCCTTCTTGTTTTTCCTTTGAAATTTCTACACTGTTTAATGGCAACCATTCTATTTCAGTTGAAATAAAATTATTAACTTTTTTCTCTAATTTCTTTTTTACATTATAAATTTCATTTATTGAACAATGTATTTCATGGTATTCATTTCTTAAATTGCATTCATCAGCACCTGAGTTTAAAGCTAACTCAAAAATATCCTCTTCTGAGATTTCTTTTTTATCAATTTTAATAATTCCTGATTGTTTAAAATTATGTGATGCCGAACCTTGTGTGCCCAAGCTTCCGCCAGCCTTTTGAAAAATTGTCCTAATATTCGAAGCGGTTCTATTTTTATTGTCTGTTAATGTCTCAACAATAACTGCTACTTTATCAGGTCCAAATCCTTCATATCTTAAATTTTCATAATTGGAGTCTATATTACTTGAAGATTTATCTATTGCTCTTAGTATATTATCCTTTGGCATGTTAGAGGATCTTGCTGCTTGAATTGCTGATCTCAATCTTGGGTTCATGTTCGGATCTTTATCACCAAGCTTTGCTGCAACTGTAATTTCTTTTGATAATTTAGAAAAAATTTTGGATCTTTGTTTGTCTGCTTTTCCTTTTTTATGTTTTATTCCAGCCCAATGAGAATGTCCTGCCATAAGTTACTCAATTTTTTTCTAATTGCCCCCCAAAAACATAACTTTCAATTTTATCAGCCATGCCTGTATCTTTATTACAATCAACTATCACACCACACAATGTAGCTTCACCATCAGCAGGAAAATGTTTTACAGAATCTTTTTTAAAAAATCTATTTAAGGAATTTATTTTATTCATTCCGATTACTGAGTCATAATCACCACACATTCCAGCATCAGTTTGATATCCTGTTCCTTTTTTTAATATTCTTGCATCATTAGTAGGAATATGTGTATGAGTTCCTACAACCAAAGTTGCTTTACCATCAAAGTAAAAACCTATAGCGTTTTTTTCACTTGTGATTTCACCGTGAAAATCTACTACCAAAAAATCGTAATCTTTTCTTAGTTGATATTTTTCTAAAAATTGTTTTGATTGTTCAAAAACATCATCACATTTTTTCATAAAAACATTACCCATCAAATTTAAAACACCTACTTTGAAATTTTGATTAGTTTCATATATTTCAAATCCTTTACCTGGTGCGGGCTCAAACAGATTTTTTGGTCGTAATAATCTATTTTCTTTATCAATAAAATTCATAATATCTTTTTGATCCCAAACATGGTTCCCTGTTGTAATAACATCAACTCCACAATTAAAAAAATCCTTACAAATTTCCTCACTTAAACCAACCCCAGTTTTATCAGCATTTTCAGCATTAACTATTACAAAATCAATCTTATTTTTTTTTTTCTGATCTAAAAGATTATTCATAATTTTTGAACAACCTGAAACACCTACTACGTCACCTAAAAATAATATTCTCATATAATTTGGTTTTCAGTAATTATAAAATCTAATTTTACGTCGTACCTACCGACTGGTATTTTTTTTACCTTCTGAAAAGAACAAGCTAATCCTATAGTTAATATTCTTTTTTTTTTTTTAATTTTTTGAATATATCTATCATAAAATCCTCCCCCATAACCAATTCTGTTTTTAAAATCATCAAAAGCCACTAATGGCACCAATATAATATCTGGATAGTTAATATTCCTAGATATAGGTTCAGGAATTCCGTATTTATTTATAGTTAAAGGGTCATCTGAAGACCATTTGAAAAAATTCATTTGATAATTACTTCTAACTTTCGGAAGTGAAATCTTAAATTTTTTTTTTTCAAACTTTTTTAGTATTTGCATAATATCAAGCTCATAATTAAAAGGATAATATCCTCCAATTATTTTTCCATTAATTTGACTCTTACTAATAACACTAAGTATTGTTTTAAAATTTATTTTAAGATTATTTGAATACCGAAGTTTCCTTATTTTAAGTATTTTTTTTCTAATCTCCGATTTTTTCACAGGTTTTTATGATCTTTTTTCTAAGTTAGCTTTTTCAACAAAATTTGAAATTTGGTCTGCTGCATCATCTATGAACTTTTCATAATCTTCTTTATTTTTTTCTATTTCATTTTTTAATTTAATTTGACTTTGAGTTAAATCTTTAATTTCAAGTTCCATTTTATCCCTATAATCATATATTAATGATTTTAATTCCCTAAATTTATTTGATAATTCTTTTAATTCATCTTTTTTTTGATTAACTTTTTTTTTTGTCTCAAAATATTCATCCATAACTTTTACTGCTGTAATTAATAAAAGTTTATTTTCACCTAAATTACCAAGTTCATTCTTTAGTTTGTTGAATTTTTGATTAATTTGAATTAATAGTTCCTCAAGATGTTCCTCTTGACCATCGTCACATGATAGCAAAAATTCTTTACCATTAAATTTTATACTTACGTTTGCCATTTATCTATCTCATCTAATAAAATATCTGTTTCTTGATTTAATTCATCAATTTTTTCTGAAAATTGAGCTTGTTTTTTTTTTTCAATCTTTTCTTGATTATTAAAATCATCTAATTTTTTACTTAAATCTTTATATTCATTAACTAAACTTTTATATTTATCCTCTAATTCTTGCTTTTCAATTTCTAATTGATTTTTTTGGATTTTTAAATTTTCTATGTTTTTTTTTATATCTGGATTTTCAAAATTTATATTTTTTAATTTTGTTAACGCTAAATTAAGTTTTTTTTCTTTTTCGCTCACAGAATTCATATATATATGTTTATATTATTAAATAGAATCTTCT
>CEUJ01175581.1_pt1 | contig 10408 bp, 7 predicted proteins | sample 361531 | NCBI WGS metagenome assembly CEUJ01 (sample SAMEA2622842, study PRJEB7988) | marine metagenome | biome: marine biome (ENVO:00000447); feature: marine epipelagic mixed layer (ENVO:xxxxxxxxx); material: "saline water (ENVO:00002010), including plankton (ENVO:xxxxxxxx)" | depth 140 m | reverse complement strand
GCGGAATGGGTGGTCACGATTCTTTTTACCATTGAATTTATGTTAAGGTTATATTGCGCGCCGAAACCATTAAAATACACCGTTAGTTTTTTTGGCATTGTTGATATTTTATCCATTTTACCAACCTACATCAGTTTATTTGTTCCAGGAACCCATTATTTAACAGTGGTCAGGGTACTTCGAGTTTTGAGAGTATTTCGAATTTTGAAGTTCATTCAATACATTGAGGAATCCAGAACGTTAATTCGAAGCATTCGGCAGAGCTTTCGAAAAATCGTGTTATTCATTTCTGCTGTCATTACGATTGCCATTATTTTAGGTTCGATCATGTATGTGGTGGAAGGTGAAACCAACGGGTTTACAAGCATTCCGATTAGTATTTATTGGGCCATTGTCACACTGACAACCGTGGGGTATGGGGATATATCGCCTGTAACCGATATTGGAAAAGCCATTGCCGCACTGATAATGATTCTGGGATATAGCATTATCGTCGTGCCAACAGGTTTTGTGAGTTCAACCATTGTCAACTATAACCGAACCGAGCATGTTTGTGATCGATGCAAAGAACCATTGCAGTCACTTACCAATAAATCGGCGCATAACATTGATGACGATGATATTGGCTAGGCCAAATAATAGGGCTTTTTTGTAGCGAAACTTCGATGCGAATTGACCTGTGGTTTGAAGCAATTGAATAAACCGCATAATAACCTCCTGGTTATTATCGATGCAAGTCAAGTAAAAATTGCACGGCCCCCACAAGGGGGCCCTATTTTGAAGCGTTAAATCGGGAGGGGGGGGATTTATGATCTGTGAAACAATGCCGAAATCCTTTTTGACACTTTATGCATGGCTCGAAAAATAATGTTTGGTTTGGCAGCTTGGTTGCTTGGTTGAATTGGATGAGGTTGTCTTTGGGGTCTAACGCTTCGGGTGGGTCGGGCAGGTCGTTTAGGTGCTTGAGTATTTTGAGGATTGGTTTCTATTTCCCGGGCTAGCTTAAGCAATTCATCGGCTTGTTGAACATAGAGGGGGTGATGATGTACTTCGTCTACGTTTCGAAGCAATTTCATCATCTTAAGGCTTTGGGTAGCCAGTGTTATTTGCTGGTTTCCGTTCCATATGTGAAAACGAATACTCTCGCCGTAAACTTCTTTTAGGTGCCGATCTTTGGTATTGCGATATTTTTCGGCATACTCATCTATTTTTTGTGATGTTTTATCGATGACGGTCATGGTATTTTCAAAACAAGTGAGGTTTCGGTGATATGAGTTATGTAACGCTTTCTTTTTTTCATCGGATAAGCTTGGGTCAAATATTGTGATGCCTTTGGGAATTGTTTTTGCCTTCAGTGTTTTAACATTATCAAGGTATGTTTGTAAGGGGGCTTTTTTTGGGGGCTGTGGTGGCCGTGAAGATTGGTGTGAAACGTGATGTCGAAAATTAATTCCTTGTGTCATATAAATCACTCCATTTTGTTTATTTATAATTATTATCGTTATGTAATTTGTAAAAATTGCATTAAATACAAATTAAATTGCATTTAATATATATTTATAAAAATAAAAATTTTTATATGAAGGAGATGCGTTTGTTTTTGGCTAGGGTTTGATGCAATCAATAAAATAAATTAAAATAAGGTCATGAACATAACTGTGGTTAGTATGAATTACACCAATGCCCCCATTGAAATTCTGGAAAAGTGTTCCTGCAATAAAGATGATTTGACCTATTATTTATCGGCCACCATGGGGACCATCTTCTTTGATGAAATGGTGATTGTGTCCACGTGTAATCGTACCGAGTGGGTGTTTATATCGGCGGATTCAACGAAGTCCGTGGATTTGCTGCTCACAAAAATTAAGGAGAAAACCCTTGTGTCCAAGACCATCTTGGAACGGCATGCCACGGTGTTGCATGGGTTTGATGCCATGGCGCACTTATTTCAAGTGGTCTGTGGATTGAAGTCCATGGTGTTGGGGGAAAATGAAATTTTGACACAAGTAAAAGATAATTATGCAATGTGCATGGAATTTGGGGCCACGTCAGCCTATCTAAATAAATTGTTTCAGTTATTGATTGCCACCGCAAAAGAGGTTCGAACTGTTACAAATATTTCAAAAGGGGCCCATTCCATCAGTTCCATTGCCATTGAAGCCATAAAAGATATTCAAGATGACTTTCTTTATCGTCCCATATTGCTGATTGGGGCTGGGGTGATGATTCAACGGGCCTTGGTAAAGCTTGCCGCCATGGGGCACCAGAATTTGTGCATTGCCAATCGAACCATGAGCAAAGCAGAAAAGCTCGGGGAGATCTACCCAAATACAAGGGTTATTCCGTTTGCTGCCATTAAACGTGAATTAATGAATGTTGATATTATTTACGCCGGAATATATTCATCGTCTTTTATTATCAATGCGAATGACTTGATGCATTTAACGGACCCAAAGATTGTGGTCGACGTAAGTTTGCCGAGGTCCATTGATCCAACCATTAACCAGTTAGATCATGTTCAATTCGTTTCGGTGGATAAATTGGAAGCCGTGGCCAATCAAACCATCGAGCGACGTGAGGCGGTGATTCCACATGTGGAATCCATTATTCGTGTCGCATTGTCAGATTTTAATGATTGGTTAAATTACCGAGATGAGTCCATTGATTGGGTGAATTCAAGGCTACCCTTAATTAGTAATGTTACTTAAAATATTTCTTTAAAGTCCTGAGTTAAACCATTTGGCACGTTTCCATCATTGTCAAAAACGCGAAGTGTTTGAGCGATAAAATTCCACTTGATTCTTGCAATCGGGGCGTCTTCGCCCATTCGATAGTACGTATTGGCATAAAGAGTGGATGAAATGAACAGAATGAATAAATATTTTAACATGTTAAACCTCCCGTATTTAATTTATTCGAAGAACCGTCAATTGTTTAAAGCTTTGTCGTTCAGTTTCGCTAAGCTCTAAGCTTAGTGCTTCAGTTACGCTAAGCGGTCTCGATGAATGATTGGACGATGCGCATCCTTGACACAAGATGAACAGCGTTAAGCCAATAATGGTTAGTGTAATCTTTTTCAAATCAATCACTTCATTTTTTACATTATGTTTAATATCGAATAATATTATAATAAATTATATTTAATATGAATAATATATTATAAAAGAACTTGCTAGAGTGTGGGGTAGGGATCGTGTACTGGAATGGCAGGTGTATTCATTTAATGAAAATTAAAGTAAAATAAAACCATGGGGCAAATTATTAAAAAGCCGAATAAGCGACGAGTGCGCTATAGTTTAGAGGTCAATGAACAGTGTGATATTGTGGTTAGAACGCCATGGCGGTCCAATCAACGAACCATTGATCGCTTAATCAGTGACCACCAGGAATGGATTAAAAAACAACAAGAAAAACAGCGCCTAAATAATGAAAAACTCCAGGATTGGGACGACGATGATGGTGTGTACTATCGAGGGAAAAAATTTGGATTGGAATCATCCAATAGCGCTGTTACCATATTTGCCAAAGATAAAATTTATATCCCGGCTGATATGAAAAAAAACGCATTCTTAACACATCACGCCAAGACCTATTTGCCTGAACGTTGCTTGGATATTGCCGAAATGATGGGGCTTCATCCCAAAGACATACGCATCAAAAAATTGACAGGGTGCTGGGGCAATTGTCATCAAAACCATCGCATCACACTGAATCAGGCCTTGATTCAAACCCCAGACTGGGTGAGTGATTACGTCATGATTCATGAATGCGCTCATATGGTGCATTTTAACCATTCCAAAGACTTTTGGGACCTTGTGGCCAGATACACGGATCATACAAAAACAGCCAAAAAGTGGCTAAAAGAGCATCAAGCAGCGTTATTGACAAATTGAGCCAGGCATACTCATGTTTCGTCAACGAATGGTATTGAGAACAATGCCACATACCGAAGTTTTGAATTGTCTCAATGATCGGCTGGTTTCGATGCATTACTTTAGACCCAAAGGAAAAACGTGGCTAACCACTGGGTAATGAGCGGCGGTTGATTTAGGTCTTATTTAGACATCTTTCAGAAAATGTGAAATAATTTTTCTGTAAGATACGGTAAAGTATCATAAGATGAGTAAAAAAATGTTAAGTAACACTAATATTAAAAATAACACCAATTCAATTATTCAACCGCGATAGCTTGGGCACGGCATCGGAGGGAACATTCATTGGGCATCGGATCCGATTCGGATTTACTCGGCAAACTTCTAAGCACATCGTTCGCTGAAACGAAATTTGATGGGACTTAGGAGGGGTGATTATGAGACTAGGTGGTATTTTTCAATGGTTGGCAACGTATTTTAGGACACCTAGGGTTGACAAACCTGTTAGACATCAAGAGTCGAACGGCACTCATCACAATCTTTGAGGAATCTCAGAATAAACGTATAAGGAAGTCAGATACAAAACAAGCGGATAAACTTTTAAGGCCAAACTTACGTGCTGAGGGTCCACCACCAGCAATATGGATCTAAAGCGTGTTAATTAATGACTGTGTTTCAAAGACATTTTTCGTCTATTGAGCTGTCAAATTTGTTAAGGTTTTTTTGTTTCCACCTGATACAATGTCACCAAGTCGCGATCGAACAGGATTTTCTGAGTACGAATGGTAACGATTTTACTTCTGATGATTTGAATCCGATTATTGTTTATGTAAATAATCCTTGTATAAAAAAATGAATAACTTGGCCATTACTTTACAAAAAAAGAGATGGGTATCTTTTTTGAATCTATTGAACGGCTTTTTTAGAAAGTCTGGATGCTATTACCAGTCAAAGAGTGGCTAAAAAGCATCCAATGGTATTAATTTAGTCGAAATAAATAGTAATATTCACGGATACCTTTTGATGTGGTTGTCTGAAGACGGTGCGACATTTTAATGCCGCGATGTTTGAAAAATAAAGGTATTAAATAGGGATTTATTGATGAGAATTTGGCAAAGACACCTTTTTTAGGAATCATTTCGTGACAGATTCTAATTGCTTGTGATGCATCAATTTCTTGATCATTTGGGTCAATAAGGCATTGTCTTAACGGAGTACTATCAAATGTTACAATCACATCGAATGGCTTATACCCATTGCTAAACCACTGTGTTCTTAAAATTTTTTGAAGCAACTTAATTTCATGATGATAAAGTTTATTCAATTGTGTCGTTGTTAACGGTTGAGGACATACGCTTTCAGTGACATTAAATGCGGTGGTTTTAAGAAATGATATTGAGTGTTTTAACCTATTAAAATACCTGCCAGAGTTTTAATTGAATCATGGTCGCTGATGTTTTAAGAAGCGAATGCAATAATTTATTGTATACCCAAATTATGCCGTATTTAAATTTTTGAATCAATAATAACCAGTATCTTAAATGTGAAGACGATTGCCAATGCAATTCATTTTGCACATAATCACCATTCCAATGGCCCACTTATTTTCTAATGAAATGAAACAAATATGTCTTGAGACTTTTTTAAGAGTGATGCATTAAATGGTTAGTCAACGACAAATGAGGGGGCCTATGTCCAATCAATGATGTTAAATTGCTTATGTGATAAATGTGGTGAATATCTCTTTCCAATGTGAAGTTAATCTGGATTGATCGCTTTTGGGTCGAAATATGGTGGGGTTGGATCGAGATGGTTCGGAGGTCCCCATTTGAGCGCACATGGCGGCCCCCAATGCCGTCGCTTCCACCGATTCTGGGCGGGATACCGTGATATTGGATACATCGGATTGCAATTGCATGAGCCAGTCATTGGCACTCGCCCCGCCATCAACCAATACCGACTCAAATTGAACGGCAGGGCATTCGTTTTGAATCAATTCAATGAGATCATTGGATTGCAAAGCAATCGCCTCGAGAGCCGCACGTACAATATGGGCCTTTGTGGTATTTCTTGTGAGCCCTAAAATCATGCCTTTGGCATTCGGTTTCCAATGGGGCGCACCCAGTCCTGTAAGGGCTGGAATGATGGTAACGCCGGCGTTACCATCCACGGATTCAGCCAATGCTTGGGTGTCTGTTGCCGATGTAATGATGCCCAGCCCATCCCTGAGCCACTGAATCAGTGCGCCCCCGGTAAATACCGATCCTTCAATGGCATAGCTTACCTGATCTCCCACACCAATCGCAATGGTGGTGATCAAGTCTTTGGTTTGCACGATATGACGACCGGTATTTGCCATCATGAAAAGGCCAGTTCCATACGTGTTTTTGATCACCCCTTGTTGTTGACCACATTGCGCATAAAGTGCGGCTTGTTGATCCCCAATCATGCCTTGAATTGGTATTGAAATATCCTTAACGACATAGTCCCCAAAGTGGCCAATGCTCGGTTGAACCTTTGGTAACGAGGTTGTTGGAATACCAAATATATTGCACAATTGAGCATCGTATGTGAGGGTGGAAATATTAAATAACATGGTTCGTGAGGCATTGGTGATATCCGTGGCATAGGATTTTCCTTGTGTCAGATGCCATAGGATCCAGGCATCCACGGTTCCAAAGCAAAGATCTTGATGATTTAGTAAGTGCTGAACATTTGGGGTGTTGTTGATGTGCCATTCAAATTTGCTCGCAGAAAAATAAGCATCCAAAGGCAGGCCTGTTTTTTGTTTAATCAATTCGGTATGGGCACTCAATTCTGCACAACGACTGGCGGTTCGTCGGCATTGCCAATTGATGGCTGACCCCAGGGCCAATCCGGTACTTTTTTGCCAGGCAATGCTGGTTTCACGTTGGTTGGTGATTCCGATACTTTGGATATTTTTGGCCCCAATGCTCGAAATGGTGGCATCCAGGCATTTTTTTGTTTGATTCCACATTAATATTGCGTCTTGTTCTACCCAATCGGGATCTGGGTGATGAAGGGGTAATTCAGATTGCTCCATATGTTCAACTTGATACGTATCGTTAAACGCAATGACTCGGGTGCTGGTTGTTCCGCAATCGATGGCCAATATGATTCCCATGCATTTATTATGAATGAAATCAACAAAGAAATTAAAGTATTTGGTTGAATTTTATATGATTTATTGATGTTTATAAAGCTTTGAAACTGGGCATAACTAATTGATACCTAAGAAGGGAGGGGCATTTGCCTAAAATTTGGCGATATATTGCAAGTATTATGGTGATGTTGGTGATGGTGATGATGCCAGCGAGGGAGAGTGTTGCCTTTACGAGTGCGGGGGATTCAGTGTCGTTGCAGGTGCAGTTAATGGTGGCAAGCGGAGGCAATTTAATCAATGGGACAAAAGATGTGGCGGTGCGGTTGGTCTATCCGGTAACAACGGGACAGACGGTAATGTGGGAGAAGACGCATGAGGGAGTGGTGATTAGTGAGGGTGTGTTGAGATTGGAATTAACGGGAGAAGACAGTCAAGGTCATTTGTTGATAGCGGACATGTTTGACAAGGCTGGGGTCCAGATGGAAGTGGAGATCGAGGGAGAAGTGGTTGGATTGGATATGGTGAGTCAGCCGTATGCGATCAAGTCACGGATTAGTGATGAGGCGCACAGTGCGCGTGGATTGCAAGGGGTCCCGGTGAGGAAGGTAACGGAGGTAAACGATGGCGACATATTGGTAGCGCGAGATGGGGAGTGGGTACCGACCAGTGAGTGGGATGGGTACAGTGGGTCATCGAGTGGGTTGAGTGAAGGGCGAGTGTTGGAAGATCTTGGGGATGTGAACCTTGAGGGGTTAAATGAAGGAGAGATACTGGGGTATAACGGGAACCGGTGGGTGAATGTGTCGGACCAGAAGTTAAGTGAGGCGGATGTGGATGCGATTGTGAGCGAGAAAGGGTATTTGAAAGAGATCGGGACAAGTGCATTGCAGGAAGGTGAGTATGATCAGATCAAAGGAATCGGCGGGGTGATTAAGACGAGTCCATACATCCAGTTAAGCAGTGCGGTGATGGTGGAAGGGGACTTGAATATGGTGGGGAATGTAGGGAGTGAGCAGGGTCCTGTGAATGAGGTGTATGTGAGGGAGTTGGTGGTGAGAGGTGATGAGAATGAGGTTCGGTTGTCAGAGGCGGGGAATCGGTTAAAGGTGAATAAAGGCGTGGTGATTGAGGGGCGATCGGGAGAGTTAATGAGTGGTGAAGGTCAGGTTGGGAAGATTGGGGTGTATGAGAGTGAGCGAGAGATGGGGTATGACGAGGCCTTGATGTGGGATGGGAGCACAAAGCAGTTGGGCGTGGGAGGACTGAGCAGTTTGAGTGGTGTGAAGCTAAATGTTGAGGGCGGGTTGCGAGTGAGTGGCGCGTTGGTGGTGGGAAATGATGCGTTGTCGTTGGGAGAGTATGTGAAGGTGAGTGAGTTGTCAGGGGTGGCAATGAGTGGTTTGTATAGTGATTTAACAGGGGTGCCAGATTTAAGTGGTTATGTGACGGGAGTAAATTTAAGTGATCAGTTAAGCACGTGGCATTACAAGAAGACTGAAGTGGAGGGCGAAATTGAGCGGCGAATTGGCGTGTTTAAGGAGGGGGCGTTGCAAAGTGAGTTTGAGGCGAAGTTAAGTGATTACGAGACGGGATCCGAGCGAGATGCGAAGGTGACGAACCAGTTGAGTTCGTATTATACGAAGAATGAGGCGGATGCGAAGTATGTGGATACAGATGAGTTGGGGAGTGAATTGAGTGAGTATGCGACAGAGGATAAGATCCGAGGAGAGATTTTGAGTGAGTACATCAAGAGTGTGGATGTGTCGAATGTGGGAAAGAGTGGCGAGTGGGGAGATATATTGAGTAAGCCAGAGCTGGTCTTAAAAAGTGATTATGAGTTGTATAAGAATGAGGTAGTGAGCACGTATGCGACGAAGACGGAAGTGAATGAGAAGGTGGAGATAAAAGGGGAGAGTGTGAGAAGTGAGGTATTGAGTACGGTGGCAGCGGAGTATGTGAGTCAGGCGATGTTGGATGATTTGGATTACGCGACACAGGCGAGTATGAATGCGTTATCGGATGTGGCACGAAGTGGGAATTATGGGGATTTGACAGGACAACCAGATTTGAGTGTGTACAAGCTGGGAAGTGAGATTGAGAGTGAGTATGTGGACAATGGGGAGTTAACAAGTGCGTTGAGTGAGTATATCAAAGATAGCGAGGTATCGTTATCGGGGAAGACGGGGAAGTTTAGTGATTTAATTGATGAGCCAGACATGAGTGATTATCAGCCGGTATCAGGGATGAGTGATTATGTGAAGAAGAGTGATTTTGATAATGAGATGATGGGAGTAGTGAAAGTGGGAAGTGGGACGAGCATTGATTTAAGTGGGTATGTGAAGACAAGTGATATGACAAGTGCATTGAGTGAGTATGCGAAAAGTTCTGGGTTAAGTGTGGTGGCGGTGAGTGGTGCGTTTGGGGATTTGAGTGGGATCGGGGATGTGGTGAGAACGAGTGATATGCAAAGTGAGTTGGATGACTATGCCACGAAGGTTGACTTAAGTGATGAGAGGGCCCAGATCGATAGTGCGTACTTTGATGAGGGCGAGTTGAATAGTAAGTTGGGAGCGTTAAAGAGTGAGATATCGAGTGATCTTTCGAGTGATTTGAGTGGTTATGATACGAGTGGGGTGGTGGATGGGAAGATCACCAATGGGATCAATGCATTTCGGGATGATGTATTGGTGCCGACATTAAATGCGATGCGGGGCGAGTTTGTAACGGAGGATGGGTTAACGAGTCGGTTAAATAATTATTCATTAACGACAGGTATCAGTGGGATGATAAGCACAGCGTTGGGGGATTATGTGAGCAGTAGTTATTTAAGCACTGAGTTAGATAAATATGCGACCAAGGAGTATTTAACCAACAACAATTATGTGAAATTAAATGACGATTATAGTTTGGATTTAAATACGAACGGGATGCGAGTGACGGGGAATATGGAGATGATCGGTGGGATCAATTTAAATGGGGATATCAGTGCGACGAATATAAGTGCGACGAGTTTTAGTGGAGATGGGTCACAGATAACGGGAGTGAGTGCAAGCAGTGTGGATTGGGGGAATGTGGGGAATAAGAGTGTGGTGAGTGGAGAGATTGCAGATGGGACGATAGTTGATGGTGATATTAGTGGGAGTGCGGGAATTGCGTTTGGTAAATTGGCGATAAATGGCGCGAATGTACGAAGTGTGAGTCCATATAGTGGTGGCACGGGTGTAACGGTTGGTGATGATGGTGTGGTAGCCATTGGTCAGTCGGTGGCAACAACAGTGAAGCCCGATTTTTCGGGATTACGCGTGGGTGGCACAGAGGTGATTAATAGTAGTGGTGAATGGGTCGGGTCTCCAACAGGGTTGGTTGGCCCACAAGGCCCAGCGGGTGCGAATGGCGCCACTGGAGCGCAGGG
>CEUJ01030825.1_pt1 | contig 10420 bp, 12 predicted proteins | sample 361531 | NCBI WGS metagenome assembly CEUJ01 (sample SAMEA2622842, study PRJEB7988) | marine metagenome | biome: marine biome (ENVO:00000447); feature: marine epipelagic mixed layer (ENVO:xxxxxxxxx); material: "saline water (ENVO:00002010), including plankton (ENVO:xxxxxxxx)" | depth 140 m | reverse complement strand
GATAGTGATTGGATGAGAGAAGAAATTTCACAATATCAATCAGATACGAAATGTGAAAAATGTAACGGATATAGACTTAAAGAAGAGGCATTATGTGTCAAAATTGAAGATTTAAACATTAGTCAAGTAACAGAAAAATCAATTATCGATGCAAAAGATTGGTTTTCAAACTTAGAAGTTAAATTAGATCAGACAAGATTGAAGATTGCACAACATATTCTCAAAGAAATAAGTGAAAGGCTGGATTTTCTTCTTAACGTTGGACTAGATTATTTAACATTATCACGAGAGTCAGGTACACTATCAGGTGGAGAGTCCCAAAGAATAAGATTAGCATCTCAAATTGGATCGGGACTAACAGGTGTTTTGTATGTTCTAGATGAACCATCAATTGGATTACATCAAAAGGATAATGTTAAATTAATTGATGCATTAAAAAGGCTAAGAGATCTTGGCAATACTGTAATTGTCGTGGAACACGATACTGAAACAATGGAAAATTCTGATTATATTATTGATCTTGGTCCAGAAGCTGGGAATAAAGGAGGTCAGGTAATTGCACAAGGTACATGTGAGGATATAAAGAAAACTAGTAGTAGTATTACAGGTAGGTATTTATCAAATAAAAGCTTTATATCTGTCCCAAAAAATAGAAGGTCAGCAAAAAATGGTAGATATTTACAAATACTTAATGCTTCTGGAAATAATTTAAAAAATGTAAATTTAAAAATTCCATTAGGTGCATTTACTTGTGTCACTGGAGTTTCTGGTAGTGGAAAGTCAACATTAATACTTCAAACTCTGTTTAATGCTTTAAATCTTTATTTGAACAATAATAAATCAAGAAAAATACCATTACCTTTTAAGGGAATGAAAGGAATTGAACTAGTTGATAAAATTATTGACATTGATCAGTCTCCAATTGGAAGAACTCCAAGATCAAATCCTGCTACGTATACTGGTGCTTTTGGACCTATAAGAGACTGGTTTACAAATCTACCTGAGTCTAAAAGCAGAGGATATAAACCTGGAAGATTTTCATTTAATGTGAGGGGTGGAAGATGCGAGGCATGTGAGGGAGATGGTGTTATTACATATGAAATGCATTTTTTACCTGACGTATATATTACTTGTGATGAATGTAAAGGAAGTAGATATAATCGAGAAACACTTGAAATTAAGTTTAAAGATAAAAATATTTCTGATGTTTTAAATATGACTGTTGATGAAGGATGTGATTTTTTTGAAAATATTAATACTATTAGAGGAAAGTTGCTTACACTTAAAAAAGTTGGATTAGGATATATAAAAATAGGGCAACAAGCTACTACTCTGTCTGGTGGTGAGGCACAGAGAATTAAACTTGCTAAAGAACTATCAAGAAGATCAACTGGAAGAACTGTCTATATTTTGGACGAACCTACTACAGGTTTGCATCAACACGACATAAAAAAATTGTTGGAAATTCTTCATACTTTTGTTGCTACTGGAAATACAGTAATTGTTATAGAACACAATCTTGATGTAATAAAAACGGCAGATCATATAATTGACATCGGTCCAGAAGGAGGAAAAAAAGGTGGTGAAATTATCGCAGAAGGAAAGCCAGAAGAAATTGTTAAAATAAATACTAGTTATACAGGTAAATACTTAGCACCATTGCTAATTTCTAAATACAAAAAAATTGCCTAATGTTATAATTCATTGTATAAATTATTTATGACTTCTATACTACAGTCACTATCTAAAACTATTCATTTTTCTTTAGCTTTAACAGTTTTGCTTTTTTTAGGTCTCTATTTTTTAAATGGTGGTTTTGATATCGATATACTTTTTTGGAGTTGGTTATTAAGATATATACATGTAATTGTTGGGATAATGTGGATAGGCCTCTTATGGTATTTTAATTTTGTTCAAATACCAAACATGTCAAAAATTCCGGATGAGCAAAAACCAGCAATAGGTAAAGTAATTGCTCCTGCGGCTCTATTTTGGTTTAGATGGGCAGCCTTATTTACAATTTTATCGGGTTTAATATTAGCATATATAAATGATTATATTCATGATGCAATGACACTTGGCATTGCTTCTGGCGGTGGAAAAAGTACAGCGATTGGAATAGGAATGTGGCTAGGGTTGATAATGGCTTTCAATGTTTGGTTTGTAATATGGCCAAATCAAAAAAGAGCTTTGGGGATTATAGAAGTCGATCCTGATACTAAAGCAAAATCAGCAAAAACAGCGATGTTATTCTCTAGAACCAATACTTTATTATCACTACCTATGCTGTTATCAATGGTGGCTGCGCAAAATTTATATTAACTAATTTTTATCTTCATCTTTTTTAATTATAGTAAAATGATCAACATTTAATTTTACCAAAATAGGATTAGCAATATATATAGATGAATATGTTCCAACAATAACACCTAAAATCATAGCAAAAGAAAACCCTCTTAAAATTTCACCACCAAGAAAAAAGATAGAAAACAATGCTAAAAGTGTAGTTAAAGAAGTTAAAATAGTTCTAGATAAAGTTTCATTAATTGATTTATTTGTTAACTCAAAAATATTTATATCTTTATATTTTTTGAGATTATCGCGAACTCTATCAAAAATAACCACTGTATCATTCATAGAATAACCGACTATTGTTAGAACAGCAGCAACAATTGAGAGATTTATCTCTAATGATAAAAAAGAGAATATGCCTAAAGTGATTATGATGTCATGAAATAAAGCAATTATCGCGCCAACACTAAATTGCCATTCAAATCTTATCCATATATAAAATAACATTGCAGCTAACGATAATGATATTGCGAGAATACCAGATTTTAAAAGCTCTGAACTCACTTTTGGACCAACATTTTCAACTCTTCTAAAATTTATATTTGGAAAAGAGTTTGAAACTTCATTTTTTAAATTATTAATGAAGTTAGGATCATCAAGATTTTGTTTCTGAAATTTGATAATATAGTCTTTGTTATTACCAAAGTTTTTAACACTTAAATTTGGTAAGTTTGAATTACTAAAAACATCACGTACTTTTGAAACAGAATTATCTGAAGAAACAAGTCTAACTTCAATTAATGTTCCACCTTTGAAATCAACTCCATAATTTAAACCTTTAAAAAATAGAAATAATAAAGATAAAATAATTAAACACGTAGAAAATAAACCAAAATGTCTATAAAATTTGTTAAATTTAATAATATTCATTTATAATAATTTACCTTTATTTTTGTTTATTTTTACATAAATAGAACTTAATAACCTTGCTATAAAATATACTGTAAATAATGTAGTTATTATACCAACGCCCAATGTTACAGAAAAACCTTTAACAGGACCTGAGCCCATTAAAAATAAAATGATGGCTGCTATTAAAGTGGTTATATTTGCGTCAATTATTGCTGTTCTTGATTTAACATAGCCACTGTCGAAGGCAATGATTTGATTATCCTCTAATTTAATTTCTTCTTTTATTCTCTCAAATATAAGGACGTTTGCATCAACGGCCATACCAACTGTTAATATTATGCCAGCAATACCTGGTAAAGTTAAGGTGGCACCAAATAATGTTAGTACACCAACAAGTAAAAATAAATTAGTTACTAATGCAAAATTAGCAATTAAGCCGAATATTTTATATTTATAAATCATAAATATAACTACTAAGCTAAAACCAATTATTAGTGACAAAATTCCAGCTTTAATGGAGTCTTTGCCTAGATCAGGACCTACAGATCTTTCTTCTATAATATTCATTGGGGCTGGTAAAGCACCAGATCTTAAAAGGAGAGCTAAATCTGTTGCGCTTTGAAAAGTAAAGTTTCCAGTTATTTGTCCAGATCCACCAACAATTGGTTCTCTTACTGATGGTGCACTAATAATCTTTCCATCTAACACAATTGCTAGCTGTTTTCCTACATTTTCTGATGTAGCTCTTGCAAACTTTTTTGCACCTACTCTATCTAATGTAAATGAAACAATTGTTTCATTATTTTGGGTATCCATTCTCGGTTTTGCATCAACAAGATTTTCTCCACTTAAAATGATTCTTTTACTAACGATAGCTTCATCAATTCCATTATCAAATTTTAATAACTCACTTCCAAAACCATCGCTTTTATTAGTGGAAACAAATTGAAAAGTTAAATTTGCTGTTTTGCCAAGTAATTTTTTAATTCTTGTGGGATCATCTAATCCAGGAAGCTCTACAAGTATTCGGTTGTCTCCTCTTTTCAATATATTAGGTTCATTTGTACCAGTTTCATCAACTCTTCTTCTTACTATTTCAACAGCCTGGTCTAAAGATGAAGAGTTTAATAAAACAATTCCATAATCAGATAAATAAAAAGAAAAAAAATTTTCTTTATTTTCAAGTATAAATTGGTGTGTTTTAAATTTTTCAAAATAAGGATTTAACTCATTATCTTTATTTAATAGCGTTTCTTTTATTGTTTCTATCGATAATATGTCACTTTCAAAAAATATTTTGTTATTTTCAATTTTGTAATTTTTTACTTTAAAAGATTTATTCTTAAAATATTTTTTTAAATCAACAAGCTTGTTTTGTAATGTTTGTGAAATAATAGGTTGATTATCAATTTCTAAAAGTAAATATGAACCTCCTTGTAAATCAAGGCCTAAGTTGATCTTGTTTTTAATAATGTTGTCATCAAATTTGAAAAAATTTGAAAAGGAAAGAAATATAAAAAAAAATGAAATTAAAATAACAGTTATAATTTTAATTTTAGAAAAATATAACACTTAAAATTTATTATTTTTTAACTTCTTGACTATTTACTAGTGCTTGAATTCCTGTAGATTTAACTATCTCAACTTTTACATTTTCAGAAATTATAACTTCAGCTTTTTCTGCATCAATTATTCTTTCTATAGTGCCCACTATTCCGCCAGATGTGACAACTTTATCGCCTCTTTTTAAGTTTTCTACCATTTGTTTATGATCCTTAACTTTTTTTTGTTGCGGACGAATTAAGAAAAAATAAAAAATTACAAAAATTAATATTAACGGTATAAATTGTGCTATTCCAGAATCCATAAAACTCCTAAGTTATGAAGTTCTTTATACCAATTATTTAAATTTCTCAACCGCTAATTGGTGAAATTTTCTCCATATTATTCATATATGGTCTTAGTACTTCTGGGATAATTATAGTTCCATTCTCTTCTTGATAATTTTCCATGACAGCAATTAATGTTCTACCAACAGCTAAACCACTTCCATTTAATGTACCAGCAAATACATTTTCATTATTTGAGTTTTTATATCTTGAATTCATCCTTCTTGACTGAAATAAGCCACAAGAAGAACAGCTTGATATCTCTCTATATTTTTGTTCAGATGGAAGCCAAACTTCTATATCGTAAGTCTTTTCTGCACTAAAACCCATATCACCTGTACATAGTATTACTTTTCTGTAAGGAAGATTTAATTTATCCAGTATCATAGTTGCACAATTAGTCATTCTTTCTAATTCATCCAAACAATTTTGCTTTTCAACAATGCTAACTAATTCAACTTTATAGAATTGATGTTGACGTATCATTCCTTTTGTATCCTTGCCATAACTTCCAGCTTCTTTTCTAAAACAAGGGGTTGAAGCAACTAATCTAATAGGTAAATCACTAAGATTAATAATTTGATTTTTAACAATGTTAGTTAAAATTACTTCTGCAGTCGGAATTAAAAATTTTCTATCATCATTTTTATCTAATTTAATTTCAAATTGATCATTTTCAAACTTAGGTAATTGTCCAGTTCCATACATAGTGTTTTCAGATGCCATTAATGGTGGCGATACCTCAGTATATCCATTTTCTTGCGTATGAATATCTAACATGAAGTTGGATAATGCTCTTTCCATCATTGCTAATGTATCTTTAACGAAAACAAATCTCGAACCAGTGGTTTTTGTTGCAATATCAAAATCTAACATATTTAATTTTTCACCTAGTTCGAAATGAGACTTTTCTTTAAATTTTTTTGTTAAAATTTTACCTCTAGTTTCAATAACTTTATTAAACTTTTCGTCTGAACCAATAGGTACATCTTCATGAGGTATATTTGGTATTGAAGAAAGAACTTTATCTAGCTCTAATTTAGCTTGCATTTGTTTATCTGATAGTTCTTTAATTTTTTTAGAAATATCTTTTGACTTTTGAAACATCTTTTTATCTTTAGATTTCGAAATATCTTTCTTGTGTTTTTCAAGAAGTTCTTTTTCATGAATTAATTGTCTATTTTTTTTATCTAAATCTAAAATATTATCAATTTTTGCAATATTATTACGATTTAACATTTTTTTTTTAAAAGTATCAAAATTATCTCTTATATACTTTAAATCATGCATTCTCTTCTTCACTTTCCCGTTTTAAATTTTTAGTCTCTATTATATTTACTGATAATATAGATAATTCATACAACAACAATAATGGTATTGCTAAACCAACTTGAGTAATAGGATCTGGAGGGGTAAGTATAGCAGCCGCTCCAAAAATAATTACTACAACATATTTTCGTCTTTCTTTTAAAAATTTAGCATCAATAAAACCTACCCTAGCTAATAAGCTCAATACTACAGGCAATTGAAAACTTAAACCAAAAGCAAAAATTAACTTCATTATAAGTGAGAGATATTCATTTACTTTTGCCTCTAATTGGATGGGTAAATTTGTATTCAAACCTATACTTTCAAAGGATAGAAAAAATTTAATTGCAAGTGGCATTATCAAATAATACACAAGCATACCTCCAAGCAAAAATAATATTGGAGTTAAAACTAAATAAGGCATAATTGCTTTTTTTTCGTGTTTGTAAAGACCTGGGGCGATAAATTTCCAGACTTGTACAAGGATAAATGGGCTTGTTGCAAAAAAAGCCGCAAAAAAAGAAACTTTTACATATGTAAGAAATGTTTCTTGAAGTGCCGTAAAAATTAATCTTCTATCAACACTATCATTTTTAACTGCGTTTGCATAAGGTTCAACTAAGAAACCATAAATATGATCTGAAAAAATATAACAAACAATAAAAAGAATAACTAGCAATATTATTGAATGAATAAGTCTTTGCCTCAATTCCGTTAAATGACTTATAAAACCAGTTTCCTTTTCAGACATCTTTGTTTTCTTTTATCTTTTGATTTTGATTGTTATTATTTTTATTATTATCGTAAATACTTTTTGTTTCATCTTCAACTGATGTAACTTCATTTTGTACATTAGATATATATTTCTTAGCAGATGCTATCCAACTTCCAATTTTTCTAAGCATAACTGGAAAATCCTTAGGACCAACTACTATAATCGCTATTGAAACTATTATTAAAATTTCTAACCAGCCAATTTGTGGCATTGGAATTAATTACTATCTTTTGAATCTTTATTTTCTTCGGTATCATCTTTTGGCTGGTTGTCTTCAATCCCGTCTGAGGCCATCCCTTTTTTAAAACTTTTTATTCCTTTAGCTACGTCTCCCATCAAGCTAGAGATTTTTCCTCTTCCAAATAAAAGTACTACTAAAATTACAACTATTGCTATCTGCCAAAAACCAATACTCATAACTAGTTTATATACTTATTATTGATTTTTTAAAGTATCTTTTTAATGATTTTAATCATCAGATAAAGTGCCTTTAATCATTTCATCTATATTGGAGTAGATATCTTCCTTTTTTTCCTCTTGTTTTTCTTTGTAAAATTTTCCAGTACCAAATATTGATCTTTCGATGGATGTAGTATCAATTAATCCTGCGGCACCTAATTCATCAACAGTAGGTAAATCAGAAAGTTTTTGAAGATTAAAATGACTTAAAAAATCCTCAGTAGTTACGTATTGTATTGGTTTGCCAGGAACATCTTTACGACCACCTGGTTTTACCCAGTTTAATTCCATCAAAATTTCTAATGTATTAGTACCAAATGCTACACCTCTGATATCTTCGATTTCAGCACGTGTAACTGGTTGATGATATACAATAATTGCTAAAGTCTCTATTGCAGCTTTTGATAATTTTTTTTCTATTGTTTTTTGCTTAGATAATAAACTTGATAATTTATCTGAAGTTCTGAAAGACCATTTATTAGAAATACAAACTAAATTAATTCCTCTATTAGAATAAAAATTTTGTAATTTAATTAGTGCTTTTTCTACATTTGTTTTTTTTGTTATTTTACTTTCAATACTTTCAATATCTAATGGAATATTTGACGCAAAAAGAATTGCCTCAATTTCTTTTTCTTGATCAGTAATCTTGAATTCAGGAAATTTAAACACATTGTTTTTTTTTAATTTACTCATTGTTGCGTATATATATGTCTCCAAACAATTTTTCTTGTCTTAATTTTACATTTCCCTCTTTGACAAGTTCTAGTGATCCAGCGAATATTCCAGCACTACCTGTTTTTTTCATATTGATATTATTTTTAAACATTGAGGGAATTAAATCACTAAGATTTTTCCAATCATCAAGTTCATTTTGAAGTTCTTTTATTCTTTTAATTCCCTCTTCCATTGTGAAAACCGGAAGTTTAGGAATGTTTATCTTTTGAAAATCTTTAGTTGAAATTATTGTTGCATATGTTTTTAATACGTCAAAAAGTTTTAATGAATATTGTGATATGTTGTTACTTTGTATTTTTGTATTAGAACCTCGCATGAATATATCTCGACCTAATCTTTTTCTTTTTAGCATTTGATCTGATAATAATCTTATTAATTCCAATTTTTTAAGTTGTAATTTAAGTTTTTGAGCAATTTCAATAGCTTTGAATTCTTCTTCTTCGTCAAATGGCAAAAGCAATTTTGATTTAATATATGTAAGCCAAGTTGCCATCAATAGGTACTCAGATGCAATTTCTAAATTTAAATTTTTAGTATTTGTAATATAATCATTAAATTGGTCTGCAAGCTTCGTAATTGATATTTCTTCTAGATTTACCTTTTGAGATTTTGCTAAATCCAGAAGCAAATCTAAAGAACCTGAAAAATTATTTAGATCTATTTGAAATTCATGGGAATCAAAATTAGACATAGCTAAACTTAACTTAAAAGTTTGTAAAATTCAGATGTTTTTTTAATAATAAAATTATTTACTTTTGGCGATAAACTGGCAACTTTTCTCATTTCTTTAATATTTGAGTTACAATGCAAGACTAAGTTGCATCCTGATTTAAATGCCTTTCTAACATTTTCATCAAAAGAATATTTTAAAGCTTTCATAGATATGTCGTCAGAAATAATTATATTTTTAAAACCAATTTTTTTTCTTATGTATTGAATTCCCTTTATTGAGTGTGTAATACAATCTTTTTTATCTATCTTTTCAAAAATAATATGAGCTGTCATAGCAAACATTGATTTTTTATTTTTAAAAACATAAAAATCATTCTTTTCTAAATATCTTAAACTATTGGAAATATTTGGAAGACTTAAATGAGAATCCTTTCTGGATAAACCGTGGCCAGGGATGTGTTTTATGACAGTGCCTATTCTATTTTTATTAAATAAAGAAATTGTAGTATTTCCAACTACGCTAACAATTTTCTTGTTAGATGAAAATGATCTGTTTCCGATAATTTTATGTGTAAATTTTCTACTAATGTCTAAAACAGGAACAGTATTAATATTAACACCAATTAAATTTAATAAATAGGATATTTGATCTACGTAGACTTTGTAAAAAAGGTCGAAATTTTTTAAATTGGATTTATATAAATCACCAAAAAACTTTCCAGAAAATATAGAATTATCAATAATTCTTTTTAATCTACTTACTCTTCCACCTTCTTCATCTAATAGTATTGGATACAAAGGATCTTTAAAAATTTTTTTAATACAATTTGTTAAATTATTTACTTGATTAATGTTTTTTATATTTCTTTCAAAAAGAATTATACCCCATGGCTTATATTGTTTTATAAAATAAAACTCTTTTTTAGATAACTTATAACCCTTTATACCGCATATAAAAGATCTTCTATTTTTAATCTTCACTTTTCAACAAATCCCAGAATAAATATTTTTTTTTATTTGTGCTATCTTCATTATTTAAATACTTAACTATGTCTTCTGTATCGTTTGAAATCACCGGTAGTTTTGTTTCAAAACTATCTATATTTATATCTACAGAATTTAGACTCCTAAAAGTTTTTTTTATATTATCGTCTGATATATAAAATTTAATTGAAAAGAGAATAAATACAAATATTACTAATAAATAAATAAAATATTTGATTTCTCTTAACATTACATTTTTTCTGGTGTAGAAACACCAATTATATTCATACCTGACTTTATTACATTAGATATTGCTTTTAAAAATATTAATTTGTCATCAGAAATTTCATTTTTTTCATTAATAAACCTTTTTTCCCTATTTTCCTTTCCA
>CEUJ01050067.1_pt1 | contig 10426 bp, 2 predicted proteins | sample 361531 | NCBI WGS metagenome assembly CEUJ01 (sample SAMEA2622842, study PRJEB7988) | marine metagenome | biome: marine biome (ENVO:00000447); feature: marine epipelagic mixed layer (ENVO:xxxxxxxxx); material: "saline water (ENVO:00002010), including plankton (ENVO:xxxxxxxx)" | depth 140 m | reverse complement strand
TGACACATCTTCTGGTGCTTTATTAATTTTTTCTATTAATTCAACTACATTTGTATTAAGTTTTTTTAACATGTCAGCAACAGCCTGAACCTTCGGGATAGCAACTTCCTCCACAGCCTCCTGGGCAGCATCAACCGCAACTTCACTTATTTTAGTCTCTATTAATTCTAATAATTTAACAATTGCTGCTGTTACTTTCTCTTTTATTGTGTTAAATTCAGTTATTTTTTTTACTAATTCTTCATTTTCTTTTATTTGTGCTTGTTCTAAGTTAGTTATCGAATCTTCTATATTTATTTGTGATAATGTTTTTTCAAAAAATTCTACGTCTGTTTGTATTTGCAGTAGTTCTTCTTTTTTTTTGTCTTTTATTGTTGTAGTTATGTCTGCTACTTGTTGATTTATTTCTTCTATTTGCCCTATAACTTCTGCAATCATAGCCATGGCTTCCTCAACAGCCTTAGCTTCCGCAGCAGCCTTAGCTTCCGCAGCAGCCTTAGCTTCCTCGGCTGCCTTAGCTTCCGCAGCAGCCTTAGCTTCCGCAGTAGCCTTAGCTTCCTCGGCTGCCTTAGCAGCAGCTTCCGCTTGCTGAGCTAGTTTTATAATTGTTACTCGTTCTTTAATAACTTCTTTTTCTTCTAGTTCTTTCAAATTTTGAATTAATTTTTGTAATTTTTCTATGTTTATTTTATTAAATTTTTTTGGTTCAGTTTCTAGTTCTGTTTTTATTGTTTCTATTTTTCCTATTTCTGCGTTTATTTCAGTCTCTATATTTTTCATTTCTTCTATAGCTTCAAAATTTGCTTTTATTTGTCTTACTATTTCTTCTGCTTCTTCTACCGATATTTTTATAGAATCTGTATTATCTGTTCCTAATTCATTTTGTTTTTGTTGTAATTCTTCTTCTTTGCTTTTAATTTCTGTGAGTAATTCTTGTACTTGTTGTAAGTCTTCAGCTTTATCTGGGTTTTCTTGTATATTTTTTAAAATACTTAATATTTCTTCTGCTCTAGTTTTTAAACCTTCAATTTCTTGTTCTAGTGCGAATTTTTTTTCACTTATTAAGGTTGCTACTTCTTTAATTTTTTCAGTAATTTTTTCTCCTAAGGTTCCGTCTAAGTCTGTTTGTATTATATGGAAATCAGAAGTTTTACAATCTGTTTTTTTATTAAATGTTTCAATTTGTTCTAATAATTGTTTTATTTCATTAGCAACTGTACTAGCTTCTTCTAAGTCATAATTGTGTTTTTTTAGTTCTTCTAAAGACGAATCTGTAAGCTTTTTACTAATTAGATCGCCTGATATTTTTGTCATACTACGAATCCTATTAACTAACCCTTTTCTTTCTTTTAAGCATTCTTTACTTATATAAGGTGAATTAGTAGATCCAACTCCTTTAATATTATCAATTGTTATTTTCTTAAGTTTATCCTTTTCTAAATATTCTAAATCTATATTAAAAAAATCTTCTAATTCTTCTATTTTTTTATATGTTTGATATAATTTAGGGTCTTCAGTTAAGTCTTCTTTTTCTTGTATTTTTTCTAATTTATCTAGATTTTTATTTTTTAGTTTCTTAATCATATCTTCAACAGCCTTTAAATAAGTCGAAGTTAATTTGTCTTTTAATGTATGCGCTTCAATCGAGTCGCGTGAATCCCAAGTAAAATTATTTGGATTATTAATAATATTTTGTATTTTATCTTTATAATTATCAACAGGGGGGGTAGCACTATATCCCATTTCTTTTGCTATATTTTGTAATGAAAGTTTTAATCTTGATCCTTCTATTATTAAGTCATAATTATTTTTTAAATCATCTGTAAATTCATAATCTGTTATTCTTTCTGTAATAAACTTATGCATTTTTTCTTGTGCTGTTTCATATTTGTCTTTAGCTTTTTCTATTTTTTTTATTATTTCTGTTAATTCTTGATCATTTGCTTCAGCATCTGTATTAGCTGCATCATTGTTAATAATTTTTTGTAATTGGTTAAATGCTTCTTCCTGATTATCAGTTTTTTTTTCTGCTTCAGTTTCGTTAATAGCGTTATAATATTGTGATATAAGGGTTTTCATTTCTTTATATGATTTAATAAACTCTTTTATTTCTGAGCCAGTCAAAAAAGCCATATTTGTTTCTATAAATTTAGTAAATTCTTGATTCATAATTTTATCTTGGGGATTAGTTTCTGTGCTACTGGTACCAACAATTTTAGATTCTAAATAGGCTTTTAGCTTATCAACATCGTTTCTAGAAAAAAGTGAATCAAAAATTATTTTGTTTTTTTGAGGTATAAAATCTCTAATTAATTTACTTATGACTGGCCACGTACTTTCTTCTAATAATCCTTTAATATTTTTAACTTTTAAATATTGAAATATTTCTCTTCTTGTAATACTAATATTTTTTATATTTGATATATCATTATCAAATTCATCAAAACATTTTTTATTGGAATATACATATTCTAATAATTTAGCAATCATTTGAAATTTTAGGTTATTTTTTTCGGTGGTATTTTCTGTTAATAAATCTTCATAAACTTTTTTATTTATTTTTTTTATTAATTTTATTCTTTTATTTACAGATTGTGTTAATAAAGCACTTTTTTTATTTTTTTTATTTTTTACTAATAATTTCCATTGATTTATTTTACTACTATTTTTAACTTCAAAATATACTAATTTTACAAGTGTAAATCTTTTAGTAAAAATTAATTCTATATTTTTTTTTATATTTTTTTGTAATTGTAGTAATTTTTTCTTAATATTTATCCATTTTTTATAATTTTTATTTGTTTTTTCTATTTCTATTAAATCTTTTAACCATTTAGGGTCTAATGCTTTATCATAGTCAAATTTGCCTGTTGTTGCATCTGCTGCTGTTACATCTGGTGCTGTTGGTACAGTTGAGTCTAATTCATTTTCTAAATTTTTTTCAATTACCTCTTTAATAGTTTCTTCAAATAATTTTTTATTATTATTTTCAACAGTATTATTACTAGGTGTTCTTATTATTTCGCTAAATTCTTCATACATTTTTTGTTTATCATTTGTTAATTTAAAATAATCTTCTTCATTATATTTTTTAGTTTTATTAAAAACATCTTCAATTTTATATGGATCTAATGTTTCATTTCTACGTATTTTTTTTAGATTTTTTAAATATTTTTCTATTTTAATCCAATCAGATTCATTGGTATCAATATTTTTTTCTATAAATTTTTGAATATTTAAATCCTCATATTCTTTATTAACTAAATTTTCTTTATTCTCTTTACTAACTAAGGGAGTTTTTGTTTTTTCATCTTTACTTGGATTAATTATACGTTTTTCTTGTTCTATTTTTTGAATATAATTTTCTATTATTTCTATCTGTTTATGTGCTTCTTTTTTTATAGTGTCTTCAAGTTTTTCTTTGTTTTCAGTTTCATCTGGTATTATTTTATCAAGTATTTTTTTATCAAAATATTTATATACAAAATATTTATCATCAAAAATTTCATTTTTTATTATTTTAAATATAGCTGGATTATATTTCTCTTTTTCTTCATTTATTTTTTCACATGGTGATTTAGATTTATCGGATTCAATAAGTGTTTCATGAGCAACTAATTCATTTATTTTTTTATATAATTTTGCTTGTTGTTTATTTTTGTAGTCAGGCTTTTTATATTCTGCGGTAAAATAGTTAATTAAAGCTTTTTCATCACCTACTGTGAGTAATTCGTCTTTGCCTTCAAAATAAGTTTTATTAAATTTACTCTGATCTTCATTTCCTAAAAGTGTTTTTATTTCACCTTTTGTTTTTTTTATATTACTCATTAAATCATTATAATTTTTTAAAGTTTTATTTATTTTTTGTATGACACTTTCTATTTCATTTGTTTCTAAATTATCTTTTATTAAGCGTTGTATCTCTTCTAATTTTTTTTGTATTATTCCAAATTTATTTTTTTTTTCTTCAATTTTTTCATTTTTTTGTTTAATAGCTTCTACTCCTTCCATATATGGTGGATTGTTTAAGTTGGTATTCATGCGCATTTTGTTATCTTGATCTCTTATATCTTTTATATCTTTTTTTATTTGTTCTATTGAGGATATGTTTTTATATTCTCTTATGTTTGTGCTAATTATGTCATTTTCTATATTTTCTAAGCTTTTAATGTATTTTGGGTCAATTTCAATTTCAGGACCATTTAATGTTATGTTTTGTATTTCATCTATTATATTTTTTATTTTTTTTATCTTATCTATAATAGTAGGAATCTCATTAATACTTACATTTGCACTTTCACTTTCAGAATCTTCATCAACTTTTTTAATTTGACCTAATAAGGATTTTAAGGACGGTACGTCATTATTCAATGGTTTTAATTTGTTCGTTATTTCGTTAATACTATTATTAATATCATCAATTTTTTTTAGTGAGTTAGTCCAATCATTTTTTGCATTTATAAATTTAGAATTAATTTGTTCTGTAAAAATTTTAATTTCACTTTCTAATTCTGTTTTTTTTTTTTCATTAGCTTTTTTTTTATCTTCATTAGTACTAGTAATTTCGTCACATTCTTCATAAATATTATTTAATTCTTTTTCAATATTATCTAAATCTGATTTTAATTCGTTCTCACAATTTTTATATTCTTCATATTTATTTTTAAATTTAGTTTTTTTAATTTCTTCAATTCCTTTTTTTCTTTCTTTTGAAATTTCCTCCATTTCTAATTCACTATCTTCTACTAATGAAATACCCATAGAAATGTTATCTTTTTCTTCTTTTTCTTCTTTTATTTTTTTTTCTTCTTCTAATCTTTCTTCTTCTTTTTCTCTTTCAGAATCGTCACATATACTTTTCCATATAACAATTATTGTTGCTATACATAGACGGATATAACTTTCTGTTGATTTCATAGTATTTTCTTTTTCTTCTCCCATTTATTTATGTATATATATATATTATATAAAATAAATTCAATTAATACTTATTTTATTCGTCTAAAACACTATTAATTTAATATTTATAAAATTATAATGAAAGATAATTATAAAAAATTATATGAGAATTTTGATAAATCTATTTATTCTATTTCAATAGATTTAATTAAAAATATTTGTAATGATTTAGATGAAACTGATAAGATAGATATGTTTATTGAAAAATATTTATTAAAATCTAATTCTAAATCTATTAAAAAAGTAAAAGATAAAAATGCACCTAAAAAAAATAAATCTTCATATATGTTTTTTCAAGAAGATATTAGACCAAAATTAAAAGCTAAATTTCCAAATGATTCATTAGGTCAATTATCAAAAAGATTAGGTAAATTATGGGGTGATTTAAAAGAAAAAGATAAAAAAAAATATAATAAATTAGCAGAAAAAGATAAAATACGTTATGAAAAAGAGTTAATTTCTTATAAAAATGGTGGAAAAATAACTAAAAATGAATCAGAAAGTGATTCAGAAGAAGATAATTATTCTGACGATAGGAAAAGTGTTAAAAGTTCTATTAGCCAAGATAATAGTTATATAATTCATGGTAATAGTTCAAATAGTATTAGTAATAGTGATAGTGATAGTGATAGTGATAGTGATAGTCGTAGTGATAGTAATAGTGCAAGTTATTAAATATAATTAATATAATATATATAAATATATATAAATATATATAAATATATATAAATATATATAAATAAAATTATGTATGATAAATGATTTATCGGATGATATTATATATTTTATATTAAAAAAATTACATAAATTTAAATATTTATATATTTTATTTAATACAAATAAAAATATTAATATTAAAACTAAATTTATATTAAATTTTCATTATAATAATATGAAAAATTATTTAAATTATAATAATAATTATATATATGAATTAGTTTCAAATAAATTATTTTATAGTAAAATTTTGAATATTAAAAAAATAAATAATAATTACTATAATTCAATTACAAATTTAAATATATCAGATTTTATAAAATTATGTATAATATTTAATGAATATAATGATAATAAAATTAAATTAAAGCATATAAGAATAATTAATTTAAAAGAACTTCTATTATTTTTAGAACATGCGGAAAATGATTCTCATTTTTTTCCATTTATGATATTAGTTTTAGATAGTTTTTTTACTATTTTTATTGAATATGAAAATAAAAAAAAAATTTATAGACTTAAATTAAAATATAAAAATAATGATATATCTATTTTTAAATCTATTGATGAAAAATCATTATTTAATATATTCTATTTATCTAAAAAACAAATTTTAGATATTTATTTATAATTATTTTTATTCTATTATTTATTCTTCTTTTGGTTCATTAGCTTCTTCACCAGTTTGTCCAACACTTGCTTCTTCTGCTGGTTTATCTTCTTCACCAGTTTGTCCAACAATTGCTTCTTCTGCTGGTTTATCTTCTTCACCAGTTTGTCCAATAATTGCTTCTTCTGCTGGTTTTTTTTCTTCACTAGTTTGTTCAACAATTGGTTCATTATCTTCTTTATCAATTTGTTCAACAAGTGTTTCTTTTTTTGGTTCATTGTCTTCTTTAGGTTTATCTTCTTCACTAGTTTGTTCAACAGGTAGTTCTTCTTTTTTATTTCCTTTTTTTTTCTTATTAGATTTATTTTCTTTTAAATATTTTAGTAGATCATTGGTTAGTATAGAATTTTGTTTTTCAAATTCTGCTATAATATCAGGATCTTCAAATAGTTTTATTTCAGCAGTATTAATTTTATAATTGTTTGTTTTCATATATTCAGTTAAACACCATATAGTTTCAATTAAATCTAATTCAATAGGATGAGTTTTATCGGTATAATATGATAATTTATAATTTTGTATTATTTTAGTAATATCATCACACGCGGTGTCCCACTGCATTGATTCTTCTTCTTCTTCTTCATCATCTTCTTCTACCTCTTTCTCTCCACTTTCATTTTTTTCTTCAATAGGACTATCAGGACTATCATTTTCAGATAACATATATGGATTTTTTTTAATATTATCAATAAAAACATTATATTTTTTACCTTTCATATAATGTTTAGTTAAACTATTTTTGCTTAATGTAAGTTTTATATCTTTATATTTTTTATTTTTACTTACAGATATTTCGTCATTATAATCTAATGAACATTCAGTATAAAACAAATGTTCTATTAATTGACAAACAAGTTCAATATTAGTTTTCTTAATTTTACCTACAAATTTATTTACTATTTTTGTAATTAACTCATTTTTAAATTCAAATGTTTCACTAAATTCAAATGTTTTACTTGTTTCACTAAATTCAAATGTTTCACTAAAATTATCTGTTTTTGTAATATAATTTTTATAAAGATTATAATATAACTCTATTAATTTAATATATTCTGATTTAAAATCATTATAATCAGAACCTTTTATTGGACCCGGTTCCATAAAACTATTAATTAAACTACTTACACCACTTTCTTTTGATAAATCTTGTAAATATTCATAATCTAATGATTTATCAGTTAAATCCCCTATAAACTCATTTAATTGTGGTGATAATTCTTCAATAAATGAAGATAATTTAGGAGATTCCTGTGTTAATTCTTCTGATTGTGTAGGTCGGTGATATTCTTTTAATTTTATATAAATATTATTTACTAATCTATTTATATGTTTATTTTTAATATAATTATTATATATTTTATAAACATTATCAAAATTTGTATATATATTTAACATTTCTAATCCTAATTTATTTATAAAATCTTTTTTGGTTATTACTTTATATAATAATATGAAATTATCATTTGTTTTATGTTTAATAATAGGAATTCTAATATCACTTATATCAATATATTTATTTGTTATATTTAAAATAACTCCAATTAAAGTTTTATCATTTGTTAAATTATCTTCTAAACATATAAAATTACCTTTTTTATATTTTATATTATTTATAAATATTTCTTCCTTTATTTCTAAATCTTCGTCTTCTTGAAAAGTTTCTTCTATTTCTTCTTCACTACTTTCATATGATTCATTATCATCAACATCAGTATAATTATAGTAATCTGATTCATTATCTGATTCATTACTACCACCTTTTAATTCTATAAATGATACAACAGTTATTTTATCTGCCTCTTCTATTTCTTTTTCTATATAATAATCAGTATTCTTAAATTCATTTTTTTTTAAATTTGTATTTATTTCTGATTTAATAAAACATGTTTCACTTGCAGAATAATCACGTGTAATTTTAAAATTTAAATCTTCACCTAATTTATCTACTTCTCCTATTTTTATTAATGTATTATGCAAATAATATTTTTCATAATCATATAAATTTTCATTATATACTATAAATGATTGTCTATTTTTTTTAACTAAATAAGCTTCTTTACGTAAGATATCTAGATTATATGTAGATATTCCGTCATTAAAAATAATTGATTTAGAAGAATCTGGATCTTCATAATAATTTATATTATTATATGAAAAACATGTCATTGTTTCATTATTATAAGGACATTCTAATGCAACTTGTTTTATTAATTCATAAAAAGAATTTATGATTGATTGTTTTTTTTCAGAAACCTCTGTTATATATTCGTCAGTTGTTAAATTTTTATCTACTGATAAATCTTTATCTACTACTGAAGATTTATTTGTAAATGAAGCTAAATATTTATATACATATACATTTTTCTTATCAATTGGTAAATCGTCATGTGATTTATAACGAACTGCTCTTCCTATTACTTGAACTTCTCTTGTTTGTTGCCAAAAAGGTTCCATTATATGAACTTGTCTTATTGCTTTAAATGAAATACCTTCTGAACCACTTTTAGTAATAAACATAATTCTTAATAAAGAACCGTCTAAATTTTGTATATTATTATAAACAAATTTAGCTAAATAATTCACTTTCATATGTTGTGTATCTGACGTATGCCATAAATAAAATACTCTATTATGATAATTTTTAGATTGATAATTTTCTAAATAATCTAATAATTTATTTTGAAAATCTAAATATTCTTTATTTGTTTCATTTCCACCCCAATTTGCCCCTTCATATATTTTTTTTTCTTCATCATTTAATTCTGTTATAAATGTTTCTAATATTTTACTAAAATCTATATATCCTAAATCCGCTATTGCTAATAATTCTGCTATAAAAGATACACCACCACTATATAATTCTCTAAAATCTGAATAAATTAATACTTTACCTTTCGGATAAAAATATCCATTAATTGTTTTATTTTTTTTTGTTGTTTCTATTATTACTCTTATTATATGTTCGCATTTACATGAATATTCTTTAATATTTTCTAATATTAATTCACTTATTTTTCCTTTTTTATCAGTAATATTTTTTATTTTTTCTTCTATAAAATCATTCACATTTTTATTTCTTGGATCTATTTTTTTCTCTTTTTTATTTTGTTTCCCTTTTTTATCATCTTGTTCATCGTCTTCTTCTTCCTCTTCTTCCGAGTCTTCTGAGTTTTCTATTTCTTCTTCTTCTATTTCTTCTTTTTCACTTTTATGAATACTTGGTATAAAAATATTACATATTTGCCTACTTTTTGATCTTAAATTTGCTAAATTTTCTTCATCTTGTTGTTTTTTTCTACGTGAAGATATTATTTCTCTACGACGTGCTATTACATATTGTGATTCTTGTAAATTACCCATAGGCAAATTTATTATATTTATTATTGTTTTTGTTGGTAAATCACCACGTAAATAAGATATTTTACCAGCTAATAATGATTTTAATGAATTTATATTTTTAATTGATTTATAAATATTTGTTCTATATTCATGATCATATTCTTTTTCTAAAAATAATTTTTCAAACATTTCACTATTATTTGGCATTATTCTTGAATCTAAATTTAATTTTCTTACTGATTTAAATATTGGTTTATTTTGTTTTAAATGTATCTCTATTTCATTTTTTATTATTTTTAATTTTTTCTTTATATCATTTGTTTCTAAATTTTCTTTTTCCTCTTTTTCAATTTCATAATGATTTCTATTAATAAAATAATCCGGATTAATCATAAAATCTAATACTAATTTTGTTTGATTCAATTCTATATTTACATAATTTATAAAATTTACTTTTTTCTTTATATTTTCTTCTATTTTTGATATATTTAGTCTTCCTTTGTCCATTAGTATATATTCATATTTGTATATCATGTTATTTCCATTCAATATATTTGCTATAAATGATATTTCATATGCATTATTTACTATTGGTGTTCCACTTAATAATATTATTTTACAATTTATTGCATTTCTCAAATCATCATATATATCTTTTTTTATTTGTTGAATTGGTGTAGGACGACTCATTTTCTTATATATATTTGCTATTGTTACAATAAAATTATGAACCTCATCAAA
>CEUJ01030186.1_pt1 | contig 10434 bp, 9 predicted proteins | sample 361531 | NCBI WGS metagenome assembly CEUJ01 (sample SAMEA2622842, study PRJEB7988) | marine metagenome | biome: marine biome (ENVO:00000447); feature: marine epipelagic mixed layer (ENVO:xxxxxxxxx); material: "saline water (ENVO:00002010), including plankton (ENVO:xxxxxxxx)" | depth 140 m | reverse complement strand
CCCATCTTGGCCAGGGTGACATGAAATACTTAAGTCATTACCACCGATGCCACCTAAAACATCAATGAACTCCGATTGGACATCAGCTAATGCAGAAATAGTCACATATCCTCCAGACCCTCCGCCGCCACCTCCAGGAATTACGGATTCACCTTCATTCTCTCCCTCATAAGGTATACCACCATCACCTCCTTTAACGGATATAAGAGATCCATCGTACATTTCCAAGTGAAGAATATTCAGGATAATATGTCCACCGCTACCACCACCAGAACCTCCGTGATCCCATATGCTTGTTCCTCCAGATGAATAGTAATCATTTCCTGAACCTCCATTTGCACTTATTTTGCCATGAATTTTTGCAGAATGAGAGACTACCATAATTGCTCCACCACCTTTGCCTCCGAGATGATCTTCAGCGGTTAATTGAATGTCTCCTTTGCCGCCAATAGATCCTGTGTAGAGGCTATCCATATGACCATATATAATTCCACCTGAAGATTCAACTTCACCGCCTCCATTACCACCTAGATTTGCATAGCCTCCGCCTGCACCTCCCGCACCAACATCTGTAAAATTTACACCCATAGAATTATGGTTCATGGAAATATTATTTGCATAAATTCCTGACGAGGAATCAATGAACAGACTATCACAGTATAGTAGCAACTTACATGTAGTGCTGTCCACAAAAATAGAGCTATTGTTTTGCAAGGAAATCACCTCATAAGTATGAGTTCCATACAAAGTTAATGTTTGATCATTAAGGATTAAGTTTTCAGTATAAGCTAAGGAAGATAAGCATAACAAAATTTCAATTTTAAAAATAATAGAGGAAATATTGCTTTTCATGGGAAAACTACTCGTGCAACATGAGATTGTGAAGCATTTATGTTGGAAATATTAATTTCATTATTATTTACATCCCTAAAGGAAGAATTATTGTTAATTTTTAATAAAGATTCATTATGCACGGGTAATTGAAATGGCTTTCCTTGAACGGATACAAGATTACCACTCCCTTCAAAGCCTAAGCATAACTCTCCTAAAAAAGAAATATTTATTTTTAATATACCAAACTGATCAGGATTGTCATTCATCAGCAATAAGGATCCTTCACAATCAGAAAAATCTGTTCCTAGCTGAACAGAATCTGGATCTATACTTAATACTTCTTTATCATATTCTAATTCAACATAAATAGATCTAACATTCTCAACTTCTTCCAACATAATATCAAAATCAAACTCGGAGTTATTGGTTATGATTTGCTGCCTTGGATAAATATAGAGTCCATTTGGTTGTACCGCATCTATTTTAAAAGCGACCTCCTGCCAACCATACTCTACCCCGTCAATAGAATTAGAATTCAAACGAAAAACATAACTCTCCTCATTCTTGCTATCGTCTAAATATTCAAATGTAAATAAGTTAAAAAGAGAATCAGTGACGTTAAGGTTTGAATAAGGAGGATATTCTGCATTTAATAATTGATATGTCAAATAATCAGTTGATGATCCAAACTCCCAACTCAATGTGAATTCTGCATTATTAAAAGTCATACCATGAATACTAGCAGAGTCAGTAATTTTCAAATAAAAATTTGCGTTCAATGAGGATATGTTCCAGATAGAATCACTTCCAAATTGAAATGTTTCTCGAGTAGATGCTAGATTCCTAGCAACTAAAGATGTTAGTGAATCCGCAATTAAATAAGACATATTTTCTCCAGGAACGATATATAATCCAAGATAATCATTATTTTCCTCATTATGAATTGTCACCGGTTCTAGTAGGTTATTACTGATCGTAATGTTTCTGTATGGAATGGTCTCTGATATGGTCCATGATGAGCTATACAACTCAATTACGCTTATATTTTCTCGGCTGTCAACTATTTCACCTGTTATTAAATTTTTTGCAGTCAGCATGTAATTGTTTTGAGGCAACAGATAATTATAGCTTCCGCCATTACTCTCAATGATAGAAAGTCCATAGGTAGATTGGTTGGTCACTACAATATCTTCTATTTGAATCTCATTTTGGGTAAATATTTTCACATCATATAAAGACTGGTTAATTACATTTAAATAACCAAACTTACCAATGTCGCTTAAAGAATAAATAGGTACTTCAATATTTTGTATAGAATTACCTGCATTTACAAGAGTGCTCAAAGAATTTCCAAGGCTGTCTAACTCAATCCAACCTACTGTTTCTGATTGACTATTATTTTCATAAGAATATTTATAAAAAAGATAATAATAACCAAAATCAAGACCCACAATTTTGTTTTCTATCCCTGGATTTACAGAAGTAATCTTTTTACCATCTTTACTATTTAGGTAGATGGATGCATCATAGATGACCATATTGCCCATAAAATCCATAGATGGATAATAGAAGGATAACTGACCAACAGCAGGGGAAGCACTTCCGCTTGAGATGACCCAAACGACTTGGTCAGTCTTTGAAGAATTGTTGGACAATACAATATTCCATTCTTTATATATCTTTTCAATGTCTGGCTCTAATGGATCAGATACCTGAGATTTTTTCCAAATTTGAAGAGATGTGGGAGTTGAACCGTCTGAAGATATATTAACAGTAAAGTCTTCTTTAGCACCAATTTCTTTTAAGGGCGATTCACTTTCTGATGTATAAAGTAATATTGGCCCGTTTAACCTGTTGATAATTAAAAGGTTTCCCTCAATATCTTCAGAAGCATCAAACTTGGAGTCAGGGTCTTGTCCATCCTGTGTACAACTCGATAGGATTAAAAGCACTACTATTAAAAAGGTTTGATACCTTGACATATTATTCTTTTATATAGTTAAAATAAATTTATAAATAATTCTATTTCAATAATACCATCTTTTTCAATGATCTAAGACCTACTTCATGAAACGGATAAATAAACATTCCAATAAGCACATTCTCTTCTAAATCATTTTTTGCATCAAATTGACTTCTAAGGTTCCCTCTCCTTTTTTTGATTTGTATAAGACCTTATTTTCTTTATCCACAAATTCAAATTTTGCAACTCTTAAACCGCCTTCATATATAAAATCATACCGGATGGTTGTAAAAGGGTTAAAAGGACTGGGGCATATCATTAAAACTACTTTAGCTTAACCACAGTGGAAATAATAATAGCTTCATAATTTCCTTAGATAGAATAAAAAATAAATAAATATGATGAAGTCAGTGTTAAAAAAGTTTGTTTTTGTGACATTGATCACAAAACAAATAATTATTAAGCCACTTCAACGCTTAAACTAATTATTAAAGCAAACTATTCTCATAATAATGAAAAAAGATGCTCCTATCAAAAGAACACCTGTTAATCTATCAATCCACAATGAATTTTTCTTTAATTGGTGGACCCACTTTGTTCCTGCGAGCAATGTAGCTACTAATATATACCAAGAAGTATCGATAACTGCTGCAATCATTATAATAATAGTTTTGTCAATAATAGTTAAACCTTTATGAATAAATTGACTAAAGACCGCAACAAAGAATACTAAGATTTTTGGATTTAAAAAGGAAATCATAAAGCCTTCCCCAAAAGCCATCCTTCCACTTGTTTTATGAACATTAGAAGATATTTTTGAGAAAGATAAAATCATTTTGCAACCAATCCACATTAACCAAAGAGAACCAGCTATCTGAACACATACAAATAAAGTTTGATTTCTGGTGAAAATTGAAGAAAGTCCTGCCACCGCGATAAAAGCATAAATAGTAATACCTAGACCATGACCTAAGCCGGTCATAATCCCCTGAGGACGTCCACCTCTAATGGTATTTCTAATTACCACTGCTAGACTAGGACCTGGTGAAATTGCTCCAGAAACACAAACAATTGCTAAAATTAAAATTGATTTAATTTCCAATTATTTACCAATTTCCTTTGTGAGCGATCCCTGTCTAATAATAATATAAGCAAAAAGGATTTCCATAAGCTTTTAAGTAAAATAGAATATCAGTGTTTTTTTTATTATCAAAATGTATCTATCAATCCCAAAGCAAAAAACCTTGAAAGAGTGGCCAGCATACTACTAGAACTAGAAAAAGCTTTTTAAAAAATTTAAACTTTTTATCCAGATGTTTGCATTGCTGCAGCTAGATGATTTATACTTGAAAAAATTATTATATCTAATTCATCAGTTCGATCTTTAGAATTATGATACCTTTTTAATAATTCAATTTGGGTATAGTTTAATAAATCAGTTAAGGGGTTTCTGTAATTTATAGACGATGAGATGACCTTATTACGTTCCAAAAGAGAATTATAACCAGTGATTTTTTTGTAAGAGCTCACTGCAAGATCATAGTCTTTTTCAATTAGTTTACAAAACCTCCTTTCTTGATTTGTATTGGCATAAAGATTTGAAACATGCATTCGCATTCTAGCCATTTCAAATGACATATTATCAAGTAATTGGCTAAGAAACTTCGATTTTTTAGATAAAAGTTTTAACTCATTAAAAATTTTTGGATCATCATTCATTATTTCTAATGCATGCCCCATACCAAACCATCCGCTAATATTGTATCGATTCTGTGTCCATGAAAAAACCCATGGAATTGCGCGTAAATCCTTGAAGCCAGTATTTTTACCTTTTGCTTTGTTTCTAGATGCTGGTCTAGAAGTAATAGGGATTTTACTAATATGATTGATTGGTGAGGAGTTAGTTAAAAATTGCCAACATTTTTCATTTAATATATTTTTTTTATAATGAGAATATGATGCTTTCATAACTTTACAGATTATATTGTGATTAGAGGATTCGATGGTAGGTTTTGTCAGTGATATCATCTGAGCACAAATAATTTGTTCCAAGTGTCTTTTAGCTATTTGGTATGAACCATATCTGTAGTTTATTACCTCCCCTTGTTCTGTAAAACGAATCTTTCCATTTTGAGATACACGGGGGAGACTGAGAATTGCTTTATTGCTTTTACCCCCTCCCCGACTGATAGATCCTCCCCTACCATGGAAAATTCTAAAATCAATATTATGCTTTCTTAGAGTTTGGCCTACTTCTTCGAGACATTGATTTAAACTATAGTTCGCCATCCCAAAGCCACCATCCTTATTGCTATCCGAATAACCAAGCATTATCTCTTGAAACCTTAAATGATTATTTAAGAACATGCTATATACATTATCATTTATTAATTCTTCAAGTAATTTTGGAGCGTTTTGTAAGTCTGATATAGTTTCATAGAGTGGTACTATTTTCAAAGAAGTTGAAATTTTTTTATTCTTGCACTTTATCAATCCTGTAACCCTTCCAAGAAAAATTACCTCTAGAATATCACTCTTCGAATCCGTCATGCTGATAATGTATGAAGATATAATCTTTTTATTAATTCGCATTAAATTTGTAATCAATGCAAAAGTATCCAATACTTCTTCAAGTAATTTAGATCTTTCCTTGATCTCTTTATTAAAATTGATAGATTCTAATAAAATTAATTTCTTTAGAATTTTACATCTTTCACTTTCTCTTGAATCTAAATAATTAAATTTTGGAAAAAGAAATGTTATGATTTCATTTACAGCATTTTCATGTATCGAGGAATGTTGGCGTATATCAAGTCCCATAAAATGTAGTCCGAAAACTTTCGATCTAATTAAAAGCTTTTTTAGGCCTCCGAAAACAAGGGACTTGTCTTTGCTTAATTGCTCTAAAAAATTACTGAGAATTTCTATATCCTCTTGAAAATGTTTTTGTGTTAGTTCTGGCTTTTTGAATTGACTGATGCTATCCACATAACATTTAAGTTTCTCTTTAATTAATAATAATTTTATCCTAACTGGCTCAAATTGGTATCTAGCTAGTATTTCTTTAGATATTTTTGATTTTTGTAAATCCTTAGATATCGATTTATGCAAACGACAATTATCTTGAGGATGCTTAACAGAAATACTAAAATCATTAAATAAATTATTTAAATCATTATCATACAGTGAAATAAGATTCTTAATTAAGCTTAAAACAGTAAGTTTACTTATTTTAGAAGTAACATTTGGGTTGCCATCTCTATCCCCGCCAACCCAAGTTTGGAAATTTAAAAATTCGTGAAAACGAATCTTTTTATTATAATAGTTATAAAATGCTTCCTCTAAATCTTCTGCTAGCAATGGTACAGCATTCCAAAGAGAATTAGCAGTATTCTTTATCACATTTTCTATTTCTTCCGTAATAGACACTTGATGACTTCTAACATCATCTGTTAAAAGAACAAGTTTGCATAGTTTCAATGCTTTAAATCTAATTTTAACCCTTTCTTTTTTATCAAGATTGCTATCTAACAATTTTCCAATAAGCAATAGGATTCTTCTTTGTTTATCTATCAAGGAATTTCTTTTTGTTTCGGTAGGGTGAGCGGTAAAAGTTGGATTAATATTTATTGATTTAAAAATTGAGAAAGCCTTATCAAAATCTATTGAATTTTCATGTAGATATTTCACACCATAAGCGATACTATCAATCTTAGGGTTTTTATGATTAGATAATTTATCTCTCTCAGAATTAATGAATATTATTTCATCTAATTCAGCTTGATTAATAAGATGAAAGTAAGTGCCTATAAACTTGATCATTTTAGATAAATCGTCATTCGTCCACTTTTTTATATTATTAATAATATTTTCCTGAATCTTTAAATCATTAGGGTTACGAATTTTCAATTTCATAACCTCAATTAATTGACTATGCTTGGAAGAACTTAGTCCGCTTGAACATTCTTCAATTATTTCAATAATTATTGAAGTTTTCTTTTGCAATCTCCTTGAAAGACCACAATTAACTGCATGTTTTTGTATTACTTCTTTTAACATCAATTTTTATTCACTTTTATTATCAAAATCTACTCACCATCCAACAAACAAAAAACTTCTGACTTTCTTTTCAAATACTAAATACATGATAGCAGTACCCCTTAATTATTAAAATGCCGCACGCTTTTAGGTGTATCCTTCATTTTTGTATCCTTTTTTTGTTTGCTAAGCAATGGGTTGATATAATAAGGAATGAAATATAATTTAAAGATAGGGCTTCATTAAGAAAGATTCGTTGTGTTTATTTGTAGGTGTATAAAGATTTGAACTCCCGATGGAAGACAAACCCGCGTGGCCTTACCTTTTATCTTTTGCAAGCGATTGCAAATACCGTGCTTTTTTTTATGCTTTTTTGTGCATATTTAGCAATAAATTATTTAATGTCTTTTCAGTCAATTTCAAAACTAAAAAGATTATAAATGGCGGAGTAGCTCAGCTGGTTAGAGCAGTGGAATCATAATCCACGTGTCGGGGGTTCAAGTCCCTCCTCCGCTACACCCTTTAAAACAAGGATTTATAATACACGTAAGTCCTTGTTTTATACCCTTTCTTGGGTCATCTTCTACTTTCTTTTTACTACCCGAGTTTCTCGCCATGTTAACATTCCAGATGTTCTTTTTGGTTTTGTGGGTCACTAAATTCTAAATGTAGTTGTTGGTATTAATCTATTAAGTCTTCAATATGTCAAAGTGCAGAAATTCTTTCTTCTTCTTAAGAACTATTGGATAGCTAGTCTGCACAACAGAAATGGTACAATCATATGCTAAAATATAGAAAATATCTAAACTAGGTTACCTAAACGATTGTAAGATCAAATCTGGTGCATGAAGTGACATAAAATCAGAATGGTGGATAATTATTTACAGAAAATATGGTACTATACGGTGTATATGCGACCAGCAATAAAAAACTATAAAAGTCTCAAATTCAACTGATCTTGTTTGATTCTACTAAAAGCATTACTGAATAGACAAGACTAGCTTAAAAAAACTAGAATAGTTCGGTTAGTTAGTTTTAACTAAGAACTTTTCCACTATTATTTTTTTCTTGAAGCCTGATAATAGACAGAAATTCATTCCACTTTTCATCTCGAGAATTCGAAGACTTTTTTGATCTTAATTGCGATTCTAAAAATTCAACTTTTTTTTCTAAAATCACTATTTTCTTAATTATATCTTTATAATTCATATTTAAAAATGATAATAAAAACCATATAATTTCAAGTAGGTTGGTATGTTTTAATGTAGAAATTAATGCGATTAAGAAGGGGGTATCACTGCAGAAAAATTGAAAGAATTAAAAATACTTTGAGAGTAATCAATATCCTTACAATAAAAATGTAATTTTTATATTTATTATTATTTTTTTTCCTTTTATCAAAAGGGTAAAAAACATTCTTCATAAAATCTTTGATAGAATAATTATCCATGTAAATAAAATCCAGTTTTCATGATTTTACTTAGAGTAAATATTACTTACAAAACTCGCTTAATGAGTAAAAAGCTTTAGCAAATGCTATGCCCATTTTTATATATCCATCGCTATCATAATGCCAAGCATCTGATGAAAAAGTATATGAATCGGTTTCAGTAACATAAAATGCGCAAGGATCCTCTTCAACAAAAGTATTTTGAGCTGTATGTACAGTAGACATATAAGGCTGAGTTGGTCCTTTATCTATCGTCATGAAACTATCATTTATTTTACCTATAACTACAGGAAGATCATCCTGCCTTAATGCTGCTCTAAATAAATTCATCAAGCTCTTAAATTAAATAAGTATGCATCTGCAGATTCTTGAGAATGTTGCGCATCTGCCTCACCCTGCATCCATATAATTCCCGAAGATATTAAATCATCTTTTATACCATCACCATTAATATCATCGACATCGAAAGCATTCTTTATAGTAGCAAGTGCATTGTCATAATGATTATTCCCATCAAAATCAGGATCCCAATTGCCATACCCTGCTCCCTGAAATAATTCAGTCCCGCCAAAACAATATTTAACTATTGCAATCTTAGCACCTCCTTTAACCAAAAAACTGGAAAATGAAAGTTCAGGTCCAAAACGATCAGATAAATAATTGGATCTACCATCTGTCTTGAATCCATAGCAGTGTCCGGGCTTTAAATTGGACCATTTACCCTGCCCTCCTTGTTTTTTGGAATCATTTACTCGATTTCCATCAAAAATCATAACATTTTCAAATTTAATATTAAGGCTTTCGGGTAATTCACTGTTAAAACCATATCCGTCCATGTTTGACTGCCCCCCCATATAATATACTTTCCATGTATCCGTTTTACCAAGCGCATCTGAGGAACTGCATGAGACAACAAAAATCGTAAAAAGAATAAATATTGTATTTTTCATTTTCAGCATCACAATGGATAATAATAAACAGAATTTGATAATAACATAATAACAAAAATAATAGACATAGTTAAAGGACCAAGATAAACCCTACCAGTTAATTTAAAAAAATATTGTTGAAATAATGGAAGAACTAATAGGATTGGAACTACAGAAAAAAGAAGATTCACATACAACCAACCTTCTTTCCAAAATACTGTTCCCGTCAACCAAAAATGTATGTATTGTATACACAAAATAGCTATTAAACCTCCTGAAGTAGCTAGAATATGTAGTAATGATATAGGTAGCCCAACATATCCTTGAAACCTACCGGATACATTGATTCTGAAAGAATTGGATAAGAAGAATAAAAACAAGAAGGGTAAATACATGGGAAGGACATAAAGTGTTTCTATGTTAAATACTTTTGCAGATATAAAAATAAAACGATAATCAATGTGAAATAAATAATAGATTATAAATAACAGAATAAAGTATGAAGATGCAATAAAGATGGCTAATAAAATAGTTTTTAATACTTGAATAAAAGAAACAGACAGACCTAACATGTTTTTTGCAACACCATTTTTTTTACCAAAAAGTGTGTATGACAGATAAAACAAAATCAATCCTATGGTCCCATTTAAGGTTGCCCATAACATGATTGTATTATTCATTCTTTGAGGAAAGAACCACGTCTGCTTACGATTTGCAGCATCTGCGAATATTGACTTCGTGAGTTCAGATAGTGGTATAAAAGAGAAACATGCAATTAAGATACTAAGGAACAAAATACTCCAAAACAATATTAAGCCTTTTTCTGTTGGAGTTGGTAATGCTTTTGGAATAGGATTTCTTAATTCTTGGAAGTAAGGCAAACCAATAAGAGACTTGGAAAATGGTATGATCAAAATTAGACCGCAAACCAAGCAAATAAATGTCAAAATTTCTTTCCAATACCATATTTGAATTTCCCCTGGGACAGATGTTTTCATTTGGAATACATCTAAAAAATAATTTATCTGATTTGAGATAGCTTCTTTTGCATATGGCTGAAAAGGATGAAGTAATTTTTCATTAAATATGATAGATGCAGAATTATTATTTAGACTGCCGTAGTACTTTCCTATTTCCACCTTGTTAATATTGTTTTCTTCCTCGCTCAGCAGATTGATTAATCTCAAAATTTCTGGAGCATTTTCTAGAGATCCGTGTTT
>CEUJ01041438.1_pt1 | contig 10437 bp, 10 predicted proteins | sample 361531 | NCBI WGS metagenome assembly CEUJ01 (sample SAMEA2622842, study PRJEB7988) | marine metagenome | biome: marine biome (ENVO:00000447); feature: marine epipelagic mixed layer (ENVO:xxxxxxxxx); material: "saline water (ENVO:00002010), including plankton (ENVO:xxxxxxxx)" | depth 140 m | reverse complement strand
GCACCAACAATTATTACAGATGAAATTGCATTAGTCACTGACATTAAAGGTGTGTGTAAAGAAGGTGTTACACTCCAAACAACATAATAGCCAACAAAAATTGAAAGTATAAAAATGCTTAATCTAAAAATAAAAGGATCTATTTCCATTGTTTATCTCACTAAAGTTTTTTCAATTATTTCATCTTCTAAATTGATATTAATTTTTTTATTTTCTTTATCATACAAATTTGAAACGAAATTAAACATATTTTTTGCATATAGATTCGAAGCAGAAGTAGGAAGCTTATTTAAAATATTAGATTCTCCCATAATTTTAACACCATTTTTCATAATAATTTTATCAGTCTCTGTGAAAGCTGTATTTCCTCCTTGTATCGCTGCTAAATCATAAATAATTGATCCTGACTGCATATTATTGATCATGTCATCTTTTATAATTACAGGAGCTTTCTTACCAGGAATTAATGCTGTGCAAACTACAATATCTATTTTTTTTAAAGTTTCAGCTAACAATTCTTCTTGTTTTTTTTTGAATTCATCTGACGTTTCTTTTGCATACCCACCCTCTGTCTCAAGGTTTTCCGATCCTTCTACAGTTAAAAACTTTCCACCTAAACTTTCGACTTGTTCTTTAGATGCCATTCTAACATCTGTGGCATAAACAATCGCTCCCATTCTTTTTGCAGTAGCTATAGCTTGAAGTCCAGCAACCCCTGCTCCAACAACCAAAACTTTTGCTGCAGGGACTGTGCCTGCTGCTGTCATCATCATTGGTACTGCCTTTTCAAAAAATGCAAAAGACTCAATAACAGCTTTATATCCAGCTAAGTTTGCTTGAGATGAAAGAATATCCATAGATTGCGCTCTAGTGATTCTTGGTAATAATTCAAGTGAAAAACAATTAATTTTTTTTTGTTTCAAATTTACAATCTTTTCTTTATTTAAATAAGGATTTAAAACTCCAATAAGACTTTGATCTGCTTTTAAAAAAGACAACTTTTCATCTGATGGTAAGCTCAATTGAATAACAACGTCAGCAGAACTTATTATTTCTTTTTCATTACTAGATATTGAGACACCTATTTGTTTATAATCTTCGTCGCTTATTCCTAAATGTTCCCCATAGTTTTCTGATAACGAAACCTCAAATCCTAAAGATATATATTTTTTTGCTATCTCAGGTGTTACAGAAATTCTCTTTTCTTCATTTTTATTTTCTAATGTTGAAACAATTTTCATTTATTCTAATATTTAAAGTAAGAATATCGCCATTAAAACTAAAATCGCAACTACAGCGACTGTTCCCCACAGTACGAACTTTGTAAAATTATTCCATGTATTCTTATGGTCGTCATTATCCATAAAAATTATTTCTGTCTTGCTTTGAACTTAGGGTTAGTTTTATTGATAATATAAACTCTTCCACGTCTTCTTACGAGTTTAGAGTTAAGATCTCTCTTTTTAAGGGATTTTAAAGAACTTTTTATTTTCATAGTTTAAATTAATTTTGCCGGCAATGACCTACTCTCCCGTGTCTTAAGACAAAGTACCATCGGCGCTGAAAGGCTTGACTTCCGAGTTCGGAATGGGATCGGGTATAACACTTTCGCAATAATTACCGGCACGATTTAGTAGTATATAAAGCAGATATTTTCAATAATTTTTTTTACCTAAAAAACTGATTTTATGGCCAAAAACAATATATATTTTGATCAGATCTTTGATTAAAAACTTTGTTGAGACTTTTTTTGTTAAATCAGTTTTTGAATTAAAGAATTGCTTTTAGCAACTATTTTGAAATTATTGAATTAATGTAATCTTTCAATTCTATTTTTCCAAATCTTTTATATACTTTGTTTGATAAATACATATTTGTTAATGCTGATGCATATCTCTCACCTTCCCTACGTGGTAAATACTTTATTTTGGTATTAAAGAGCTTTGCAACTTCTTTTATTGAATAACTTTTTTTATTTGAAATACTGTAATGTCTATTTTTATTTTTTCTCCATGCATGAAAGCACGTTTCTACTGTATCATTTATATGTGTAAATCTTCTTGTTTGGGTTCCAGGTTTAACAACAGGTAATGGTAATTTTTTTTTATAACAATTTTCAAAAATACCAATAACAGTAGCCATTTTTCCTGTACAAATTTGTCTTTTGCCATAAACATTATAAAAATAAATTATTTCAAACTTAAAGTTAAACCATTTTTTTAAATTATCTAATAATTCTAAATTTTTTGCTTTAGTAAATGCATACGGGGAGAGATTTTTGTCTTCACCTTTATTACCTAGGCTAGCAGATGTAGCCGAATAAATTAACTTTATCTTATTTTCAATGCAAAATTTAATAACTGCATGCGTCCCAATCGAATTTGACTCAATGCACTCATTCATTTTTAAAAAACTTTGATAAATTCTTGCAAACTCACCAAAATGAAAAATAGATTGGATGTTTTTTTTTTTGTTTTTTAATACTTTCGAAATATCTTTAGTGTCCGCTTTAAGATAGGTAATATTTTTATTTTTAATATGATTTTTTTTACTGCCTGTTGAATAATTATCATAACTTATAATTCGAAATTTAGTTTTTTTTAATAAAAGTTCAATCAGATTTGAACCCACAAAGCCTGCTCCTCCTGTTACAACAATTATATTTTTCATATTTTCTAAAACTTAATTTTTCTATAATTTTGCTTTCTACTAAAAAAATCCTTTAATGTAAGATCAAGTCCATTATCAAAACTTACTTTTTTTCTCCACCCATATGATCTAGCAAGAGTACAGTCTAAAACTTTTCTTGGAGTACCATCAATTAATTTATTATTGTCGAAATTTATTTTTATTTTTAAACCAAATATTTTTTCAATCTTTTTTTTCACTTTTTCTGCACATTCTTTTACTGTGTACTCTTCCTCACTGCCAATATTAATCAATGAATGTTTAGTTTTTTTATTCATAAAAAAGACACATGCATCAGCTATATCATCAACATATATAAATTCTCTTTTGGCTTTACCTGTTCCCCAAAGAGTAATTGCTTTTTTTTTTGCCTTAGCAGCATCGCTTAATCTTCTTATAAGTGCTGGAAAAAAATGTGATGTAAGTAAATCATAATTATCATTTGGCCCAAAAGCGTTACAAGGCATGAGACATAAGTAATTTGTTCTATGTTGAAAATTGTAACTTTCACACATTTTTATTCCAGTTATTTTGGCAATTGCGTATGGTTCATTGGTCTTTTCTAATGGTCCACTTAAAAGATAATCTTCTTTAATTGGTTGTTTGCATTTCCTCGGGTAAACACAGCTTGAACCTAAAAAAATAAGATTTTTAATACCATTTAGAAAAGCAGAGTGAATTAAGTTATTTTGAATAGACATATTGTTATAAATGAAGTCAGCCTTATAAGTATTATTTGCAGCAATTCCTCCAACACTTGCGGCTGCATCAATTATGAACTTAGGTTTTTTAGATTTGATAAAATTAAAAACTTTTTTCTGATCTCGTAGGTCTAAATTTTTTTTTGATATTGTTACAATATTTTTATAACCACTTTTTATTAACTTTTTATGTATTGCTCCTCCAACAAGACCGTTGTGACCAGCTAAAAAAATTCTAGAGTTTTTACTCAACATATTTTTCCAAGTATACTTTTTCTTGCAAAATCATATCATCAACTAATTTTTCAATTTTAATTTTTGGCTTCCATTTGAGCTTCTTTCTCGCTTTTCGTGCGTCACCTAAAAGAGTATTTACATCAAGCGGTCTAAAGTATTTCTCGTCACATTCCACTATTACTTTTTTTGTTTTTAAATCTATAGCTTTTTCTTTAATACCCTTTCCTTTCCATAAGATTTTAAAACCTAATTTTTTGGAGACTAAACTCACAAATTGCTTTACGCTATATTGCTTCCCCGTCGCGATTACATAGTCATCTGGTTTGTTCTGCTGTAATATTTTCCACATCGCTTCCACATAATCTGCTGCGTGCCCCCAGTCTCTTTTTGCATTTAAATTTCCTAAATAGAGTTTTTTCTGCATACCTAGTTTAATTTTACAAAGAGCGTTAACAATTTTTTTAGTTACAAATGTTTCACCTCGTCTTGGACTTTCGTGATTAAATAAAATTCCATTAGCACCAAAGATGCCGTAAGCTTCTCTATAATTTTTAGTAATCCAATGAGCATATAACTTTGCAACACCATAAGGACTTAATGGATAAAAATTTGTCTTCTCATTTTGAGGAATACTTTGGACCTTTCCATACATCTCAGAAGTACCTGCTTGATAAAATTTAGTTTTTTTTTCTAATTTGTGAAATTTAATTGCTTCTAAAATTCTTAGAGTTCCAAGTGCATCAGCATTTGCAGTATATTCTGGAACTTCAAAGGAAACAGCTACGTGGGATTGAGCTGCTAAATTGTATATCTCGGTCGGCTTTATACTGCTTATTAACTTTGATACTGATGTTGAGTCAGTAATATCTCCATAATGTAAAAAAAAATTTCTTTTACTCTCGTGAGGGTCTTGATAAATATGATCTACTCTTTGAGTGTTTATTGAAGAAGATCTCCTTTTTATCCCGTGAACAATATATTTTTTTTTAATTAAAAATTCTGCAAGATATGAGCCATCTTGGCCAGTAATACCAAAAATTAATGCAATTTTTTTTTTCATAAATAGTAATTTATTTTTTTTTTATTATCACTTTAAATTTTTTTTTCAAATAGAGATATTTATTTATCAAATTTTTTCATTATTAACATAAATATATTCAAAAGTTTTTCTAAATGGCATTTTAGCCTTATAAATTTGATTAAAATTATTATTCTTTAATAAGCTATGAATATCAGTAAATGTGTATTTTTTTTTTAACATGTCATGATAGTGATGCTCAAAGATTACAGATTTTACTATATTAAAATTTTTGTCTAAACCTTTTAAAATTTCATATTCATAACCTTCGGTATCAATTTTTATTAAATCTATATTTCTTATTTTTTTTTTTTGAATAAAATTATTAAGTGTAGATATATGAACTGGAATTTCTTTAAAAAATTTATTATTTGTTTCATTATAAATTAAAGATTTTTTTCTCTTAAAATATTTAGAATCAATATTTATATCATTTAAAGTAGATGATGAACTCTCATCTATTTGTTTAATTACACCCTCTTTATCCGATGAGCCAAGTGTGATGTTATAAATCTCAATTTTGTTATTTTTAAACTTTTTCTTAAATTTTTCTAAATTATTTTTTAAAATTGAGAAGTTTTCTGGACTTGCCTCAAAAGAAAAAATCTTTTTAATTTCTAGCCTTTTTAAAAACAAATTTATAGATTCACCTTTATGAGCACCAATATCAAAAAAAATATCAATTTTATCTAAATGTCTTTTTTTTAAAAAATTAAATATCTTTTTTTGGTGATAAAAATCAAAAATTGCTAATATCTTTAATGTGAAAAATTTAATCATCTGTCATTTATAAAAATATATTTTCCAAAGGATTTTATAACCCTAGGCTCTAAATCACTTAAGCATTGATTTTTAGGTCCATTATTACAAATTTCATAATTTTTTAATAATTTATCAAATCTATTTTGAATGGAATAGAATTTACTATCAAACGAATAGTATGGTTGAGTTAATGGATTATAGGAATAAACTTCATTTTCATTTAGTAATCTATCAATATTTCTTCCAAAAAAAATTAAAAAACCCAATAATATCAAGAATTGAAATTTATTTTTTAGATTACTTCTTAAATTTATTTTTTTTTCTAATCTTAAGGAAATAGCTAAAAAAATTAAAGATGATATAACTACATACCCACCATATCTTAATGATGGATGATTATAAAACCATTCAATTAATAAAATTAAAAGAACAATGAAAACCATAGAACTTTTTCGGCCTTCAATTTTTCTAAATGTTTTTGAGTTAAAGATTAAGTAAATTACGATTGATAAAAATAATGTTCCTAAAATAAAATCCGAAACTTTGTTAAAAAAATAAATTTCTATCCAATTAGGCACCCAATTAAAAAATTTTATATACATCTGGGGATTATCAACTCTAAAATTTGGACCAGCTCCAGCTTTAGACCATTGTTCATACCAATTATTCATTTGATTAACAATCTCTAGATCAAAAGACCAAATAAATGATGGAAAACACGTAATGCTAACAGGATATAATAAACAACCAGTATTAAAAAAGTTAGTTAATAAAATTAGAGAAACAAAGATTACTAAAAAATGAAAAAATTTATTTTTAAAAATTTTCAAAATAATTAAATTATCTTCTTTTGTAAGAAATATCAAAATCGGTATAAAAAAAAGAATATACAAAACGTAAAATGCTTTAAGAGAAATTATAAGACCTATTAAAATAAAAATTTTGAAAAGTTTATCTTCTAAAATATATCTGAAATTAAATAATAATAAAATTTCAATCAATAAAATAAAAACTAAAATTTGAGAAGATCTATCCGTACCATGCTCTCCTACGCGGTAAAAAAAAATGTTTACAAATAGAATTGAAAGTAGTGAAAAAAATGTTACAAAATTTATATTGTTCTTTTTTAAATTATCAAAAATCTTGTCTATAAAAATTAAATTTGCAAAACCCATTATCATTAAAGCTGGTAAGTGAAATAAATAATGTTTAATAACTGGTAAATAAAAAAGTGAATTCATATAAAATATTGATGAAGGGGTTCTAAAACCATGATTAAAAGGCCCAATGCCAATATGAGATGAAGATTGAGTTAAATAATAACTATACGCAAAATGATAATAAGGAAAATCATCGTGTGTTTTGAAAATAAGTATTGAAATAAACAAGATTAAAAAAATTGATATTAATTGAAAAACTTGTTTTTTAACTAAATTTTTTCTTATTAACAAAGAATAGAGAAAGAAAAAAAAACCAATAAGAAGAAGAATAGAATTGTGAAAAAAGCTATGTGAATAAAAAAAATTTGAAATATATGAATAAATTGTAAGTAAAAATAAACCAAATAATCCCACGTAACCAAAATTTTTTGAAACAATTTTAATGTTTGTAATTTCACCAAATAACAATCCATAACCAATTACAGAAAATATGGCTGCAAAATAAAATAAAAAGTAAATTATTATATCAAAACTCATTAAATCTATTTCTATAGTATATTATCTTTTAAATATTTGTTCATTTGTTATCTAATTTTATTAAATAATGTTTTTATATTGTAGATATAAGTTTTTTTTGTTTATATTATTAACTCACTTAATTTATACATTTTCAATAATATATGAAAGAATTAACATTGATAATACCTGCTAAAAACGAGTCGGAATCTTTGCCACAAGTACTTAATGAACTTAAAAAATTTGATTTAAAAATAAAAATTTTACTTCAAGAAGATGATATTTATACAATTCAAGCAATCAAGGGTTTTGATTGTGAAATAATTTTTCAAAACAATCCAGGTTATGGGAATGCACTGATACAGGGTATAAATATAACGAAAACTAAATATTTTTGTATATTTAATGCTGATGGATCATTTAATCCTGATGAACTAAAAGAAATGTTTAAAAAATTAGAAAATTCTAATGCAGATTTTGTCTTTGCCTCTAGATATCAAGAGCACTCAGGTAGTGATGACGATACTTTAATTACTGCAATTGGAAATTTTATTTTCACAAAAATTGGCAATATATTTTTTAGATTACCTATTACAGACATATTATATACATTTGTTATGGGTAAGACTGATAAAGCTAAAATATTATCTTTGGAGAAATCTGACTTTGGATTCTGTGTTGAGTTACCAATTAAAGCTAAAAGAAATAATTTCAAACTAATATCGAGTAATTCTTATGAAAGAAAACGAATTGCAGGGAAAAAAAAGGTAAATGCTTTTCGAGATGGTTTTTTAATTTTAATTTATATGATTAAAATTTTCTTCAAAAAATAAAATTTATCTATATTTGAATAATCTCATATAGAAAAAAGTATAAACAAAAAGATTTAAAATAATTAATATTATTTGTAATTGAGTATTGTATGGATCAGTTAAAGAAGTTGCTATAACTAAAGCATTATAAAGATTTATTGAAATACCTGCAAGATTATTTGACTTCAATTGAGAAAGTTTCTTATTTTTGAAAAAAGAAAAAATTAACTGATGAAGATGATTTGTGTCAGGAAAAACTGGAGATTTGTTAAAATTGATTTTTCTTAAAATCGAAAATAAATTTTCAAATGCTGGATACCAAAGTAACAAAATGATAAAAAAAGGTGAAATATTTATGTTTTGAAGATATAAATTAATTAACTCAATACTAAAAATAAAACCCAATAAATAAGCGCCGGCATCTCCCAAAAATAATTTATTAAATAGATTCAAGATAAAAATACACACTAAGCATGTAATCATAAAATACAAAGGAAAATAGAATGAAATATTTAGACCATTACTTTTAAGATATAAAAGAGCAAAGCATATTAACAAATAGTATCCTATAGCAAGAGAATTTATACCATCAATAAAATTTGTACCATTCATTATAATTAAAATACAAAAAGATGTAAAAACTAACGCAAAAATATAATTTTTTAATAAAAAATCTATAAGGTTTATCCTAGTTACACTTAAATCTATTTTTAATAAATAGACGCAAAATAATGTCAAAATAATTTGAATTAATATTCTGATATTTGGAGAATTGAGTTTTTTTAAGTCTGAAAAAAGACCTATTAAAAAAATTAACGTTATGAAAATAAAAAATAAATTCAATTCATAAAAATTAAAAAAAAGTATTGAAAAATAAACTATTATTCCACCAATTAAGGGAGTTTGAAAATTACCTACAAATTCTTGATGCTTGTTACCATTCGAATTCATTAAAATTATATTTTTTCTACAAATAAAAATCAAAAAAGCTGAAAAACTTAATAAAAAAATTGTATAAATAAGTAATTTCATTTTGTTAGTTTTTTTTGAGATAATTAATTGAGAGTATCATTAGATAATAAAAAGATTTAAATAAACCTAGATTTAAATATTTATGATAAACGCGGTACCCATCAAAAATTTTTTGAAATGTATCTGAAGAAAGAGAATTTTTAACTTTTCTCCATTTCATTAACGGTTCATCTAATCCATATAGATTAGTTTTTTTTGAAATTTTTAACCATAAAGTATAATCCTCTTTTGTTTTTAATTTGGGGAACTTACAATCATTTTTTATCAATTCTTTTTTTAACATAACGGTTGATAAACCTATTTTACAATCTTTAAGTAAATCATTAAATGTAATAATTGCTGGTGCTTTATTAGATCTTATTATTTTATTTTGATAATTAACAATATCGTAGGACGTAAATGAGAAAAGACAATTTTTTTCAGTCATAAAATTTAATTGTTTTGATAATTTGTTTTTATGCCAATAGTCATCACAATCAAGAAATGCTATATAATCACCATTTGAATGAAATATTCCTTTATTTCTAGACAAGCCAGCTCCCATATTCACATCATTTTTGATCAATCTAATTCTGTCATCAAATTTTTGAATTTCGTTTATATATTTTAAATCTTTTAAATTTTCATCATCATAAATTATAATAATCTCAAAATGTTGATTTGATTGTTCCAAAACAGAATTGATTGCAGTCTCTACAAATTCTTTTTTTTTATAGTATGGCATTATTACTGATATCAAATTTTTCATAAGAATTTTTTTATAGAACCTAAATTTGAAATTTCTTTTATACTATATTTTTTACTCAAATTTTTTTCATAACCCCACTTAGCATGAAGATATTTAACCTTAGAATTTTTAGCTGCTTTGTAATCGTAAAAACTATCTCCTACATATAAACAATCATTTTTTTGTACTTTAAGATTTTTTAAAATTTTGTTAATTCCCTCTTTGTTTGGTTTACCTTTTTTAACATCATCAGAACTTATAATATGTTTGAAAAATCTATATTTTTTTAAAATCATATTTGTCCTGATTCTGTCTTTAGAGGTAAAAACTGCAAAATCATAATTTTTTCTTAATGTTTTTAATTGAGACAAATGTTTTTTTTTTATCTTTATTTTGGAAATATTTTTTTTTGAGAAAAAGGAATAAGTCTTTTTTATTTTTTGTATGTTTTTATTAATTCCCATTTTCTTCATTATCTTCTCAAAAGGTAATCCTAAGAATTTTTTGTATAAACTAAATCTAAGATCGACATTCAGAGCTAAAGATGTTTTTTTCAAAGCTAATTCCATATTTGAAACAGAGTCTATTAAAACTCCATCTAAATCAAATATAATCAATTTTTTTTTTTTCATTTTAATTTAAAAAGTTATACGATTTTATTTTATTTTTAAGTTTTGAAGAAATTAAATTTTGCCTCGAGTCTAAAGTGAATACCATGAATTTT
>CEUJ01181343.1_pt1 | contig 10458 bp, 7 predicted proteins | sample 361531 | NCBI WGS metagenome assembly CEUJ01 (sample SAMEA2622842, study PRJEB7988) | marine metagenome | biome: marine biome (ENVO:00000447); feature: marine epipelagic mixed layer (ENVO:xxxxxxxxx); material: "saline water (ENVO:00002010), including plankton (ENVO:xxxxxxxx)" | depth 140 m | reverse complement strand
TAGGGTAGACTATTTCTGGTAATCTTATACCAGCTATTTCATTTAGATTTTTGTCAACATCAGGAACATAACATGGATACATAGCTCCCTCTTTTGGAGGATATTCACCAATACCTTTATCCTGGTATTTACCAAGAAATAAAGTTCGGATTTTCCAAAGTTTTAAATTATCAAGTACCTTAAAGTTAGGTATATGACTAAACTTGTCCATTACAACAGATCTATCTACCGCAGTTTTATTATCTAATTTGGGGTACTGGCTTTTTGGTGGTTCAGTATTTTTTGAAACCCAAAGATGCAGATTTATAAGACAAGCTCTAAGTAATGGTGCATAATCAACAACATTGAAACCATATAAGCCAATTGCACCCTCGGCTGCTCCAGTTGAGTTTGACTGAGGCAAAACACCAGCTCCATGCTGAGTGCTAGAAAAAAGATATATTCTAATATTTTCATCTAAGTCTAGATCTTTTTCTCCTAGTATGTCTATATGAGTAAGAGAACAATCACCTCTCCAGTATTCTGCAGAACTATTGGTAAACATGATTTTTGGAAGACAATTCTGATTTTTTGATTTAGCTAATAAGCCATCTTTTTTCCCGGATAGTGGATCTTCAACTACACCATCAGAAAAAGGGAAAAGGTGCCCAAAACTTGGATATGATTGGTTTGATGGTTGAGCAAATCTATGATTGAAAGCCCCCATTCTGCCTCCAGCAACATGAGGTATTAGACCATCAAAAACTTTTTTATTATTTTCATCTATATTTAAGCCAAGATATGTGAAATGTCTTAGCATTCTACCAGTTTGTGAGACCCCATATCCGTATAGGTATTTAGGTTTTTCTAATTCAAAATTATTATCTTCTGTAATATTTCTTAAGTATGAACCCATATCCCTTAATGCTAAAAGACCCAATCCAGCTACAGGTGAATCTAGTGTTTTATAAACTATTTGGTAAATTTTTCCTTTTACAAAGCCACCTCTTAAGTATATGTGCTCATTACTTTCCACAATATTATTTTTGGTTTCTTTAGCAAATTTCCAGTTACTTCTTGGAATCAATACATCAACATCATCCTCAAAATTTTTGACGTATAATTTGGCACTTTCATCACTTAAATCAGCTTTTAGGGGTTTATGAACTCTATCAGCAAGTAGCCAAGTATTAGAAGTTTTATTTGGTCTTATTTCTACTACGTTTTTTCCTCGATATTTTTCACCGGATAAATCTGCATTAGGAGATTCTAGACCCATTAAGACATCACTATGATACACATCCCATTGCCACCCAATCGATGCAACAGTGAAGCCATGATTAAATAAAAAACCATCTCCAGGTCCAGGAGAGTGAGAAGGTTCTTCATGTGTTCTATTAAATGTATCTACAACTTTTCTTCTTCCCCTATTTGGTAATTCGAGTAATATTTTTTCATCACCAGGATTATTGCTAACAGGTTTAACTATAGAAAAATCTGATGTAAATCTAAATTTTCCGTCATTATCTGTGGGTATAAGATTAATATCAACAATAGATTCATTGAGAGTTGCTGTGGGATCAATACAAAAAGTAACTAATGCGTCAATTTGCTCATATGATTTATTATTCCTGAAGATTTTTCCATCAGCATATGTAAATCTATTAATTATTTCTATTTTTTCTACACCCATAGATTATATTATGCTCCTCCATATTTTTTTAATTCATCGATTCGTTTTCTTTGCTCATCAGTTAGCTCTTCAAATGGCTCTCCTTTTTTTCTCAATCCTCCTGTAAATTTAGGCTTTCGTTTCTCAAGGAAAGCTTTTCTACCTTCTTCACCATCAGTTGTAAGGTTAACTAATAATTGATTCATTAGTGTTTGAACTCTCCATGCTTCATCGGCTGGAATATCTCTAAATCTAGTTATTAGTTCTTTCATCATTCTTGTGGCATTAGGCGGCTTTTGGCTAACTAACTCTGCTATTTCATAGGCTCGATCCATAAGATTTACATGAGGTACTACTTCATTGATAAGACCAATTTCCAAGGCTTTTTCAGCATTAAATGGTTCGTCAGTTAGTAAAATTTTCATTGCGTGTGCATGACTTATTTGTCTTGATAACAATGTTGCACCAGGTCCTCCACCAACCCAGCCATTATCTAATAAAGCAAACTTGAATTTTGCATTCTCCTGAGATGCAACTCTTATATCCGCTGTTGACAATAGTGTATAAAATCCAGCCCCAGCTGCCCATCCATTTACAGCAGCTACAACTGGTTTGTATACCTGGGGAAAATGATCTCCCATTCTACCGTGTACACCAAGTTTGTGTCCCCCGCCATGGGTTCCTGCAGGAGGCCAAAATATACTTTCTGTTCTTACAAATTCCCTTTCTTCATCAGTAACATCTGGTCGCGGAGCCAAATTATGTCCAGCGCAAAAATACTTATCTCCAGATCCAGTAATAACTGTAACCCTGATTTTTTGATCTTCCCAGATTTCAATCCAGGCATCATTAATCTGGTCAGATGTTTCTCTATCCATGATATTTGCTTTATCTGGATTATTAATTGTTATGGTCGCTACATGATTATTTTTTTCGAATTTTATTCCCACTATCATTATTCCTATACTAATTAACTTATAAATTAATTGGTAATTTATATCATTAATTATTATTTATAAACAGTTTTCGCCTAAAAACCTTTCCAATATTTTTTTTCTTTATCAATTATGACTTTTCCTATATTTTTGTTATGGTCTAGGTGTCCGGCAGCTATAATTTCTTCTCCAGTTAATTTTTTTAAGAAGTTTTTTCTTGTTTTTATTGCCATTTCACTATTTATATCTGCCCTGTGACTCCAATCAGGATTTGTGAATTGTGCAGGAGAATGAAAAACGTCACCAGTTATATATCCATTTATGTGATTAGACGAAATGACTAATGAAGTATGTCCAGGAGTATGCCCGGGAGTTGGGAAAGTAGAAATATTTTTTGTTATGGGTTGATTTTCTTCAATTAGACTTAATTGATTAAAATTAATAATTTCTTTGAAATTTTTATTAAAACTATTAATATGGTCAAATCTTTTAGGATCATCACATTTTTCCCAATAATTCCACTCTTTAGATGGTACTAAATATTCTGCATTTACAAAGAATGGCTTTTTAGTTTTAAAATCTAAAGCCCACCCGATATGATCAAAATGTAAGTGTGTAAAAAATACTTTTGTTATTTCTTCAGTTCTTATTCCAAGTTTTATTAAATTTTTTTCTAGTTTCATGGGTGGAGATGTCAATTTTTCCGTAGTATGATTTCCCAGTCCAGTATCAACTAAAATTTTTTCATCACTAGAAATAATAATAAAACTTCCAAAATTACTTGTATGCTTATTATTATGATCTAACGCACTAAGATGCTTACTCCATTCCTCTTTTTTTACATTTGGAAATGGCCAAGTTGGGTCAACTGGAGGAGCAGAACCATCGGATAATGATAAAAGCGTTACTTTTCCTATATTTATTCTATCTACCATGTAAAAATTTATTGATTTTGATTTGTTTTAAGATTATAACTATTTCAGGAATAAAAATAAATTTGGAGTGCTTTATGCCATTATACCTAAATGATAATGATGTTAATAATTTAATCTCTATGCCGGAGTGTGTTGAGGCAGTTCAAGATGCCTTTAGGCAGGAGGCTTCCGGAAAAATATGGAATAGGCCAAGATCTAGAATTAGGATGCCAAGAGGTTTTCATCACTTAATGGCTGCATACTTAGCAGATGATGAAGTTTTTGGTATTAAGACATATACAAGTTTTCGAGCAGGCACTAGATTTATAACTATGCTTTACGACTCAAATACCGGGGATCTTTTGAGTATGGTTCAAGGACCCAGACTTAGCCAAATGAGAACAGGTGCAGTTAGTGCGATAGGAACTAGGTTTATGTCTCGAGAAAATTCTAAAACCGTAGGAATGATAGGGGCAGGGTATCAGGCAAGAGGACAACTTGAAGGAATTTGTGCGGTTAGAGATGTATCAAGTGTAAAAGTTTTCGATATTTCGGAGGAATTTTCAGCTAAATTTGCTGAAGAAATGCAAGAAGAATTAAGTGTACCTATATCAACTGTTTCCTCCGCCGAAGAAGCAGTCAGTGATGTTGATATTGTTATAACTATGACTACAACTAGGAAACCTGTACTGCTTGGAGATTGGTTGCAACCTGGTCAACATATCAATGCTGCAGGTAGTAATCATTGGATTCGTCAAGAGGTTGACGATAATGTAATCAAACGCGCAAATAGAATTGTTGTGGATAGTATTGAAGATGCGAAAATAGAAGCGGGAGATTTATTATTCCCCATAGAACGTGGAAGAGTTATGTGGAGTGGAATTAGAGATTTATCAGATCTGGTTGCTGGGCATATTTTGGGAAGAGAGTCAGATGAAGAGATTACATTGTTTGAATCTCAAGGAATTGCAATTAGTGATATTGCAGCTGCAAATTTTGTCTATAAAAAAGCTATAGAACTAGGTCATGGTACAGACTTACCTATTGATTCATAATTATGAAAATAGGAAATATAAAAGTTGAAGGTCTGGCCCGACTCGCGCCTATGGCTGGGATATCTAACGCTCCATTTAGAACAATAGCTAAAGAATGTGGTAGTGGATTAACAACTAGTGAAGAAATTGACGCTAATGGTTTAATCAAAAGAAGCAAAAAAACTCTGGATGACATAGCAAAGTATTATCCTGAAGAGAGACCAATAGCGTTGCAAATATTAGGATCTGATAAAGAAAGTTTAGTTATTGGTTCAAAAATGTTACAAGATTCAGGAGCAGATATAATTGACTTAAATATGGGCTGTCCTGTACCAAAGATAACTAAGACTGGGCGAGGATCCGCAATGATGAAAGATTTGAAAAATACTTCAAAAATTTTATCTGCAATGAGAAAAGTAATAAAGGTTCCATTTACGATAAAAATTAGGAGTGGATGGGATGAAAAAAATTTAAATGCAGTTGAGGTTGCAAAAATTGCAGAGGATATCGGCATTGATGCAATCACGGTCCATCCAAGAACAAGAGCACAAAGATTTACGGGTAAATCCAACTGGGATGTAATATCAGAAGTGGTTTCATCCGTTGCGATTCCTGTGACTGGAAACGGCGATGTAAGTTCTATTTCAGAAGCTGAAAGAATGAAAAAATACACTGGTTGTGAATCGGTTATGATAGGAAGGGGTGCGATAGGTAAACCTTGGATATTTGATGAAAATTATGAAAATCTTAGTTATGAAGAGAAGTATGAGTATAAAACAAAAATAATTAATCGTCACATCAGGTTAATTAAAAATCATTTTTCTGAACATATTGCACTATTGCAGATGCAAAGGCATCTTTCTTGGTACGCTGGAGGCCAGGACAGGGTTAGAAGTTTTAGAGTTTCTCTTTTTTCAACCAAGACTTTTGATGATGCTATGAATGTTTTTAATACTTACTGGAGTAGCTTACAAAATTATAACAAATTACAAAAAGTTGTTTGAAAATTATATTTTTTTATATTTAAAATGTCTAAATAAATTATTTGTATCATAGTACAATATGAATGAAATTATAACTATTTGTTAAAATAAGCTATCCAAAATGAGAAATTTTATTCTAAGAAGATTTTTATTCGCAATCGTTAGTGTAATAGTTGCTACTTTTGCCGTTTTTCTTATTTCTAGAGCAGCAGGCGACCCTTTACATTTATATGCTAACTCAGGATATGGTTTGTCAGAGGAGGGTGAACGGGCTTTAAGAAAAAAACTTGCCTTAGATCGCCCAGTAATTGTCCAGTATTCACTATGGCTAGGAAGAGCAGTAACTGGAGACTTTGGAGAAACTCTTCTTGAGAGAAAACCTGTTTCAAGAATTGTAACTCAAAAATTGCCAGCCACAATTCACTTAGGGCTTTTAGCTCTGTTAGGTTCATTTATGATAGGTATACCCTTAGGTGTATTGTCTGCAGTCAAGAGGGGAACAATATTCGACTACATAGGAAGATTTATAGCTTTATTAGGCCAAGGAGTACCTCAGTTTTGGTTAGGCTTGACTCTAATTTTTATTTTTGCGGTGCAGTTTAGGTTATTACCAGCAGGACTAAGAGGTGATGGACTTTTTGATCTTCCTCATTTAGTTCTTCCAACTATAACCTTAATGGCAGGTGGACTAGCATACTATACAAGAATTACTAGGGCTGCGATGCTTCAGGTTTTAGATTCAGAATATGTACGATTAGCTAGAGCTAAGGGTGTTTCAAATAATATGGTTATATGGAAACACGCTTTCAAGGTGGCTACTATCCAGCCTCTCACAGGTATAACTATTGCTTTGACAGGGCTACTTGATGGGGCAATTTTGGTTGAAACAATTTTTGCTTGGCCAGGTATGGGTGATATGGCTATAACCGCAGTAAATAATAATGATTTTCCTGTACTTCAAGCTTGTGTTTTTATGTTCACTTTACTATATGTAGCCAGTACTTTTTTATGCGATGTCTTGTACGCATTTATAGACCCAAGAATAAGATACGACTAAATTATATAAATTCCTGAAACATTTATGAAACATTTATGAAACATAATGTTTAATATTTATATTTAATTTTATTAAAGGGGGATTTTATGGATTCTGGTTCTATTGCTTGGATGCTCACTTGCTCGGCTCTTGTGCTTTTTATGACTCCAGGTTTAGCTTTTTTTTATGGTGGACTAGTAAGGAGTAAGAATGTTATTTCAACACTTATGTACTCATTCATTTCACTAGGAATAGCTAGCTTGATTTGGGTTTTATGGGGCTACTCTTTAGCTTTTGGTGATGGGGGAAATGCATTTATTGGTTCTCTATCAAATTTTGCACTTTCTGGGGTAGATACGCCAGAGGAGCAAATATTTGCTATTTTTCAAATGATGTTTGCAATAATTACTCCAGCTTTAATTACTGGAGCTTTTTGTGAAAGATTTAATTTTAAAGCCTACATGATATTTTTGGTCTTGTGGATAACTTTTGTATATGCACCTATTGCTCATTGGGTTTGGGGGGAAGGAGGCTGGTTGTTAGAACAAGGAGCTGTAGATTTTGCTGGTGGAGCAGTTGTTCACATTAATGCTGGTATGGCAGCGATAGCGGCTGCGGCAATTGTAGGGAGAAGAAGAAATATAGAAAAAGGTATTCAAGCGCATAATGTACCATTTGTTATATTGGGGGCATCTATGCTTTGGTTTGGTTGGTTTGGATTTAATGCTGGGTCTGGATTAGCTGCAGATGGAACTGCAATCAATGCATTTCTAGTAACAAATACATGTGCCGCTATGGGTATGATGGTTTGGGTGATTTTAGGTATATTTCATGGAGGTAAGGTCAGTGGAGTAGGTGCTGCCACAGGAGCTATAGCTGGTTTAGCTACTATCACGCCTGCAGCAGGTTCAGTTGATGTAGCTTCATCATTAATTATAGGGCTTGGAAGTGGAACTATAACCTTCTATGCGGTTTACTTTAAAGGTAAAGTTTCCTTGGACGATGCACTGGATGTATTTGCAGTTCATGGTTTGGGTGGAATGTTAGGGCTGATTGGAACAGGAATTTTTGCAACTGAAGGAGGTTTGATTGATGGTCAATCAAAGCTATTTATTGCAAATCTATTGCTAATTGTTAGCACTGCATTTTACTCATTATTAGTAACAGTAATTATTCTAAAATTAATTGAATTTTTGCCAGGAATTCAACTAAGGTCCTCCACAACTGATGAAGATAATGGCCTTGATATTAGTGATCATGGTGAGAGAGCATATATATCAGACGGTGCAGATTAATTAAAAAAACATGAAATCTTAAATGAGCGATGTTTACATTAAAACATCGCTCATTTATATTTAATTAATTTGTTAAATAATTTTTTTAATTAGTTTAGGGAGTTAAAAATGACCAACAGGCTTTCTTATGTTTCTAGTATTTCATGTGAAGATATATTTACAGATGAAGTTATAGAATTACTTATACATTTGCATGATAAATTTTTATCGGAATTAAATGAAATTAGAAAAATAAGAATAGAAAATCAAGCCCTTGCTAGATCTGGGGAAAAATTAGGTCATTTGGAGAAATCAGAGGCAAATGGGGAGTGGTCAGTTGAAGATTTACCAGAAGAATTAAGGGTGCCTGGTATTGAAATTTCTGGACCTGCAGGTTTAACTTCTATGCTTATTAATGCATTGAATCCTGGCCCTAATGGAGTTAGAGCTGAAGGTGATTTAGATGATGATGAAGACGCAGCTGGTCACACTCTTGAAGATACTATCTATGCGACAAGAAATAGGATGAATGCAACTTTGGGTAAACTCGAATATAAGAATCCTGATACTGGGAAAGAATATAAATTACAATCAGGCAAAATTCCTTTTTTTATGCATAGAGAGCGTGGTTTACATTTGGATGAACCACAAGTTTGTATTGATGGCAGGCCAATTTCAGCAACTATATTGGGAACAACTTTGACTCTTTTGTTTGGAGGCAGGGCACAGCATAAAAAAGGTGAATCAGTTTATTTTTATATTCCTAAAACGGAATCCAAAAGAGAAGCAAAATTTTATAACAATCTTTTTTCTGAAATTAGAAGTTATGTGAACGATTTAAGAGATATTAATATCAAGGCAATTATCCTTATTGAATCACTACCTGCCGTATACCAAATGGAAGAGATGTTATTTGAGCTTGGTGAATATGCAGCAGGTTTAAATGCTGCGCGATGGGATCTGAAAGCTAGTATTTTAGAGTATGTGTTACATGATGAAAATTATGTGTGGCCAGATAGATTTGATGTAACAATTCAAAATACTGAATTTATGTCAAATATTTTTAGAAGATTAGTCGCAGTTTGCCTAAAGCATAATGCTGTTCCGATAGGTGGTATGGCTACTGCTTTGCCTTCTAAAGATCAAGAAGTAAATGATGAAGCAGCTAAATCTATAAAATCAGATAAAGAGTGGGAAGCTAAGCAAGGCTTTGTTAGAGCTTGGGTTGCACATATTTATCATATGGATTCTGCAGCTGAGCCATTTAAGAAATTATCAAGTTCTGGTTGGAAACCTTCAGAAGAAATGAAAATTCCGGAAAATTACCCTGTGAAAATAGATAATCCCTCAGGAAAATTAACTCGAGAAGGAACTAGACAAAATATACGAACTTTGATCGAGTATCTTGAAGGCTGGCTAAATGGTAGAGGAGCTAAAGGTATTGATCGTTTATCTGGAAGGCCAGGAAAAAGGCCAGCTTTGATGGAGGATTTAGCAACTGCAAGAATATCAACTGCCCAAATCGCACAAAGAATTATTCATAAATCTATTGCAGAAGATACAGAAGAGGCTCACTCTTTTGAACTTGTAAAAGGAATTATAACAGCAGAAACGCAAGATATTATTTCGGATTTAGGTGGTAATGATGAAATAGTAAGCAGGTATGAAAAATCTGCAAAAATTGCATTAAGATGGATAAAAAATTATACTGATTATGATTTCAGATCATTAGGTACATACACTAGAAAAGATTTAGAGCAAATAAGTTTAGAAGAAGATGCTTTTTAGTATTTTTTTATTACTTATATGGTAATATTTTAGTTTATGAATCAACTTCGCGGCATAATAAATAAAAAAAATATTCCAGGTTTTTTACTTACAGGATTAGTAGGTTTAGTAGTTTATTTTATCGATAATATAACAAACTCAAATTTTTTTGATGGTCTAATTATAAGTCTACTGATAGGTATTGTTATAAAAAACTTAAAACCTGATTTATCAATTTTTGACTCAGGTGCAAAATGGGTTGGGAAAGGTCTGCTTGAATTTGCAGTAATGTTGATGGGAGCTACAATTTTTTTGTCTGAAGTCCTAGAAGCTGGAGCTACTATATTTTTAGTTATAATATTTGCTGTTTTTGGTGGAATGATTATTTCATATTTAGTAGGGCATAAGCTACTGGGCCTTGATAAAAAATTGTCTATTTTAGTTGGAACTGGGAACTCTATTTGTGGGAACTCAGCAATAGCTGTTGTAGCTCCGGTTATTGGAGCAAGTGCTAACCATGTTAGTGCAGCTATAGGTATTTCTGCCATAATAGGTGCTTTAGAAATTTTGCTATTACCATTGCTTGTACCTGCTCTCAATATTGGAGATTATCATTATGGGATTATAGCTGGATTATCAGTTTATGCGGTATCTCAAGTAGTAGCCGCTTCAGCTGTTGTTAGCCAACTATCTGCTTCGACAGCAACATTTGTAAAATTAACGCGGGTTATTTTATTAGGACCACTAGTGATATTGATGAGTTTATTTTTTCGGAATGAAAAACTTGGAAGCAACCAGGATTCTGGAAGTAATTTTTTCAATTTATTATTTCAATATGTTCCATGGTTTGTTATTGGGTTTATA
>CEUJ01081712.1_pt1 | contig 10475 bp, 12 predicted proteins | sample 361531 | NCBI WGS metagenome assembly CEUJ01 (sample SAMEA2622842, study PRJEB7988) | marine metagenome | biome: marine biome (ENVO:00000447); feature: marine epipelagic mixed layer (ENVO:xxxxxxxxx); material: "saline water (ENVO:00002010), including plankton (ENVO:xxxxxxxx)" | depth 140 m | reverse complement strand
AAATATAAAAATATTAAGGTTATCGGTGGATATATCCCAATTAATTTTGAATACAATTGTTTGAGTCTTTTAAAATTTCTAGAGAAAAAAAATTATAATATCTGTCTACCTATAATAAAAAAAAATTTTCAAATGGATTTTTATAAATACACATTCCTTGATCCACTTAAAGTAAATAAACTTGGAATTCCTGAGCCTATTAAATTATCTAGAAAATTATTACCTGATTTAATTTTCGTACCTCTTGTGGGATATGATAGTAAGTTTAATAGGCTTGGATATGGAGGAGGTTTTTATGATCGTTATTTTAAAAAAAATTTAAAATATAAAAAAGTAATTAAAATCGGTCTTGCTTTTTCTTTTCAGAAAATTAAAAAACTTCCAGTAAATAAATTTGATCAAAAACTTGATGGTATAATCACTGAAAAGAGCTTAATATGAGAATATTATTTTTAGGAGATGTTGTAGGTCAAACAGGCTGTAACGCGATTAAACAAAACTTGCAAAAAATAATTAAAGAAAACAGTATTGATTTTACAATTGTTAATGGGGAAAATGCCGCAAATGAGGGCGTTGGAATAACTCAAAACATTATTGATGAATTTTTATCTTGCGGTGTAGATATAGTCACAAGTGGCAATCATATTTGGGATCAAAAAGAAACATTTGAAGTTATTAAAAACCAAACAAGATTATTAAGACCTTTAAATATGGATAAAAATTTACCTGGAAAAGGTTTTTCAATTTTTAATTCTAAACTGGGTTTAAAAATTGGAGTTCTAAATTTAATGGGGAATGTATTTATGAAGAAATGTGATGATTTATTTATTACTTTAAAAAAATTCCTTGAAAATAATTCACTTAAAAAAAACTATGACTGTCTAGTGGTAGATATACATGGAGAAATAACAAGCGAGAAGATGGCGGTAGGAAATTTTTTAGATGGCAAGGCATCCTTAGTTGTTGGAACTCATACCCATGTTCCAACTAATGATGCAAGAATACTGCCAAATGGAACAGGTTATATGACAGACGCAGGTATGTGTGGAGATTATGACTCAGTTATTGGAATGGATAAAAATAATTCTATAAAAAGATTTTTTAAAGAAGAATCAATTAAACATTTTCCCTCAAAAGGCGAAGCATCAATATCCGGAGTAATTGTTAGTGTTAACAAAGAAACTGGTTTAGCAGTAAAAATACAAAGCTTTATATATGGAGGTGTATTAAAAAATACAAATTAACTAAAATGGCAGGTCATTCACATTGGGCAGGTATAAAGCATAAGAAAGGGAAAGCGGACAAGGTTAGATCAAGAATATTCTCAAAACTTTCAAGGGAAATTACTGTAGCTGCAAAATTAGGAGATAAAAACCCTGAGATGAACCCTAGGCTTAGAGCGGCAATTCAATCCGCAAGAGCAGCAAATATGCCGAAAGATAACATTGATAGAGCTATAGATAAATCAGAGGCTGGAGATCAATCAAATTTTGATGATATTAGATATGAAGGGTTTGGTCCAAAAAATATCGCAGTAATTGTTGACACATTAACAGATAATAAAAACAGAACAGCATCATCTATTAGAACATTATTTCAAAAAAATGGTGGGAATTTAGGAACTAAAGGATCTTCATCACATAATTTTAAGCAAACTGGTGTTATAAAAATAGATTATAAAATTATCTCTGATGAAAAAATTTTAGATTTGGCGCTAAATGCAGGAGCAGACGATTGTATTTCCTATAAAAATAATTTTCACGAAATCAGATGTGATAAAGAGGATATTTATAAAGTTAAGAAAATATTGGAAAAAGATATACAATCTTTCATTTCAACTGGAATTGAATGGATACCTTTAATTTATATTGAAGTTGGTGAAAATGAAAAAGATGAAATTGTAAATTTTTTGGAAAATATTGAAGATGATGACGATGTTCAAAGCGTTTATAGCAATGTTAAATTTAAGGATTAAATGTTTATAATCGGGATAGATCCTGGAATTTCGGGAGCAATTTGTTTTTTTGATAACGGAAAAATTGTTGATGTAATAGAAATGCCCTCAATGGCTGAGGGAAAGAAAAATAAAAAACAAGTTAATGGAAATCAACTTTTTAATGAAATTAAATCTAGATTAACAGAGGTGAATCAAGACGAGGCATGTGTTGTTGTAGAACATGTTACAGCAATGCCAGGTCAAGGTGTAACCAGTATGTTTAATTTTGGCCAATCTTTTGGAGTAATTAAAGGAATTTGTTCAGCTATGCAGTTACCTATACATTTTGTCAGACCTACAAAGTGGAAAAAATACTTTAATTTGATTAACACATCTAAGGATGCAAGCAGATCACGAGCAATTGAAATTTTTCCAAAAGTTTCAGATAAACTTAAAAGAAAAAAAGACTCAAACAAAGCTGATGCAATTTTAATAGCAAGCTATTATTATAATAGTTATAAAACCAAATAAATAAGCTGATTTTAGAGACATATTCATGACACATTTTAGTGTGAGAAGAGTCCAATGGAAGCAGATATAGCAACACAAGCTGTAGGTTTGACCTCAAGCTCAGACTTTTCAATAATTAATTTATTTATAAGAGCAGATATAGTAGTTAAATTAGTAATTGTAATGCTTATAGCGGCCTCAATATACTCTTGGGCAATTATATTTGAAAAATTTAGAATGTTTAAGAAGATAAACCAATCAACCATTGAATTTGAAGAAAAATTTTGGAGATCCAAATCAGCAGAAACATTTTATAATAATTTGCCATCAGACATCGATGATCCGATGGGAATGGTCTTTAAAGACTCAATGCAAACAGTTTTAAAGTCTAGGTCTAAGTCAAATCTTAGTGATAGATTGACAAATATTATGACAACAAATATTGAAAAACAAATGTCAGTAATAGAAAAAAATTTTACTTTTCTAGCAACTGTAGGTGCAACAGCACCATTTATAGGTTTATTTGGAACAGTTTGGGGCATCATGAACTCATTTCAATCAATTGCAATTTCAAGAAACACAAGTCTGGCAATTGTTGCGCCAGGTATAGCGGAAGCTCTATTTGCAACCGCACTAGGTTTGTTGGCAGCTATTCCTGCAGTAGTTGCATATAATAAATTTAATAGTGATGCTAGAAAATACTCGAACAAGCTTGAAGATTTTTCAAAAAGATTTTTAGCAATTATCTAATATGGCATTTAAACTTGGTCGATCATACAAAGAACCTATGAGCGAGATCAATGTTACTCCTTTTGTAGATGTAATGTTGGTTCTATTAATAATATTTATGGTTACAGCACCTCTTTTAACAGTAGGAGTACAAGTAGATCTTCCACAAACTTCAGCCGATTCATTGCCTGAGGAACAAGAACCACTAACATTAACAATTAATTCTAAAGGTGAAATTTTTATTCAGGAGGCAAAAGTTGAATTTGATAGTCTTACAGCTAAGATTTTAGCAGTGTCTAAAAATAGGACTGATACAAGAATTTATGTTAGAGGTGATAAGACAATAAATTATGGAAGGGTACTTGAAATAATGGGGATGTTATCTGGATCTGGATTTACTAAAGTTGCTCTGATTTCTGAACCATATAAAGAGAGGTAGTAAAATGCCTCAAAGTTTATTTTTATCATTTGTATTTCATGTTTCATTTATTTTGATAGCAGTTATAAGCTTTCCATTTATTGCGAAAAAACCAATTGATATACCACCTTTAGTATCTGTTGAATTAATTCAAATAACAGATCAAACAAATATTCCATTTGCACCTAAAGCTGAAAAAATTATTGAAAAAGTTAAGAAAGAAAAAGAAAAACTAGTTTCTGAACAAGCACCACCCAAAAAGGTACTTAAGGAGAAGCCTGATGCGATACCTTTACCTGATGAGGAGATTGAAAAAATAAAAAAAGTAGAAAAAGAAAAGCAAAATCCAAAAATTGATGAAAATAAAGCAAAGCAAGTGTCTGAATTTGAAAAAAAAGAGTTGTTTGACCCAAATAATATTGCTGCATTAATTGATAAATCCAAAGAGAACTTTGCAGAAACAAACCTCAAAAATGACGAAATTACTCAGTCCGAGGATGAATCAATGAAATTATCAGGTCTTACTTTAAATGAAGAAGATGCTTTAAAAGCACAAATTTTCGGTTGCTGGAGCATACCATTAGGTTTACCTTACAACGAAAATTTATTAGTTAGAATAAAATTGAAACTAAAACCTGATGGAACAGTGATTAAATCTGAGATATTAGACCATGCTAGAATGAATAAACCTGGTCAAGGGTTTTACAAGGTATTAGCTGAAAGTGCTTTAAGAGCTATAAAACTTTGTCAGCCTTTAAGAGTTCCTACAACTGGTTACGAAAAATGGAAAGATATGCAATTAAATTTTGACGCAAGAGAAATGCTAGAGGGTTAATGAAAAAAATTATATTTTTATTTTTATTAACTACTTTAATAATCCCATATAAAGCAATTGCATTTATTGAAGTAGATATAACCAGAGGAAATTTAAATCCACTACCAATAGCAGTTTCAGCTCTTTATACTGATAAAAACACAAACGATGCTTTAAAGAAAGAAATTAAAATAGATTTAGTTGGTGAAGAAATTTCCAAAGTTATTGAGAATAACCTAAAAGCAACCGGATTATTCAATCCCCTTGAAAAAAAAGCTTTCCTTCAAAAACCAGATGTTGCACATTTAAAGCCAAGATTTGAAGATTGGTCATTAATAAAAGCACAAGCACTAATAACTGGCAAGGTTGAGTTTAAAGATGATAAAGTTAGAGTAGAATTTAGATTATGGGATGTTTTGGCAGCTAGAGAAATGTTAGCCTTAGCCTTTACAACTTCTCCAAATAATTGGAGAAGAATTGGGCATATTATTACTGATAAAATTTATGAAAGATTAACAGGTGAGAAAGGGTATTTTGATACTAGAATAATTTACGTTTCTGAGGAAGGACCAAAAACAAAAAGAGTAAAAAAACTTGCTATCATGGATCAAGATGGTTTCAACACAAAATATTTAACATTAGGAAATGAATTAGTATTAACACCCAGATTTAACCCCACTAATCAAATGGTAACTTATCTGTCTTATTTTAGAAATCTTCCAAGAGTTTATTTGTTAGATATTGAAACTGGAATCCAAGAAGTAGTAGGAGATTTTCCTGGTATGACTTTTGCACCAAGATTTCACCTGATGGCAAAAAAATTATTATGAGTTTTGCTAAAGATGGAAATTCTGATATTTATACAATGAATTTAGAAAATAGAATCGTAGAAAGAATTACAAACCACCCTTCAATAGATACTTCGCCCTCTTATTCTCCAGATGGTAAATTTATAACATTTAATTCCGATAGAAGTGGTTACCAACAAATTTATGTAATGAAAAGTGATGGCTCAAGTGTAAAAAGAATTTCGTTTGGAAATGGTTTGTATGGAACTCCAGTTTGGTCTCCTCGCGGCGACTTAATTGCATTTACGAAACTTCATAAAGGTAAATTTTATATAGGGGTAATGAGAACAGATGGAACAGGAGAGAGACTATTAACAGAAAATTATTATCAAGAGGCACCTTCGTGGTCGCCCAATGGAAGAGTGTTGATCTTTTATAGAGAGACAAAATCAAATAGTGATGGTGAAGGTTTTTCGGCAAAACTATGGTCAATTGATTTAACAGGTTATAATGAAAGATTGGTAATCACAGAAACAGACGCTTCTGACCCATCTTGGTCTTCATTGTTGTCTAATTAGCAGATAAATTAAAAAAAACTTAATATTTTCAGTTGATTTCTTACCTTGAAAGATTTAACTAGTTGTGAAACTAATACGTATATAAAAGAATTTAAGGAGCAGTATGAGATCTATAAAGTCAACTTACAATCTAATTTTAGCATCAATATTTGCGCTGTTGTTATCTGCTTGTGCAACACAAAAAGCTGCAAAAATTGACTCACAAATACAAGGTGACGTATACACTGGTACGGACACTGTTGAATATTTAGCAGACGGTGTACCGGACAGAGTATTCTTTGCAACAAATGAATCAGTTTTAACTACTGCTTCAAGAGATACTTTAAGAAAACAAGCAGCTTGGTTGAGAAAAAATTCTGAAATCAATGTTGTTCTAGAAGGACATGCAGACGAAAGAGGAACTAGAGAGTATAACTTAGCATTAGGCGAAAGAAGAGCTAATGCAGCAAAAGACTATCTGATGACCTATGGAATTTCAGAAAATAGAATATCTGTTATTAGCTATGGAAAAGAAAGACCAGTTGACTCTGGTTCAAACCCTTTGTCATGGTCAAAAAACAGAAGATCTGTAACTGTAAAAGCTAATTAAATATATTAATTAAGTATTAAGACCCATTACTTCAAATTAAAAAGTAATGGGTCTTTTTTTTGCCATCATTGTATCTAAAAACTAATAATTACATGTTTAAGAAATTAATAATTAAAATATTTGTCGTTATTTTTTTTGTCTACTTTAGTGCGAGTAATGTATTTTCTGATAATCATAATATTTTACAAATTTTAGAGACATTGAAACAAGATATAAAAACTTTGGAAAGAGCTGTTTATTCAGACTCCTTTGAAAAAGAAACTTCTAATAATAATGAAGAAATTCAATTAGGTAATAATAGTTCTGAGGAAGCTTTAACAAGACATCTTTTAAAATTATCAGAAATTGAAAATCAATTTAGAGATTTAACAAACAAATTTGAGGAAATTAATTTTAAACTAGATAAGCTTTCAAATAGATTAACAAAGCTACAGTCAGATAATCAACTTCGTTTTGAACAGGTGGAAAAGACAATAGGTAATGTGGTAAGCACGGGCGCAGCGTCTTTAAATGATAATATTTTAGATAATGAAAAAATATTACCTGGTTCGTCTGAACCACAAGATTTAGGAAGTATCTCTTACAAAGATATGACAACATCTGAAACTTCCCAACAAACTCAATCTATTGACTCTACATCGACAGTTATTTTAGAAAATGTAGAGAGCATCGAAAAATTGTTACCAGAAGATGTTCCAGAAAAACAATATGAGTTTGCAACAAGTTTTTTAAAAGTGGGTGATTATAATACTGCAGAAAGAGCTTTAAAAGAATTTGTACAAAACAATCCAAATCATCAACTTGCTGGAAATGCGCAATATTGGTTTGCAGAAACTTTTAGAATAAGACAGTTGTATGTAGATGCAGCTTCAGCTTATTTAGAAGGTTATCAAAAATATCCAAAGAGTGAAAAAGCACCTGATAATTTATTGAAATTAGGTGTATCATTAGTTCAAATTGGAGAAAAAGAGCAGGGCTGCATGATGATTACCAGCTTAAAAAAAGAATACCCTAAAGCATCCCAATCTATTCTTCAAAAAGCAAAATATGAAGAAAAAAAGTTTGAGTGCAAAAAAGATAATACATAATAGTTTTGACTACAAAAAAATTTTAAAAGATAGAAAAATCTTTAAAATATTTAGAAATTTTGAAAAAAATTTAAATAAATTAAATGTGGCAAATAAGGTTGCCATATCTGTTTCGGGTGGCCCAGACAGTATGGCATTATGTTTTTTAGTATGTAACTATAAATCAAAAATAAACAATAAATTACAAACTTATTTTTATTTAGTAGATCATGGTTTAAGGATGGAATCTGCTATTGAAGCCAAAAATGTACAAAAACAATTAAAATTAAAAAAAATCAAATTAAAAATATTAAAATGGAAAGGAAAAAAACCAACTTCAAATCAGCAAAGTTTATCGAGGCAAAAAAGATATGAGCTTATATTTGATGAATGTAAGAAACATAATATTAAAACTGTTTTAACCGCTCATCATATAGATGATCTTTATGAAACTTTTTTCAGTAGACTATTAAGAGGATCAGGAACAGAGGGACTTTCATCTTTTACAAATATTAGCAAAAAATTTATATTTAGACAAAACTCTTTCATAATTGCGAGACCATTATTAAATATTAAAAAAAAAGATTTGATTTATCTTTCTCAAAAAGTTTTTAATTTTTATTTAAATGATCCTTCTAATGAGATGGATAAATTTCAGAGAGTTAGATTGAGAAAATTAATTTTAAATTTAAAGAATCAAGGATTAGATTTTAGAAAATTAAGCCTTAGTTTAAATAATCTTGCTTCGACAAACGAAACAATAAATGAAATAGTAGAAAAAAATATAATTGATAATGTAATTTTTAAAAAAAATAAATTTTTAATCAGATCAGAATTCTTTTTTTTTCCACAAGAAATAATATTTAGATCTCTTTCTAGATTGATAAAAAAAATTACCAAAAATTACTATCCACCAAGAGGAAAAAAATTGATATATTTAATTAATCAATTAAAAATAAAAGATCGTTTAAAAGCGACATTAGGTGGCACTATTATAGAAAAAATACAAAATACAGTTATAGTTAGTGAGGAAAAAACAAAAAATCGTTAAATTTGCAACAATTTGACACTTGTTTAATTTATATTAATTCTTAATTAGGTTATATATTTAGATATGAATTTTAAAAATTTAGCTATGTGGGCAATTATAATCCTATTGACACTAGGATTATACAATATGTTCAAAAATCCGCAGGGTTCTTTAAATCAAAAAAATAAAATTATTTTTTCGGAATTTTTAACAGAAGTAGAAAATGGTCGTGTAGTACAAGTTGAAATACAAGGAAATAATGTTAGCGGTATTTTCTCTAACGGACAAAAATTTACAACATATGTACCCAATGATCCAAATTTAATTGAAAAATTATCAGAGCGAGGAGTAAGCATTTCAGCATCACCGTTAGATGAAAAAATGCCATCACTTTTAGGAGTTCTTTTATCATGGTTCCCGATGCTACTATTAATTGCTGTTTGGATATTTTTTATGAGACAAATGCAAGGTGGAAAAGGTGGAGCCATGGGGTTCGGTAGGTCAAAAGCAAAATTAATGAATGAGCTTAAAGGCAAGGTAACATTCAAAGATGTTGCTGGAGTTGAAGAGGCGAAGGAGGAAGTAGAAGAGGTAGTTGAATTTTTAAAAGATCCAAGAAAATTTAGTCGATTGGGAGGAAAAATTCCTAGAGGTTGTCTATTAGTTGGACCACCAGGTACAGGTAAAACTTTATTAGCAAGAGCAATCGCTGGAGAGGCCGGAGTTCCTTTCTTTACAATTTCTGGTTCAGACTTTGTTGAGATGTTTGTGGGTGTTGGAGCTTCAAGAGTTAGAGATATGTTTGAGCAAGGAAAAAAACATTCACCATGCATTATTTTCATTGATGAAATCGATGCTGTAGGGAGAAGTAGGGGCGCAGGTCTTGGCGGAGGAAATGATGAGAGAGAACAAACACTTAATCAGCTATTAGTCGAAATGGATGGTTTTGATACAAACGAAGGTGTAATAATCATTGCAGCCACAAATAGACCTGATGTTCTTGACCCAGCATTATTGAGACCTGGAAGATTTGATAGACAAGTAGTGGTTTCAAACCCAGATATAATTGGAAGAGAAAAAATATTAAAAGTGCATGCAAAAAAAATCAACATGTCACCTGATGTAAACCTAAGGACTGTCGCAAGAGGAACCCCTGGTTTTTCAGGCGCAGACCTTGCAAATCTTGTAAATGAGGCTGCTTTGTTAGCAGCAAGGAAAAATAAAAGAATTGTTACTTATCAAGAGTTTGAAGATGCTAAAGACAAAGTAATGATGGGTGCAGAGAGAAGATCTATGGTTATGACAGAGGATGAAAAGAAACTTACTGCCTACCATGAAGGTGGTCACGCATTAGTGTCATATAATATGCTACCGCATTATGACCCGATCCATAAAGCTACTATAATACCAAGAGGAAGAGCTCTAGGTATGGTTATGAATTTGCCAGAGAGAGACAAGCATGGATACTCAATTAAATATTTAAAAGCTAGACTTGCAGTTTGTTTTGGAGGCAGAGTAGCAGAGGAATTAATTTTTGGTAAAGACAATATTACTACTGGAGCAGGCGGAGGAAACGGTTCAGACATAAATCAAGCTACCCAATTAGCAAGAGCTATGGTGACAAAATATGGTATGAGTGAAGAAATGGGTCCCGTTGAATACGGAGAAAATCAAGAAGAGGTTTTTTTGGGGAGATCAGTTACACAGACACAAAGTGTTTCAGAGGCTGTAGCACAAAAAATTGATAAAGAAATAAGAAAATTAGTTGATGAAGGATATAATCAAGCAAAAGAAATATTAACAAATAAAATTGAAGATCTTCATAAAATTGCAAAAGCATTATTAATTTATGAAACTCTAACTGGAGATGAAATTGAGGATATAATTAATAAAAATAAATATCCAGAGAGCAAGCAAGATTTGGAAAAAAATGATGACAACAAAGACTCAGCCCTTGGGTCTATTGGACTAAAACCAAAAATAGTTCATTAATAAAATGATAAAATATTACACAAG
>CEUJ01051953.1_pt1 | contig 10490 bp, 10 predicted proteins | sample 361531 | NCBI WGS metagenome assembly CEUJ01 (sample SAMEA2622842, study PRJEB7988) | marine metagenome | biome: marine biome (ENVO:00000447); feature: marine epipelagic mixed layer (ENVO:xxxxxxxxx); material: "saline water (ENVO:00002010), including plankton (ENVO:xxxxxxxx)" | depth 140 m | reverse complement strand
GTGGCATGGGAATGCCTGGTATGGGTGGCATGGGAATGCCTGGTATGATGTAATTTCAAGTATTATTTTTATATCAATAAGAGATATTTATTTAATAGAATTTAAAAATTTAAATTTTAAAATTTATAAAATTAATTAAGTTTTTTATTAAGTAATGGATTTATGACTATTAAGGAGGAAATGGTCAATATAAAAAGTAGTGAAATACAATTTCTACAAGTCAAATCTCCATAGGGTGCATGTAAAGCGATAAAGTCTAAATTAATACTTGAAGTATATGATACCCTTATTGGTTCAATTGCAAATGTTAAAGGATTAAAAGATGCAATCCACCCAAGCCATGCAGGCATAAAAGATATTGGGGCTAAAGCCGTACTTGCAAACAATAAGGGAAGATTAACTACAAAAATCAAAGCTATTAATTCAATATGTCCTGGGAGAATAAAAGCTAAACATAAACTAATTGAAGTAACGAACAAAACCAATAAAATTAAAGTAGCAAATACTATCCCTAATCCAAAAAATTCTGGGAATCCATAACCAAGTAAGTAAGAGATAAACATTATCGCAATACTTTGAATAAAACTCAGAATAGTAATATACAAAAAGGATGACAAAACAATTGATAATCTACTTGTTAAAGGGGCAACCAATAATCTATTTAAAAAACCAAATTCTCTATCAAACATAAGTGGCAAGCCTGAATTTAATGCTCCGCTGAATGCCGTAAACACAATTAGTCCTGCACCCAAAAAATTACCATACGAATCAACACCTGGTAAAAAATCTTTTGGCGCGTTTGAAAATAAAGCTCCAAACAAAAACAGCCATATAATGGGTTGTAAAATACCCGCTACGAGAGTTGAAGGTCTTCTTTTTAGCTGTATAAATAATCTCTTAGTTAAAGCAAAAGTTTCTTGATAAAGAAATAAAAAATTAAATTGCTTAAGTTCCATTAATGAAATTATATTTTTTTTTAATTATAGTTTGATATTTCAACTAAACATAAAATCATCTCATAGATTGTTTAGATTCTTTTTTAAGATCTCTTTTACCTGCCATGAATATTTCTGCGTCTTGCAATGTTTTTCCTGTAGCTTGAAGATAAACGTCATCAAGGCTTGGCTGACTCTGAGTAAGAGAAAATATTTCAAATTTTGAAAAAGCTAATTCAACTTTTAATTTTGTTAAAAAATCTTTTTCTTTCTCAGCGATAAAGTTTAAGGAATAACCTTGAGCGGAGTTTATTACTATTTGGCGAATTCCATCTATTTTATTTAAAATTTCTTTGACCTTTTCAGACTCTTCTGGCGAACTAAATTCTCTTACTTTTAATGAAATTCTCTCACCTCCTAGTTTACTTTTAAGATAATTAGGATTCCCCTGATCTATAACTTTACCATCGTTGATAATTACAACAGTATCGGCTAAGTAATCTATTTCATTAAGATAATGACTGCTTAAAATTATTGTCATTCCATCATCCTTTAAATTTTTTAATAAATCCCAAATTATATTTCTACTCTCTATGTCAAGTCCAACCGTAGGCTCATCAAGAATTAAGACCTTGGGAAGATGCAATAGGCCTGCAGCTAAATCAATTCTTCTTTTCATACCACCAGAATATGTTCCACATTTTCTATCAATCCAATCTTCCATATCTAATTTAATAATCAGATCTTGAATTCTTTGCAATTTTTTTGTTTTTGGAATATGGTAAAGGTCTGCTTGAAAATCTAATAATTCCCTTCCAGTAAGAATCTTATCTAAAGAAATCTCTTGGGCTACATAACCAATTAGTTCACGAATTTGTCTTGGTTTTTTTACTAAATCAATTTCATTAATTTCAACTTTCCCATCATCGGGTGAAATTAAAGTTGCAAGAATTTTTAATAGTGTCGTTTTACCTGCACCATTAGGGCCTAATAAACCAAATAAACTTCCCTTAGAAATTTTAATATTAATATTTTCAAGAGCATTAACATCAAAGTATCTTTTTGATAGATTTTTAATTTGAATGTAATTCATCAAATAGTTAATTTAATTTATTTATATCAAAAATTCAGTAAATTATTGATTTTTGAAAAAAATGCTGAAGCTATTGTTAAAGTCTGTTGTTCAAATTCAACAGAAAGATTTGTTCTGGCAATAATTAATAATAAACATATTCCAAACATATATAAAATTGACCATCTAAATAAACCTTTCGCTAAAGATAAATCATCTGGTGAATTTTTTAATCTAAAAATAAGTTGTAATAGCCGAGCATTAAATGGAAGAACTAAAATTTCATAAATCAAACCACCTTCTGGTAAAGCAAAAATACCAAAAATACTCATAATTACAGTCGCTATTCCATAGCGCGATATAGCCTTGACTGTAAATACTGATCCTTTTACTGATGGCAACATTGGTATACCTACAGAGGCATAATCATCTTTTAATAAAATTGCTAACGCCCAAAAATGAGCAGGTGTCCACACCATAACTAAACCAAAAAGCCACCAACCACTTAATCCAATATGACCAGAAGCTGCTGAAGCTCCAACAAGGGGAGGGATAGCACCCGCAACTCCTCCAAAAACAATATTCTGTGTAGTTCTTGGTTTAAGGACGATAGTATACAAAAGTACATAACTGCATAAGCCTAATAATGTAAGACCTGCAGCAAGATAATTAACTCCGCTAACTAAAAGCATTGAAGCAGCTAGTGTACAAGATACCGCACCAAAAAAAACAGAATTAAAAGATAATTTGCCAGAGGGTAATGCTCTGCTACTTGTGCGGTTCATTCTCTTATCTAAATCCATTTCCCATAAGCAATTTAATGCTCCAGCAGCTGCAGCAGCTAATGCACCACCTCCAAGAGTACAAACTAATTTAGGAGATGATAATGGCCATTCTTCACTTAATGCCATTCCTCCAAGTGTTGTAGCTAGTAAGAGTGGTATTAATCTTGGCTTAGCGACCTCCAACCAAGGAGGAAGTTTAATTTTTTTTCGGGATGGTACTACTTCTTCCCTTAATGAGGACTGCATATTTAGGTTGTCAAAATTACTTTTCATTAGTTGTAACTAAAAATAACTTTCTTTTTAAGAGAATTAACATTAAAGTTCTTATCTTGATTTCTAAAAACTAAAGTGGACAAATTAGCAATTAATAATGAAGCAACTAATTGATGACTAACAATTAATAAAGGTTCATTTAAATTTGTTTTTAAGGTTAAAACACCTAAGGTTATTTGCGATCCAAGAAGAATAAGTAAAGAAATTAAAAATTTCCAATTATTTATGAATAAAATTCGATCAATTGCCGCAACAATAATTATTGCAAAAATTGAAATAGCTACAGGCAAAGCAAACAATTTATGAGAATTTAAAATAAGGCAATTTTGATTAACTGATAAACATAAATGAGCAGACCAGGTAGAGGAGAGTCTTACACCAATTGCAGATTGAATTAATGTTAAAATTAGAGGAATACCTAATAAAAACCTCCACCAAAATTTTGAATTTATAGAGGTTTCATTTTGAAGACTTTGAATAATATAAGTTGCAGTTATTAAGAGAGAAAAAGCTATTAATAAATGACTAATGACAGCGTATGAAGCTAATGTATTGATAACGGTTAATGCTCCTAAAGAGCCTTGGAAAACAACTAAAAAAAGTAAAAATGAATAAATTTTTATCAATCCTTTTGGTAAAAATCTTCTCCAAATAATAGATAAAGAGAATTGTACAAGAATTAATATACCCACTAAAAATGCATCTAATCTATGGAACCACTCCAAGAATACCCTCATATTCATATGACCAAGAGGAAGAAAAGTTCCGTAACATAAAGGCCAATCAGGACAAGCTAAACCAGCTTCCATAACTCTGGTAGCACTTCCGATGGCAATTAAAGCTATAATTGCCAAAACAGAATGATTGCCTAAGTTAATAAGTGTTGGTATATATTTTGTTTGATAATTTTCTAACTTATTCACAAAGAATAAAGCTTATTATGTTTGCATAATAATTTAATTTTAAAGATAAAATATTAATAAAAACCAAATCTTTTTAGGAGTATTATATTTACTCTTTCATCGTTTCCCTTTCCTGACATTCATATTAAAAAATCAATAGATAATGAATATTTATTTTTTAATTATTAAGAAGTTGTGAATTTATAGATTATTCCTTTTAAAAATAATGCAAAAATCTAAAAAGGTAATAACGTAAAAATATAAAAGTTTTAATCTAAATTTGTTAAGTAAATCTTCTTATTTAATTTTTATTATCTCTGGAGTAATTGGTATATCTTTTTGGATTGGATTTAACGTTAATTTACTGCCAACTGAAGCTAGTATTAATGCTCCGATTTATGATGAGTTGTTCAAGATTCTTTTTATTATCGGTTTAATATTATTTATTGGAATGTCTCTTTTAGTTGTATACAGTTTAATTAAATTTAGAAAAAGAAAAGGTCAAATTGGTGATGGAATTGCTTTAGAGGGGAATTTAAAGTTAGAAATAATTTGGACAGTAATTCCATCAATCATTGTTCTATTTGTAGGTTTATATAGTTACAACATTTATGACCGAATGGGAGGCATGAATGAACTTAATCATGACCACAGTGCGATGGGAAATAATTCAGAAAAAATTTGGGCCGGAATAAGTCAGTCTAATAATAATCTAGGTTTGATTGATACCAATATTGAAGTTTCTGCAATGCAATTCGCTTTCTTATTCAATTACCCAAAAGGAGATTTTATATCTGGGGAGCTTCATGTTCCTGTTAATAAAGAGATATCAGTAAAAATGGAATCAAAAGATGTTATTCATGCATTTTGGATTCCAGAATTTCGAATAAAACAAGATATTATTCCTGGACAGCCAACTGTTTTAAATTTTACTCCCACAAAGGTAGGTAAATATCCAATAATTTGTGCTGAATTATGTGGTCCCTACCATGGAGGCATGAGAGCATCAATAATTGTTGAAGAACAATCTGATTATGAAAATTGGTTTAATCAAAATAAGAAAGATGAGTTAAAAGCATGACAATATTAATAGATAAAAAAAATCAAGTTACAGAGAAAATCCAACCTAAAGGTTTTCTAAGATATTTTAGTTTTAGTTTGGACCATAAAGTAATTGGTATTCAATATCTTGTTTGTGGATTCCTTTTTTATTTAGTTGGTGGAACTTTAGCTAGTGCCATAAGAATTGAGCTTACTAGTCCAATGTCTGATTTCATGCCAAGAGATGTTTATAACCAGGTTCTAACATTACATGGAACAATAATGATTTTTCTATGGATTGTTCCAGTAGTAAATGGAGCATTTGGAAATTATTTAATACCTTTTTACGTGGGGGCGAGAGATATGGCTTTCCCAAGATTAAATGCAGTCGCTTTTTGGTTAATACCACCCTCTGGTTTAATGCTAATTACTAGTTATTTTATCGATGGTGCTGCTCAAGCAGGTTGGACGGCATATCCGCCTCTTAGTATAACCACTCCTCAATCTGGACAGATTGTATGGATTTTAAGTGTCCTTTTACTTGGTGGGAGTTCCATTTTTGGAGGGATTAACTTTATAGCAACAATTTTAAAATTAAGAAGACCAGGTCTTAAGTTAATGCAATTACCCATGTATTGCTGGGCAATGTTAGGAACTAGCATACTTGTAGTTCTATCTACACCTGTCTTAGCAGGGACTCTTATTTTATTAAGTTTTGATATCGTTGCAAATACTGGTTTTTTTAATCCTGTTTTAGGTGGCAACGTTGTTGTTTATCAGCATTTATTCTGGTTTTATTCTCACCCAGCAGTTTATATCATGGTGCTTCCAGCATTTGGCTTGGTAAGCGAAATCCTTCCAATTCATTGCAGAAAACCCCTTTTTGGATATAAGACAATGGTTTTTTCAATAATGGGAATAGTAGTTTTAGGGCTTGTTGTTTGGGCTCATCATATGTTCACAAGTGGAACACCTCCATGGATGAGGTTGTTTTTTACAATTGCAACAGCATTTATTGCCGTTCCTACTGGAATAAAATTCTTTAACTGGGTAGCTACTATGTGGGGCGGGAAAATTTCGATAAATAGTGCAATGCTATTTTCTTGCGGTTTCATAATAAATTTTGTTTTTGGAGGCATAACAGGAGTTGCGCTTGCACAAGTACCTTTTGATATTCATGTCCATGATACATATTTCGTGGTTGCGCATTTTCACTACATTGTTTATGGAGGTTCTGTCTTTGTGATTTTTTCATCTATTTATCATTGGTTTCCAAAGGTAACAGGAAAACTTTTAGATGAGAAATTCGGTATACTTCACTTTGCCTTAACTTTCATTGGTTTCAATTTATGTTTTGCACCGCAACACTGGCTTGGATTAAATGGTATGCCAAGAAGAGTCGCAGAATATGATCCTCAATTTCAATTTGTAAATCAGATCAGTAGTTTAGGTGCTTTGTTCATGGCAATAAGTACTATTCCTTTTTTAATCAATATTTTTTTAAGTGTTAAAAATGGCAAAAAAGCAGGTGATAATCCATGGAAAGCTCTAACTCCAGAGTGGTTAACTTCTTCTCCACCCCCAATAGAAAATTGGAAGGGTGAAGCACCCCTAGTTACTGAGCCATACGGTTATGGAAGTGAAACTACTGACATTTAGCTATTTCTATGACTACTATTAATCCTAAAAAACTTGAAAATTCATCTAACGAAGATAATGGACATCATGAAGATTTTAGATTATTTGGATTAATCACTTTTTTAATTGCAGATGGAATGACATTTGCAGGCTTTTTTGCAGCTTACCTAACCTATAAAGCAGTAAATCCTCTCCCTGATGGTGCTATATACGAACTTGAATTACCAATTCCTACAATTAATACAATTTTATTGCTTGTCAGCAGTGCCACCTTCCATAAAGCGGGAAAAGCTCTCTTAAAAAAAAATAATGTTGAATCACAGAAATGGCTATTAATTACTGCAGTTTTAGGTATATCTTTTTTAATTTGTCAGCTCTTCGAATATTTTCATTTGCCATTTGGCTTAACAGATAATTTATTTGCAAGTACTTTTTATGCTCTTACAGGTTTTCATGGGTTGCATGTAACTTTGGGGACTTTAATGATACTCATAATCCTTTGGCAAACAAGAATCGAGGGAGGTCGAATATCTTATAAGAATATGTTCCCTTTTGAAGCCGTTGAGTTATATTGGCATTTTGTGGATGGTATTTGGGTAATTTTATTTATTATTTTGTATCTCTTATGATACGAAAATTCAACTCATTACAATATATTTTTTATTAAATCTATATCCCCACAATAATAATATTATTGATAGGAACAAAACCTATTTAATAATGCTTGTAGGAAAAGAACTCCTTGAAAAATCAAAATTATTAAGTAAAAAATCTGAGGATGAAATTGCTAGAGGATGTGGTTATGTTGGTCCTAGTGGAAGAGTATTAAGAAAAAGTTTTTATAGGGCTTTAGTCGAAGCTAAAGGATATAAATTGGGAAATAGCGGACCTGGTAGAGCGGGAAATAGATCAGTCAGAGGAAGGCAAGCTGTTTTTAAAACAAAAGTTCATGGCAATGGAAATCTCTTAATTGGTCACGCCTATACTAAAAAGCTAGGCTTAGCTCCAGGACAAGAATTTAAAATTGATATTAAAAAAGATTCAAAAACTATTTATCTAATTCCAATAAAGTAAATATTAATTCCAACCATTATCTTTCAACCAATTTGAATTAATAATTTCAGATGATGGAGATGTTTTATTTTCTCCAGATAATAAAAGTCTCTCAACATATTTTATCAATGTATCAGCTTCAAGATTTACTTTTTGCCCCACACTCAGAAACTTTAAATTAGTATTTTCCCAAGTATGAGGAATAATTGCTATCGAAAAAATCTCACCATTATTTTTCTGATCAGCAATTGTAAGACTAATCCCATTGACACAAATACTTCCTTTTAAAGAAATATATTTAGAAAAATATGAATCTTCCCACTTAATAGACAATAACCAAGATTTTTCCAACTTATCTATTTTTACAATTTCCCCTAAACCATCTACATGTCCACTTACAATGTGTCCTCCTAATCGGTCGGATATTCTTAGTGCTGGTTCAATATTGACTATTCCATCAAAATTAGATTTATTACCTAATGTAGTTTTTTCTAATGTTTCTTCACTTACATCGACTGTAAAAGTATGCTCAAATATTTCTTTAGCTGTGAGACAAATTCCATCAACTGCAATGCTATCTCCAATATTTATATCAAAGTAATTGTCTAAAATTTCTATACTCAATTGGTTATTATTTTTTCTTAATTTACCAATTGCTTTAACTATACCTGTAAACATAAATTAGAAAAATTTAAATATTTTTATTTACTTTAAATGATAAACCACTATAAATAGATTAAGACTTATCCAAAATTCTTATTTGCTAAAGAAGTGATTGTTAATTCACATAAAAGGCTTTATGGGGGAAGAACTAAAGTTAGTTCATTTACTCTTGGAACAATGAGGGCTGTAGATAATGCTGACAAAATGTATCAAGTTATCAAACATGCCTATTTTGCAGGTATTAATCACATAGAAACTGCACAATCTTATGGGAGAGCAGAATATTTTATTGGGAAAGCACTAGAACAGCTTCAAAATAAAAATGATTTTAATAAAAAAAATTGGATTGTTACTACAAAAGTTTTACCAAAAGGCGATTTTAATTATCTTAAAAAAAATTTTTATCAGTCTTTAAGTGATTTAAATTTAAAAAAAATTCATAATTTAGCTATCCACGGAATAAATTTAAACGAACATCTTGATTGGGTCCTGAGTGGCGAGGGCAAGCAATTTATCTATTGGGCTAAAGAGATGGGACTAGTTGATCAAATAGGATTTAGCTCTCATGGGGGATTTAAGTTAATAGATGATGCCATCGAATCAAATTTATTTGATTTTTGTAATCTCCATGTTCATTTATTAGATAAATCAAAATTACCTTTAGCTCAAAAAGCTTTAAAAAAAAATATGGGTGTTTTAGCAATTTCTCCAGCAGATAAAGGAGGGAAGCTTTACCTACCCAGTCAAATACTACTTGAAGCATCAAAACCATACCACCCGCTAGAAATAGCATATAGATTTCTTTTCTCTGAGGGAATCACTACTCTTTCTTTAGGAGCTAATAAACCAGAGGATTTTGATTTGGCAATAAAACTAGCTAATGCAACTCATAAACTTACCAAAGAGGAGATAAAGATTATAAGTAATATTGAGGATCTTTCTACTTCAAGATTGGGTGAGACTAAATGCGAGCAATGTAGAGCATGTCTACCATGCCCAAATGATGTCCCTATTCCAGAAATATTAAGATTAAGGAATATATATATTGGAAACGGTCAAACCGAATTTGCTAAAGAAAGATACAATTTAATAGGTCGCGCTGGACACTGGTGGGAACTGAAAAATGCCAATTCCTGTGATAGCTGCAATATTTGTATTTCAAAATGTCCACATGAATTAGATATCCCTAACTTATTGAAAGAGACTCATAATCTATTAATTGAAACTCCCAGAAAAAGATTATGGGGATAATTATGGGTTTAATAACTTATTCCCTAAAATTTCCAATTCTTTTTTTTCTTGGGGATTCAAAGGGGGAAATGACCAACTATTATCCCAACATGTTTTAGAGGGACGAAGATTCAACCCAGAAAATTGCTTTATATTTTCGCTATACAGTTGATTCATAGTAACAGTTTGGAAAGGAAGATACCAACCAGCCTTAACCAACATTTTTGCTGTTTTAGGCTCCGATAATAAATCCATCCAGTAATTAAATTCTTCAATATTTAAAGAAGATTTAATCATTGCAAAATTCCATAGCAATGGAACTCCATCATCTGGAAAAAAGATAGAAAGTCTGGAATCAATTTTTAAATATTTTTGGGATAAGCTAAATGGAGTAATTGCGATAGCTGCTTCAGTATTAACTAACAAATCTAAAGAATTCTTATCATCATAAATAAATTCTTGTTTTGCGATATTTTGTAATAGATCTCTATTTTTAATCCTTTGCATTATGGAAAGAACAATTCTCGCACTCTTAGGTAAAATTATTTTTCCTTTAAAATCGTTTGAAAATAAAAAATCCCAGGAATTATTATTATCAATTTTATAGTTTTTATTATTTTTAATTATTACTACGTAAGGATTAATTCCTATGGGCATTAATTTATCCTGCTTAGATTTATCATAATTACTAAGATAAGTTTTTGATCTATCGTCTAGTTTGGAAAGTAAAGAAGGATTGATATTTTCAAAATCATCAAAATTAATTTTGTTCAACCAACCATCAGTAATAAGTAATAAATCTATTTTTTTTAAATCTTCAATATTATTTTTTTTAGAAAACTTATTTAGGCTAATAGCTTTTTGATGCCAATGATTTGGAATTAAATCTATAAACTGC
>CEUJ01180088.1_pt1 | contig 10517 bp, 14 predicted proteins | sample 361531 | NCBI WGS metagenome assembly CEUJ01 (sample SAMEA2622842, study PRJEB7988) | marine metagenome | biome: marine biome (ENVO:00000447); feature: marine epipelagic mixed layer (ENVO:xxxxxxxxx); material: "saline water (ENVO:00002010), including plankton (ENVO:xxxxxxxx)" | depth 140 m | reverse complement strand
AATACGGATCGGAGCGAGGCTGGCTTTGGAAGTACGGGTGCATAATGACGACTTTACCATTTAGCGATCCAAACGGAAGAGTATTCTATGCCTGTCAAGCGGTTCTTGTTAATAGTCAAGATGGATATGGAACAAACCCTTCTTCTTTTAAAAGGCGTGGAAGAAACTTAGAACAGGAAGTTGAGTCTTCTCATATTAAAAATTCTATATTTTTAGAGGGTGTCCAATCCATAGGTATAAATGGAGATATGCCTTCTCAATCACTTCTAGACGTAGGAAAAGCACAAAGACAATTTCATTATTATGGTCAGCAAAACTTTGAAATAACTATTGAAAGAAAGATAGATGAAAATCAAGAGTTCTTTTATTCTGTAAATCCTAGCAATTACACCGAAGGAGCGGCTGGATATAAAACTTCCCATGTGCTGTATAAAGACAACTTAGGCGATAAAGGTCTTAAAGATCCTGACAACAAAGTTTTTCGTCAGTTCGATATAACTATTTTATATACACCAGATAAATTTAAATATATGGGTTCTGGGCTAGATAGCTCAAGTTCGGATGCCGACAAAGATAAGGTTATATCTGTAACTTATCAAAGCTGCTTACTATCGAGTTTAGATTACAATATAGGACTAGACGGAGTAACCGAGACTATAACATTATTTACAAAACAGCTTAGATTTAACAAAGACCTATCCACACTTAGTCAGTATAAGTTTTCTAGCATTGGGCAAAACAGCCCCACCTATACAACCATGCCTCATAGTGGCGTTGCTGTAAATAGTCGGGGAGCATATGAAATAAATACTCTTAAAAGAGACAACCTAGACATACTAAAACAAGATGTTGATAGAAAATCTAGACTACCTCAAGAAGTTAAAAGTATGTTTGAAGTTGGGAATACAGAGTCTAAATACAGGGGCGATGATGGTAGTATGCGCCCAATGAAAATATATGGCATAAACAGCATAAATGTTAATTTAACAATAGATTACACTCAACTTACCGACGTGGGAAATTGGGCCGGATCTGAAAAGGATAAAGAGTTTGAGCAAAATAGATACACTCAAATGAATTTGCCACTACAAGTTTCATGTTCTTTTACGGGCGTTTCTAGACGTGCTTTAGAGTATGGAGATTTTGTATTCAGCGGTTCTTCCGCTGCCCCGACTACTCATAGTAGCAGTAATCCGACCTTTTTAAGAAACAGCGATGTTAATTTTGCAGCTTCTGGTGTAATGAATACAAGCACAGGATTAAGTCATGGCGGCGGTCCTTATCAAGATGGGCTTGATCCTAATCATCCAAATCCTCCAAGCTACGGTTCTTCAAGACCTCCTTCTCCTTTGTACAATAATACAGACAGACCAATACGACTTGTTTTTCAAACAATAGACTTCGCCGCTCAAACAAATAAGTATCATGTTATAGATCTTGGTAATAATAATTATGTAACCAGCATTAGCACTACTGGTGGTGATACAACAGGAGGAAATGTAGAAACAACTATTACTTATCAAAATGACCACAGTGATATAGTTTTAGCTAAGGACATTTTCGTAAGGGACTTAATCAATAAAAGAGCTTTCTAATAAATAGGCTTTAAATGAAAAGAAAAACCAAAAAACAAAGCAACGCACCACAAAAAGTAAAAACACTAGAAGCAAAAACGGAGAATCAAAAAGATTATATAAGGTCTATAGTAGAAAATGATGTGGTATTTTGTAGTGGCCCATCTGGTTCAGGTAAATCATACATAGCAGCAGGGATTGCATCAGATCATCTTCATAGGGGTGAGATTGATCAAGTGCTAATATCGCGCCCGCTGGTATGCACAGGAAAAGAGATAGGAAGTTTGCCGGGGGACTTGTTAGAAAAAATAGCTCCATACCTTTTGCCTATGCAAGAAAACTTTAGACACTTTTTAGGTCGGGCCTACTACGGCATGTACTACAATGAAGGTAGAATTAAATATCAGCCATTGGAAGTTATGAGAGGGTCTACGTTTCATAACACTTATATGATACTAGACGAAGCACAAAATTGCACTTTTGAACAAATAAAAATGTTTATTACGAGGATGGGACAAGGAAGCAAAGTGCTAATAAATGGCGATACCAAGCAATGTGATCTCTCCAGAAGCGGGCTATGGGACTGTATAGAAAAACTTGAAAACGTAGACGGTGTTGGCATCTCTACTCTTACAACGCAAGACATCCAAAGAAATGGTATTCTTGGTAGAATATTAAATGCTATGGAAAATTAGCGTGTAATACTTGTCGTATTGTCCTAAAATATAAAGTCATCTATCATAAGGAGAAAACAATGCCACTCTATGATTTTGAATGTAAAGAGTGTAAATATTACGACGAAATTAGACAAGCTCACGATGCCCCATCCATACTTGAATGTCCATGTTGCAATAAAAAGACTTTAAGAAAAATTTTTATAAATGCGCCTGCGATATCTGTAAGAGGCGAAGCGAATACCATAGGTCAGTTGGCAGATAAAAATACTAGAAACATGGGACACTATGAAAAGCAAGAAAAGGCAGCGAAGGATAATGCTCAAAACAATAGTGAAGCACAGAAGAGAAGAAACATGAACAGAAAAATTAATGGCATGAGCGCTAAAGAAAAAATCAAATGGATTAGAGAAGGTGATTGATGAATGAGTTTGAAATATCTGACAACAAAGTAGATAGGAAAAGCTGCCCACATCATGCTACTATAACTATGAAAATTGATGTTAGAAAGATGTATGATGATGGCAGTTTGGACAACCAAATTATGGGAAATAGGTTACTAGCAGATTATGGCATATCTACTAAAGCTCAATTCTGTATCTCTGGCCCCACAGAGGCAGACTGCATTAAGAAATTAAAAGAAAAATTGGAGAAATTAAATGGCTAGATGGGAAAACGAAGATGTGTCTGATCTTAATTTACCAGACCCACAGCAAGTAGATAAAGAATATTTTGGAAAATCTGCCGCTAGCGTACAAAAAAAAGAAGGATTTGCATACCGAGCTACAGTAGATCAATCTGAATCATACTATATACTTTATGATAGGGCAGAGATAATTGATGCGTACAATGATAGGTTTACAAGATCGTCTTCTTCCACTAGAAGATTTAAAAAGGTATCAAAAGAATGCTTTGATTTCTATATAAAATATTTGAAAACAAAAAACGGTTTGTATTTTACAAGAGCTAGAAGATTAGTAATGGAGAAATAAAATGAAGAAAGGTCCACTTTCAAAAGCGGAAAAATACTACATTGAAAATAATGCCGAAGCAGAAGTTTCTGTTCTTGCTAAAGATCTTGATAGATCAGAGTCAAGTGTCACAAAACATTTAAAGACTATTAAAAAGTCAACAGATGGACCAGACTCTTCTAATCTTTATGCCAGAGATTCTAATAAAGTCGCTACAATTATGACAGAGGCTGCTTCTATGGCGGCAGATGAATCTAGAAAAAATACATCCACCCCTAAAAGATACAAGGGGATAATTCACAAAATAAAGGAAGTATAATATGATTTGCACAAAAAGAGACGGCTACATGAGAAGACTAACTATGGAAAATCTTATGATTAGCTGGATTGCAACACTTTCTGATGGCACTAGGGTTTATGGAGATTATGACAGATCAGGATTTGATAACCCTTGGATAAGACTTAGAGATCACTGTAAAGAAAATAATGATTTTATTACTAAAATAGAATTACACATGTTTGGCGCTCCTGCTAAAATTTTCTTTGAAAATCCCAATGGCCTAGATGGGCTTGCTGTCATGAGAGGGATAGCTAAAGATCAGGCTATGGATGGTAGTCATTCTACATCTTTTCAAACACTCACTGTTTGCTTACTAAAAGATGATTGCTCTGCCGTAGATGTTGCAAAATATACTTGGCCTTACAATCAATTTGAAAAAGATAAAGCTGTCAGATCTGTCACAGAAGATAACGTTAAGTATATGATATTTAAAAATGACTCAGAAAAAATCAAACACCCCGAAGTACAAAAGTATATCAACCAGCCAGCCCTGTAACGCTGCGCAGTATTGCGCTGAAATGGTATGCTTGAGAAAAAGAGAGCGAGAAAACAAAGGAAGTCTTGAATTTAAATTTTGGAATAAGTCGCAAAAAGAAGAATATCAAACTCAAATAAGATTAGCTTCTAAGCTGATAAAAAAGTATGGAGAAAAATCTCTAGTATCTTATCTTAATAGCCCAAGCGGTAGAAACGTTTACTCCTTGGGCTTTTTGCACAAATCAAAAAAGTTTGTTTTAATAACAGACTTTGTAGAAAAGGGTGTGGCTAAACGCTCTGAGGAACTTAAAATAGAAGAGCAAAGACCAAAGAAGATTATTGAGATAGCTGAAGATACGAAGTATAAACCAAAGAAAAAGAACAAAAGTAAAACACTACTATCAAAACTTAGGGATACAGATGGCAAAAAATAAAGTACCTGAATACTTGAAAAATGATATAAAGAAATATGGAAACATAATAAAGACTGGCACAGAAGTCTTAGAAGAAAAAAGTAATTACAAAACCATCTCTGTTAGTCCCGCTATTGATCTCGCACTAGGCGGTGGCATAAGGGAGGGTTGCTGGCTTACTCTAACCGGAGATCCTAAAAGCGGCAAGACTACAACAGCTATGCAAATTGCCGCAAACTGTCAAAAAGAAGGTAGGCCGATAATTTATGTTGATGCTGAAGGTCGCCTGAAAGATATGAACTTTCAAGTAGATGACTTTGACCCTGCAAAAATTAAAGTAATAGGCCCAGAAGATAAGCCTTTGCCTGCGGAAGAGCTTTTAAAATGGGCGTATCAACTGATGAGCGATCCTGAAAATCATGGCGCTGTGCTTATAATTGATTCTATATCTTCATTGATTCCAGAAAAAGAACTAGATGGAGACTTCACTCCGGGTCGTGCTGGTCTTCCTAAAGTTTTATCTATCTTTACAAAAAAGATCGGACAGCTTCTGCCTCGTCAACGAGGTCTTGTGATTGCTATAACTCACTATATCGCAAACACAGGAGGTTTTGGAAAAGCAAAACTATCAGATGGCGGAACAAAAATTCAGTATCAAGCCGACACTAGAATGGAAATTGCTGGTGGTGGCGAAAAGGTTCCCGCGATAAAACCTTGGGAGGATGGCAATAAAAACAGAATTGGTCAAATTGTCAACTGGAAGATTATCTGTTCTTCTATGGGGCCGCCGGGAGGTCAGGTTCAAAGCTATATCAGATACGGTCATGGAATTGACAGAACTCAAGAAATACTTGAATTATCTTTAGACTTAGGTTTTATTGATAAATCTGGCGCTTGGTTTTCTTGCGAATCTCTTTGGGAGGGCAAGCTCCAAGGACAAGATAAAGTTTACAATCTTTTGAGAGAAAATCCTGAACATGTAGACAATCTAGAGTCGATGATAAAAGAGGCACTGGCTTGAAAGTAATAGGTTTAGATGCTCGCGAGTATACTTGGAATCCAAAAACGGGTGGCGGCAAAAGGTCTAAATTACACCAAAAGGCAAAAATAGTCCTTGACTCTTGCTTTCCTCATGATAGAATATTAGAGGAAGTGACTTTACCGGGAACAAAAACTACAAGAAGTAAGTGTCTTCGTGCAGATTTTTACATACCAAATAGAAATCTAATTGTAGAGGTTCATGGTGAACAGCACTTTCGATTTAATGCTTATCATTTTGATAGTAAGCTAGCCTTTTTTAAAGCACAAGCAAGAGATAGGAGCAAGGCGGAATGGTGCAAGCTGAATGAAATAAGATTGGTACAATTAAATTACAACGAGGATGAAGATGAATGGCGAAACAAGATTCAATGAATTTTTACAAGCGGTACAAGACTGGAAAAGTTCTAAATACTTAGTCGAAGTAGAGCCTCCAGAAGAAGCTTCTGTAGCTCTTAACGCCGACTTTGACACAATCAAATCTTGGAATGCAGAAACGTGCAATATGTATGCTTTTAAACTTTATGCGTATGCAGAATATGTAGAGACAGTAAAAGCTAAAGAAAAAAATACTTTAGAGTGGGCAGAATCTTCTATTTGGTTTATAATAGGTAACACAATGAATCAGTATGGAGGACAATACTCTAAATGGCAAGAGAAGTATTACTCCGCAATAAGAGAAAACCCACTAGCTGCTGAAATACTGAAGATAAAAAACCATGCAGAAGCTAGAGTTAGAACACTAGAAGGCAAAAACAATAGAATAATTAAGATGGCAGAAATATTAACAAATATGGCTAGGAGAAAATAATGACTGAAGATCTGGTGCAAAAGATGATGCAGCTTCTTACGCCTGAGCAAAAGCAAGAGTTGGCAGCTAGCCTATTAGCAGAAGACAAGCCAAAAGAAGCAAAGCCTCCAGAAAGCGTAAATAGAGATGTGGATGACTTTACAATGACGAGAGATAAGCCTAAACCAAGCTCTACACAAGTAGAAGTAAAACAAAGGGTTAATCTTTTCACAGATGATGGCACTGAACATAAAGATGAACAAAACAAAACACCAGACATAACGCCTACTGAAAGGAAAAGAAAACCAGTCAAGATGGTTTCTCAATTCTGTGCTGCTTGCAACTCTAGTGTAGAGGTTCATCCTCAACATGCGCGTGACTTCTTTACCTGCGATAAGTGCTTGAGGGCAAGGTCGGTATAGATGAAAAATAATCTTGAAGATCTAGCATCAGAAAGGGCCGTACTTGCGGCTCTTTGTCAGTATGGGCTAGACTGCTATTTGGAAATAGACTTTGTAGACGCTGATCATTTCACAGATGATATGAATCAGCTTTTGTTTCATTGTATTCATAAATCTGTTTCAGAAAATTCTAAGGTAGAGCTAGCATCTATACTTTCTGCCGCCAACAGCTTAGGCGTACATGAGTCTATCAACAACAAGCAAGAGATATCATTTATACGATCTCTGTTTAATTTTCCTATACATAAAGAAAATGCAAAGTCTCACGCTGTAAAGATAGCCAAACTTAAACTAGCAAGAGATTTAAAGAAAACACTTAGCGCTTGTCAAAAAGATTTGGATGCTACAAACGGTGATGAAGATGTCATGGATCTCATCTCCAAAGTAGAAGCGCCCATTCTTGATGCTACTGCTGACATATATCAATCATCTAATAAGAAAACGGAGATTATTGGTGAAGATATTGATGACTACATTGAGTTTCTTTCTGAGAACGTTTCTGACAATGTGGGTATTCCTACGGGCTTTCCCAGATATGATGCTGCTATTGGAGGGGGTTTAAGAAGAAAGTGTGTCGATCTTATCGCGGCTCGCCCAAAGGTTGGTAAATCTATGTTTGGCGATGCTGTCGCTATGAATGTTTCCAATCTGGGTATTCCTGTACTTATGTTAGATACCGAGATGAGCAAAGAAGATCATCTTAATAGAATGCTTGCAAACGTCAGTGGTGTAGATATAAATAAGATTTCTACTGGTAAGTTTACAGAAAATCCACTAGAAAAAGAGAAGGTAGAGAAAGCAGCAGATAAACTAAAAGAAATACCTTATCACTACATAAGTATTGCTGGTCAACCTTTTGAAAACATCTTAGCAATTATGCGCAAATGGATTTACCAGCATGTAGGATTTGATGAGGCTGGTGTCACAAATGATTGTTTGATTGTATATGACTATCTAAAGCTGATGGGTTCTGAGGGCATTAGTAGCTCCATGCAAGAATATCAAGTGCTTGGATTTCAAATTACTCAACTACATAACTTTATGGTTAAGTATGATGTACCCTGCTTGAGCTTTGTGCAGCTAAACAGAGATGGTATAACCAAAGAGTCTACCGATGTTGTATCAGGCTCAGACAGGCTTATATGGCTTTGTACTAGCTTCTCTATCTTTAAGATGAAATCAGAAGAAGAGGTAGCGGAAGACAGGGTAGAGAACGGAAACAGGAAACTCGTTCCCGTTGTTTCAAGACACGGGGAAGGTTTAGATGATGGCGACTACGTTAGCATGAAAATGTTTGGTAAAATAGGAAGACTTGAAGAAGGCATGACTAGAAATGAACTTCATAATAGTGCGAGAGCAAGAGAAGAAGGTTTTGAAATAAATGAAGAGATTGACTCAGAATCAGATATTGACAGTATGTGAAAAGCTTTCGGAAGATATTCCGTCACTTTTAGAATATTTTGAAATAGAAAGCATAGAGTATCCTAATAGACACTCTTTCCCATGTCCAATCCACGGTGGCGACAGTCCAGAGGGCTGTAGTATCTTTACAGATGGAGATACGGCTACAGGAAACTGGAGATGTTGGACGAATCAATGTGAGCAAGACTATCAAAGCAATATATTTGGATTTGTTAGAGGTGTACTATCATACAGAGAAGGTAGAGACTTACCATTAAATACTGTCTATGATTTTTGTTTAGACTTTCTAAAGCTAGATCCAAGCCAAATAGAAGTTAAGACAGGCGCTAAAAAAGAAGTGAAATTGCTAGAGATATTTGATAGAAAGATAGAAAGACAAATACCTAACATATCTAGAGAACAAATACAATCTACAATCAACATACCGGCAGAGTATTATATCGGAAGAGGATACAGTGAGGAAACTTTAAAAACTTTTGATATTGGTACATGTTTTGCAAAAAATAAGCCAATGTCAGGAAGAGTTGTTGTCCCAGTCTACGATGAGGACTATAACTATGTAGGATGTGTAGGAAGAGCTATTAATGACAGCTTGCAACCTAAGTGGTTACACAGTAAAGGATTTAAGAAAAATGTTCTTTATGGATTCAATGTCGCGCAAAACTTCATGGGAGACAAAGGTGTTCTTTTCATATTAGAAGGACAAGGCGATGTTTTAAGAATGTATGAAGCGGGATTTAAAAATTCAGTTGGTATCTTTGGCGCTAGTGTAAGCGATGACCAACTTTTAGTATTGGAAAAAAGCGGAGCTTTAAATTTAGTAATATTGACAGACTATGACGAAGCAGGAAAAAAAGCCGCTGATCAAATTGTAAAAAAGTGCGGGAGAAGATTTAACTATTACAGACCGCAAATTTCTAAAAAAGACATTGGTGAAATGTCTATTGAACAAATTCATGAAGAACTTAACCCCCAATTAGAAAAGGATAATTTGATATGACCACCAGAATTTTAGCCTTTGCTGGCAACAAACAATCTGGCAAAACTACTTGCAGCAACTTTATACACGGGTATCAACTTAGATCGCACAATATAATTGGTGGATTTAGTATAACTGATAAAGGCGAGCTTGTTGTTGCTACAGAATTTATTGATTCCAAAGGAGAGAAGGAGCAGGGACATGCGCTTCTGGACGTTAAGAGGGTGGATTTAGAGTTTTCTGAATGGGCAGTTTATAACATGTGGCCCTATGTAAAAAGCTATTCTTTTGCAGACCCCCTAAAAAATATCGCTACAGAATTATTTGATATTAAAGAAGAGAATATCAGGGGTACTGATATACAGAAAAACGCAAAGATACCAATTACTTGGGCATCTATGCCCGGAGTTATCACCTGCGCTAAAACCGCCAAACTTGCGCCGATTAAAAAGCTTATTGATAGCGGCAAGTTGACATATCATAAAAATGGGAAAATGACAGGCAGAGAGTTTCTCCAGTTTTTTGGTTCTGAAGTTTGTAGAAGAATCTACGAAGAGATTTGGGTTTCAAGACTCGTTAAAGATGTAGAATCAGAAGGATCTCTACTGGCGGTAATTGATGATTGTAGATACCCAAATGAGGCTGAGGCTATCCAAAACGCTGGAGGCAAAGTGATTAGATTAACAAGATCAAATTACAAAGATTCTCACAAAAGCGAAAATGCCTTTGATGACGACTATGAATTTGATGCAGTTATTGACAATCAAAACATGTCAATTCAAGAAACTCATGTAGAACTTATAAACGCGATTGAAGAATGGGGCTGGCTAGGAGCGCCTATAACTTCTGAGTCAGAAGCCAATACAGACAAAAAGGAAGAGCCTGTTCTTGTTGGTGGCATTCATCAGTTTAGAGAATCAGAATGATAGTTACCTACATAAGATCTTCTAGTTATGGTAACTATGACTTTTGTCAAATGCAATATTTCATGACCTATGTTTTAGGATATAGGTCTGAGTCTGGCAAGAAGGCGCAACAAGGCACTGCGTGTCACAAAGTCATGGAGTGCCTTGCCGCCTGTAAAAAAGAGCTACAGGATAATCCAGATAGTAAAACGCTATCAATTACAGATGACGCTCTTGGGCAACTAGAGTTTACGCCTAGAAAATTAGGAACAAAAAAGTTTGTAGCTCAACTAATGAAAGATAGCTATGAACATTACACCTCACAGGATAGTCATAAATATTATCCTGCCGATTTTAGGTTTTGCGAAAAGCAAGTAGAGACGGCTCTAACTTTTAACGAAGGTCAGTTTGATCCAAGAAATAGAAACATAGTTGACACAGAGCCGACATTCGATATTGAAATAGAGGAGGAT
>CEUJ01040342.1_pt1 | contig 10546 bp, 10 predicted proteins | sample 361531 | NCBI WGS metagenome assembly CEUJ01 (sample SAMEA2622842, study PRJEB7988) | marine metagenome | biome: marine biome (ENVO:00000447); feature: marine epipelagic mixed layer (ENVO:xxxxxxxxx); material: "saline water (ENVO:00002010), including plankton (ENVO:xxxxxxxx)" | depth 140 m | reverse complement strand
ATTCATTATTTCCTCTCTGTTAATTAATTAATTAATAAATTATTTAAGCAAGAAATGAATAAAATGACAACAGGCAGAATTGACTAATAATTTTGTGAAAGAGCTACATAAATGGCTATAAAAATTAAAACACACGCAGAAATTGTATTTAAAAACTTGGGATTTCCTTTTAACCAAATAGAAACTTTATTAGCTGCTAAACCATAAACCATTAAAGTTAAAAAATCTAAAGTAACGTAGGTAAAAATTAATATTAAAAATTGAGCAAAATAATTTGAAGAAAAATTGATGAACGAAGTAAAAATTGTTCCAAAAAATATTATTGATTTTGGGCTAAGGCCTGCAACTAAAAATCCATCTTTGAAAAAAGAAAAAGTTGATTTTAAATTTTTTTGTTTATTTCTTTTTAATTTTATCTTCGAGTTCAAAGTATCATATGCGAGATAAATCAGATATATGATACCTGCCCATTTTAATAACCTTAAAATTTGTGGATTATCACTTAATAAAGTTCCAATAAAAAAAACAACAACTATACCTTGAAAAAAGTTTGCCGTGATGTCACCTAAGGCTGTCCAAATAGATCTAGATAAACCGTAATTCAATGTATGTGAAACTATAACCACTCTAGGTGGCCCAGGTGTAATAAACATGAACAGAATTATTTGTAAAAAAATAAAAAAATCTGTGGGAAACATTATATTTATGATTATATAGTTTTTAATGAAGAAAAAAAGTTTTATTCCCCAAACAAGAGTAAAAAATCCAGAGCCTAAGAAAAAAGATGAAAACTGGATAATATGGGCTGCATGGGCTGATAGAATTACTTTTGAAGAAATCAAAGAGCAAACAGGTAAATCTGAGTCGGATGTAATAAAAATAATGCGAAGAAATCTTAAATCAGGCTCATTTAGACTTTGGAGAAAAAGAGTTCACAATAAAAGCATAAAACATCGAAAAAAATTTAATTTAGAAAGAAAAAAATTAAGAGAAAAAATCAAAATAACTGATATATATTAAGTATGAAAAAAGTAACAATGTACTCCGGGGATCCCTGCCCATATTGTAATGCTGCAAAGGCATTATTAAAAAGTAAAAATGTTGAAATAGAGGAATTTGATATTTGGAAAGACTCAACTAAAGCCAAAGAGATGTTACAAAGAACTAATGGAGCAAGAACAATACCACAAATATTTATTGGTACACATTATGTTGGTGGTAATGATCAACTTCAGGAAGCAAATAGAAGTGGCAAATTAGATGAACTTCTAAAGGATTAATGAATTATATAAGGTCCGGTATCTCTTTTTTTAAAAAAACTATTATCGTAATTTTAATAACATTTATTCTTTCTTTAATAATTGATTTTTTTTTCGGAAATAAAATTTTGGTAATAACTGATAATTATTGGAAAAAAACTGAATTCTATGGAAAAATAAAAAGAGTTGATCACGATGTTTTTCATCACGGTTTAAAACCTAATGTTGAAATGAAAAATGTAAAAGGATTTGATAATTATTACACTTTCTGCACGGACAATCATGGTTTTAGGTATAAATGTAATTCACAAAAACGAGGAAAAACTTTTGATTATGGTTTTATGGGAGACTCTTTCACCGAAGGTACCTCTGTTTCATACGAAGATTCTTTTGTAGGTATATTTGAGAATAAAATTAAAAAGGATGTTGCTAATTTGGGCGTAGTCTCATATTCGCCAAAAATTTATCTTTCTAAACTTAAGTATTATTTGGATGAAGGATACGATTTTAAACACGTGATTGTAGCAATCGATATAAGTGATTTGTATGACGACAACGTAAGTTACCGTTTAAAAGAAAACTTTATTGTTGAAGATAACTACGAACGTGGTGAAAGATTAAAACTTAGAAGATTTTTAAGAAAAAATTTTCCATTTACAAATTTTTATATGTTTGTGATTAAAAATTTAAATAAGGTTGGATATGCTCCAGAAAACTTAGATCCTAATGTTCCAGTTTTCCATAAAGATGTTTTACTAAAAAGTAAATGGACATACTCTTCAGATGAAAAAATTGATGGATATTGGACCACTACAAAAGAAGCACAATCGGAAATGATAGAAAATATGAACAGTTTATTCGAACTGTTATCTGAAAAAAAAGTACCCTTATCAATTGTAATATTTCCTTGGCCACAACAATTGGAGAATGATGTTGTAAATTCAAAACATGTAAAAATGTGGGAGGAATTTTGTGAAAAAAAATGTAAAAACTTTATAAATCTGTTCCCTGATTTATTTAATGAAAGAGATAATAATGGTTATTTAGCAACATACAAAAAATATTACTGGTGGAATGATATACATTTTAACAAAGAAGGAAACAGGCTAATAGCTAAAAAATTACTTGAGATTTTTAAAGTTGAGGCATTCTAAAATCTGAAGAATAATTAAAACTTTCTAAATTATTTAATTCTTGATTATAATTTATTAATCCATACAAATTATCAATGTTGAACCTGAGTTTTAAGCCCGTTTTTTGTATTATATTAAGAAAGAAAATTATCAAAGAAAGTGGGATGGGTATCAATATTTTACCTGAAAATTTTTTTATTAAATCTTTAAAATATAAAAATTCTGATGTGCAACAAAATATCGTTTCTGATTTTTCAATTAAAATATCTTTATTCGATATTTTTAAAATCAAATTAAATAGATCCTCATAATGAGTAAAATGTAACTTATACAAACCATTTCCAATTATGGGTATGATAGGTAAATTTTTTGAAATTTTTTTTAAGCTATCAAATGTGGACGAATCGTCTCCAAAAAACAAACCTGGCCTTAAATTAATTACATTGAAAGATTTTCCCATTTGTTCAATTGAGTATTTTGTTTTTCCATAAATAGAGATTGCATTATTAAAGGAGCTTAGAGTGGAAATATTTATAATTTTATTAATATTTGCATTTTTAGCAGCTTTATATAACTTTTTGGTACCCTCTAAATTTATTGCTAAAGACTCTTCTAAATTTTTGGTATTAAAATAATAAGAAGCATTAATTAAAAGATCACAGTCTTCAAAAAGATTTGTATTTAAATTTTCTGGATTTTTTAAATTAAAATAATTTGAAGATTGTTTAGATTTACTTGAAAATTTAATAACACCCCAATTATTTTCTTGAAATAGTTTTGCTAATTTTTTGCCCAAAAAACCAGAAGAACCTATTATTATACATTTTTTTTTCATTACTTTCCTAACTTATTGTTTGAAAGAATTAGTCTTAGATTGTTGTACATCGAAAATGTTGTGATTGGTAAGCTGTCAATATAATTAAGGTTTGAACTATCGGAAATAAAAACACCTTTATAATTTTTTAATTCCCCGTTCTTAGTCAGATTAATTGAATTTTTTGCTACTCCGCCAGCTGGAAAAGAGCCACCTAAATGATTTGAGCCACCAATTTTATTAAAAATTATATTTTTAATTTCAAAGTATTTGTTCAGCATATTCAAAGTCCTAACTCTATTAAGAATATTTGATTTACTTATTTTTTTGCTTTCTATACCTTCAATCTTAAATCCATCCCCTTTTTTTTTAATCTTAATAATTCCTGAATTTTCTGAATTTAAATAACATTGTCCTAATTGATATCTTGATACAAGATTTGTATTTGTATCTTTTTTTCGAAATAAGGTATTTAGTGCATTTTTTAAAGTATACAATTGAAGATAAATTTTGAAATTTCTATATCGTAAAGTAAAAAACCTTGATTTTAATTTTTTTTTTATTTTTATTATTGAATAAAAATGTCTTGTCTCTTTTAATGTTATAGAGTTTATCTTAAAAGAATTTAATATAATTTTTGATGTTTCTATAGGTCCAGCTGAAATAAAAATTTTCTTAAATTGAATTTTTTTGGTTTTTAGATTTTTAAGATAAATTAATTCAATATTTTTGCTCTTATGATTAATTTTTTTAACAATATAATTATCAATAAATTTAACACCTTTTTTTTTGAGGAATTGTCTTAATTTTTCATTATTAGTTCTTGAAACAATCAATTTATGTTCAGTAATATTTTTATTTAATTTTTTGCTTTTCAAATTTGTATTTTTTGGAAATCCAATAATACTAAATAATTTTTTAAATTCATTTTTATATTTGAAAAATTTTTTTCTATTAATGGGAAATCTTTTTAAATTATAGTCATCAAGATTTCCTAATACTCCCCCCCAAATATTTGATTGTCCTCCTTTTTGATGGTTCAAAATATATTTGCAATTAGATACGTCGGATTTGTTAATATCAGATAAATTTTTAAATGAATTAGATTTTTTATATATTATCTCTCCCTCTTTTTTTAATAAATATTTTATAATAGGAATAAATTCTCGTTTTTTATTTTCTGAAGGCGAAATGACCGTACATTTAATTTTTTTTTTTAATAAGGCATAAGCTGTCGTTAAGCCAGAAAAACCTGATCCAACTACATAAATCATTCTTTATTTTTAATATTATTTTGTCTTGTTTGTTCAAGCATAAAACCAAAAAAAATTGTTATAACTGATGATAAGATTGTTAGACCGAATAAAAATAAAAAAAGAAAGGAATTCTTTAAAAAATAAAATACTAAAAATATAGCTGATAAAATAATAAAAAAAGAGAAAATTAAGAGAATTAATTTGAGTGGGTTATAAAATATTATCGCTTCTGTTATATATTGCAACGTCCTCAAAGAGTCCCTAAATATTTTGACATGACTTTTGCCAATCCTTACGTGATACTCAATATCATGGTATTTTACAAACTTTGCAGTAAGCATATAAGCTAAAGTTAATGATGTTGTAAAACTAAATGTATTGCATAAGTGAGGTAAAAAATTAACAATTGTTTTTTTTGAAAAAACTCTCTGTCCTGAGTTAATATCCACAATTTTTCTTCCTGTAGTCCACTCCACTAAAAATTTGAGTAATTTTCTAAAAATGAACTTAAATGTTGACCCATCATATTCTTTTCCTTTTCTTGCTCCAACGACCATATCTAAACCTGGCTGATTGTCGTTTTTACTCTCAAAAAATATATCCAACAATTCAGCCATATGTTTTTCCGGGTAAGAACCGTCAATATCACTGATAATAATTGTATCAAATTTTGCTTTTTTGATACCTGTTTTTAAGGCCAAGCCATAACCAAGATTGTGTACATGATTAACAACATGAACATCCTCTAACTTGTTTAAAATTTTGAGACTTTTATCTGTTGATCCATCATTAACAATTATTATTTCATGTTCTTTACCATATTTTTTTAAGATTTCTTTAATTGCTTGGACGCTTTTCGAAATAGAATCTTCCTCATTATAACAAGGTAAAACAACTGAAATCATAATAAATGCTCTAGTTTATTGTTTTGTATCCATTGACTAAAACACATTAAATTAAATATTTTAAAACTTTGATCAAATGATTTTGAGTGATGAGAATTCCAAATTTCTTCAATTCTATCTTTTTCAAATATTTTTCTCATACTTTCTGAAGTAATTAAAGAATAAGACATTTCTTTAAATTTAGCATCATTTAACAACCATAAACCTATTGGGGTGTTAAATCCACTTTTTTTCTTTTTGAGGGTTTTTTTTGGTAGTTTATTCCTTAAACAGTGCCTTAATAATTTCTTTCTTTTAAAAAAATTAAATTTAAAACTAGATGGTAATTTGCAAAGATATTCAATCAAGCGACTATCTAAAAAAGGAAGCCTGGCCTCTTGAGAATGATACATAGTTGATCGATCTACCTTATATAAAATATCATTTGGTAACCATGTGGTTAAATCCAAATAAATGCACTGGTCAAAGAATTCTAAATCAGATACTAGTTTTTGTTTATTATTTATATATTCTAAAATTGAGTCATTTGAGGAGAATTTTTCTTTGAATTTACACAAATTCTTTTTTTCCTTTGAGCTAAAAATTTCTCTCCATAAAATATGAGACTGATGATCTTCATAACTAATTCCATTTGTAAATTTATTAAATTTGTAGTCTAAACTAATTTTTGAAATAGATGGTTTTAAAAATATCTTTAATGATGAGAATAAGTTTTTTAATAAATTATTATTAGGTAAAAATTTTTTTATTTTACTTGCAAGATATGTATCGTATCCACATAAAAGCTCATCTGCGCCGTCACCTGACAGCACAACTTTGGATTTTTTAGAGGAGAATTTAGACAAATAAAATGTTGACAAAAATGATGTGTCTGACATTGGTTGGTCCATGGCTTGAACTATTGATGGAAAATCATTAACAAGATTGTCTCCATTTGGTAAAACGTAACTCATTAAATCTATATTTAGTCTTTTAGATAAATATTCAGCGTCGCTATACTCATTAAAATCCTCCTCATTAAATGCAATATTGTGTGCTGTCATTTTGTGATTATTGATTTCCTTTAGGTTAAAAGAAATAGCGCTTGAGTCCAGTCCTCCTGATAAAAAAGTTCCATTATTTACATCACTAAACATTCTAAGTTCGGTTGATTGCTTCAACATATTGTAAAGTTTTTCAGAAGCTTGTTCAAAAGTATCATTTGTTTTATTCTTAAAAAAATTATGAAGAGCCCAATAATTTTTTGGTTTAATCAAATCTAGATTATTATAATTAAATTTATCAATCTCTAAATAAGAAGCCGGGGGTAAAGAAAAAATTTCCTTTAAAAAAGTAGTTTGACCTAATAAATAATTAAGCGACAAATATTGATCAACTGCTTCAAAGTTTAATGAAAAATTTTCTTTCAATTCTTTGGAAGCAAGAAAAGACTTGATCTCAGAAGAAAAAATAAAACCATAATTTTTTACAACAGAAAAAAAAAGAGGTTTTTCTCCGAGTTTATCTCTTGCTAAAACTAATTTTTTTCTTTTTTCGTCCCATATTGCAAAGGCAAACATTCCTTCTAATTTTTTCAATGAATTAATACCCCATGCATCATAAGATTTTAAAAGAACTTCAGTATCACCTTGGGTTTCAAAACTGTAACCTAAATTTATTAAATCTTTTCTTAATTCTCTAAAATTATAAATTTCTCCATTAAAAATTAAAATTGAACCAGTTTCTTTGCTTTGCATAGGTTGTTTTGATTTTTCAAGATCAATAATAGATAGTCTTTTGTGCCCGAAAAAAATGATTTCGTTTTGGAAATATGCTGTATCATCAGGTCCTCTTCTATTGATGGCATCATTCATTGTTTTACCAACATTAAAAGATGGTTTATTTTCAAAGTTGCTTATACCGGAAATCCCGCACATAATTATTTTCTAAGTTTAATCAAATAGTAAGAGTATTTTGTTTTAATTAAATCAAAAGTCTCAAAATTTTTAGATGTCTGTGTGCATGGGCTTTTATTATACATACAGAGTATCTCTCTTTTATCTGGCCTCCAATAACTATCATTTGAGATAAAATAAACATTTAATAAACCATTTTTATTTATCTTTTTAAAATTAACAGGATAATTAGACTTTTCATTAGTTTGGTTCAATTCATCCTTATTATTATAAATTCTTGGCCAAGGTGATTGATAAAATTTAGTATCGTAATTTGAAACTATTCTAATGGTATTTTTTATGAAAAAACTAAAAGCACAAATACTCAATAATAAAATCATTGTTTGATATAAATTTTTTTCTTTTGCTTTAAGTAATAATTTTTTGAATATAAAGAAATAAACAAGAGTTATTAAAATTATAAGGTACCCAGCCCCATATCTTCCTAAAGGATATTTATATATCAATATTCCGACTGAAAAGGTGCATATCAAAATAAAAATATTAAATCTAAATGAGTTTATATTAAATTTTATTCTTTTTTTTTTGTTTTCTTTAGAAATAAAAAATAAAGAAATCGTAAATAAAAGAAGTAAGATGGAAAAAATATCAAAAATTTTGTAAAACCCATATTTCATATTTGGAGTAGAAAATTTTGAGTTTAACCAATTAAAATTTCTAGAAAATATTTTCTTTTTCTCATAATTTTCTTTATAATTTATAAACTTATTTTTTAGTGTAATGTCTCTCCATCCCTTTGCATGTAGCTCTGAAAATTGACTTAAATTTTTTGATGAAATAATAAACTCTGGTTTATCTGAATACCAGTCTAGTTTTGAATTACATGTAAAACTAACTGGGTATATTAAACATCCAGAAATATAAATATTTTTTATTACCCAAAGAGCCAGAAAGAAAACTGAAAAAAAAGGGTAAAAATTAATTTTCTTGTAGTATTGATATTTGACAAAAACTATAAATGGTAAAAAGAGTATTAAGATAAAAAAAAGTTTATTCAAAAAAGTAAATAAACACAATAAACATAGTAATTTAAATTCAACTGGTTTTTTTAAATTGAAATCATCTCTTAATAAAATTGTGGTTATATAAAATATAAGGATATGACCTGGAATATCGTTTCCATATTCACTATATCGGTTCATCTCTAAAAAGAAATAACTGGCGATAAAAAATAGAAAAAACCTATAATATATTTTATTATTTTTATTAATTAAAAATTCTCTTAAAATATAATCAATAAAATAAATAGAGAGTAAAGCCATAGGAATTGTAATTCCAACATCTTTAAAAATGAAATTATTATATATAGCTGAGGTATATTGAAAAATTGATGTTACACCAAATAGTGGGTTTAAGGTTGTTATGCCAATAAAAATTTTAAAATCGTTAATAATTTTTGTATATGGTAAATGGTAAGCACCTGCGTCAGGCCGATTTACGTTATCAAAACTAATTAATAATGTGGAAATTATAGCAACTATGATTGAATGATAAAGAATGCTAGTGAAAGTTTTTTTTGTCATAGACTTTGACTCAATAACAATTTGAGAAATTGGAATTAAAAGAATTACAGAAGCAATTATTTCGTCAATTTTATAAAAAAAATTTATAAGCAGACAAATAAAACTTAATAAAATTAACCCAAAAAAACCTTGTTCAGATTTTGATAAAAAATTTTTCTTAAAATCGTATTTAAGAAATTTTAGTAAAAATCTACCTGAAAAAACAGTTATTACTGATGCAATGAAAAAAAATATGAAAATTTTAGTCATATTATAAACATTTACTGTATAGTCTAAAAATGTAAATCTTGCTATGAGTATTATTTCAAAATAAAAATACAAATTATGTATCTTATTACAGGCGCAACTGGATTTATCGGTTTCCATATTTCAAGAAAATTATTGGAACAAGGTCACAAAGTAATTGGAATAGACAATTTAAATCATTATTACGATGTGAAATTAAAAAAAAAAAGACTCAATTTATTAAAAAATTATCACAATTTTAGTTTCTTTAAATGTGATTTAAAAAAATATAAAAATATTACTGCTCTTAAAAATAGAAAAAAAATTAAATTTATTATTCATTTAGCCGGACAGGCTGGAGTTAGATATTCTATCAAGAGCCCAGATGCATATATCAACGACAATATTTTAGCATTTATAAATTTGTTAGAAAATTTTAAATCATCAAAAAATTTAAGATGTATATTTTATGCGAGCAGTTCATCTGTTTACGGAAAAAACCAAAATATATCTAATAATGTAAAATTAAGACCTATTTCTATATACGCTGTTTCTAAATTAACAATGGAGTTAATAGCTAGTGTTTATTACCACTTATATAAAATAAAAAGTTTTGGATTAAGGTTTTTTACAGTTTATGGACCTTATGGAAGACCTGATATGGCATATTATAAGTTTACCAATCTAATTAGGAAAAACAAAACTATTGAAATATTTAATAAAGGAAATCATAAACGCAGTTTTAGCCATATAGATGATGTTGTAGAAAATTTAATGAAAACAATTAAATTTTATAAAAAGATTAATATTAATAAAAATCCAGTTCTAAATCTTGGTAATCCAGTTACGATCAAATTGAAGAAATTTATTTCAATTCTTGAACAAAAATTAAATAAAAAAGCAAAAAGAAAGTATATCTCTCTTCAAGCTGGTGATGTAATTGAGACTAAAGCAATAATTAATTTTGAGAAAAAAAGCTTGAACTATAAGTTTAAAATTCACTTAGAAAAAGGTTTAGAAAGATTTATCTCATGGCACAAAAAATATCATAAATATAAATAAGTAATATAAGAATCAAAATTATTTAATTTCTGAGATTAATGGCATAGCATCTCCAGCACCAAGTTTAGTGGTAGATAGTCCAGCTACTTTATTAGCAAGTTCAAGACATTCTTTTATCGGCTTTTCTTTTGATAAACCAAAAGCTAAACCACCATTAAAAGCATCGCCTGCTCCGGTGGTATCAATGGCTTTGACAGCAGTGGCTTTTAAAAAAATTTCTTCTTTTCCATCAGAATAAAACAATCCTTTTTCTCCTAGTGTTATTATTATTTTTTTTATTCCTAAATTTATTAGTTTATCTGCTGCATGTTTCGCTTCTTTTTCATTAGTAATCTTTATTCCAGTATAAAATTCAGCCTCTGTTTCGTTAGGTGTAAAAAAATCGATATTATTATAAAACTCTTTTGAAATTTC
>CEUJ01158301.1_pt1 | contig 10547 bp, 9 predicted proteins | sample 361531 | NCBI WGS metagenome assembly CEUJ01 (sample SAMEA2622842, study PRJEB7988) | marine metagenome | biome: marine biome (ENVO:00000447); feature: marine epipelagic mixed layer (ENVO:xxxxxxxxx); material: "saline water (ENVO:00002010), including plankton (ENVO:xxxxxxxx)" | depth 140 m | reverse complement strand
AGACAAATAAATTTAAAATTTTAACTAAAAAGCATAAAACATACACCAGTTATTAGTATACCTATTGGTGTTAAAATTTTATAAAAAGAATCATGTGGAACCAATTTCATAACTAAGTTAAGTCAGAATCTGTTGCACGATGAAAAAGTCCAATAAGGGAGATATAACCAAACTTTTCAATGTTAAAATTATTTAATACCACTCAAAAAACCTCGTGTGCTTTGGCAGTATTTTTAAATAATCCTGTTCTTTAGCAGCATACTTATCTCTTTTATCTCCTGAAAAAGAATAACTGTGAAACTCAACGAATAATGTATCTATAAGATCAATTGTATTATCAAAAATTAGCTTATCTAAAACTGCATATTCGCTGGATTCAATATCCATTTTAACTATTATTTCCTCATAAGATGAATATCTTCTCAATAAGCTAGAAAAATCTAAAGATTTAACCTTAATTGCTTTATTTCTTTTTACTTTATAATAATTTGAGTTATGGTTATCAATAATAGAGGCTCCATCTGAATGGATATTATTAGATTCATTTAACCCATAAAGATCAACCATTCCATCCTCAATCCAAACAGCTGCATTAATAATTTTAATATTTTTAAAAGAATTGTATTTCTTTTTCAATTCTTTTGTGCAATTGTAGTTTGGCTCAATTAATAAATAATCATAATTATTTAAAGGAAAAATTTGTTTAAAAAACGAAAAGCCCTGGCCAAGGTTTGATCCACAATCTATGAATAATCTTTTTTTATTTTTAATCAGAAAAATTTTCTTAAATAAAAAAAATATATAAATGAAAAATATACTTGCGGAACCACCAAAATCTTTAAATAAATGTTTTTTAAATGCTTTTGGGCTAGATAAAAACAGCTTGGCTGCATTATAGATTTTTCGCAATAATTTCATAAAATGAACAAATAAAAATTTAAGTAGTTTTTAATAAAATGTTCAAACTTAATAATCCAAGTGTTTGTAGACGTGGGCATGGGTTTAGCATTAAATATATATAGAGAAATAAATTAAAAATTATGCATTTATCATTAATTGAATTTCCTTAATTAATTTCATACTTTTACCTTTAGGAAATACAATACTAAAACAAATAATAAAGTATGATAATATTGAAAAAATATTGAAAAAATATAATGGAAAACTCTTAAGCTGAAAAAAACTAACTGTGCTTTTATTAACAAAATATATGATGAATGTTGAAAAAACTAAAACTACCATTTTTAACACATCGTATTTTATATAATATAACTTTCTACTAATAAAATACAATAATAGTGATTGTAAAAAGAAAGTCAAAAATGTAGCAATTGATGCACCTAGAAATCCAAAATTTGGAATTAAAATAAAATTAAAGACGATGCCTATTAGCAACGTAAAAACATTCACATACATTCCATATTCAGATTTACCATTTACCAATATAGATGTAGTGAAAATAGTTGAGGTAACATAACATGTTTGACACATTGTAAGCCAAATTATAATATCAGAAGCACCAATATATTCATAGCTTGTAATAATTGGAATTACGATTGGAGCAAATAAACTCAAACACAAAGAGAGCATTGAAAATATAGATATTAAAAATAAAATTATTTTTGAGATTATTACCTTATGGCCATCTTGCTTAACTAGGTTTAGACAAAAAGGAGTCCAAATAGTCATAAATGGAGTAGTTAAACTAACAGATACTATATAACTTATTTTTCGCCCGACTGCATATATTCCAAGTTCTGTAAATCCCAAAAATTCTTTAATGAATAACCTGTCGATAATATCAAATGCAATTAGAAACATAATTCCAAACATTGTTGGAATACCAAATCTCAACATTTTAAGAATTAGCATAAAACTTACTTTCGAAAAATTTATTTTTATCATGTATAATAAGCTCATACTTCCATAAAATACATTTGAAATAGAACTTGCATATATGACGCCGTCCACTCCAAGATCTTTATAAGCAACAAGATAAATTGATAAAGTCAGCGTAGTAATTACTAGAAGAGATGTAAAAATAAAATAATATTTAAGTTTATAATCAATAATTAAATAACTATGGAAAAATTGACAAAAAGCTAAGCCTAAAGCGCTCAAACTAGATAGCTTAATTAAGTAGTCATATTGAGAATTTTTAAGAAGATATAAAGAAATATCTTTAGAAAAAATTTGAAGAACTAGAGTCAATAAAAAACCCCATAAAAGCATAAATGCTAATGTGGAGATAGTTGTTTTTTTTTGATGCGCTATTTTCTCAGATTCATTACTATCATCTCTCAACAGAATATAGGTCCTTGAAAAACCTTGCCTCATCCCTACCAAAAATAATAAGCTTATTATTGAGCTAAATATTGTAAACATCTCTAGCATACCATATTGTTCTACTGTTAGTATCTTTGTGTACAATGGAAGCAGTATGAATTGTATACTTGCTAGACCAATCTTACCAAATGATAAAATCCCGCCCTTTTTTATTAATGTCATAAATTGTTGGTGCATATTTATTTAAAAAACAGACCTTATATATGTAACTGCTAAATTTCTTTCTTACGTTTTAATTTTGTACCCTACAAAAAACGAAAAACTCAAAATAATTAATAAAATTACGGACTATATAAATCTCACTCAACAAATATCCGGGCTTATAAACCTGACTTTTAAAAACATATTAAACCATACAAATGGTTTATCAGACTAAACCAAAAATCATGATCGGTTTACAAGCTCAATAAACAACAATTCACCAAAAACTTTTGAAGATAAAATGTTGCTCGTTAGCGACATAACTGAAAGTAACTATAGTTTTTCTTATAGTAATACCAATTACCTTCTACTTGAAAAAGTTGTGAAAATTGTTACGGTCAAAACATATAAATCCATTTTCAATTACTCTTATAGTACCTATAATCTTTCCAACATTAAAATAGAGTTTGAAGAAAATGGCTATGTAGCCACAACAAGATTCTTTAGTGATTTTTTTATTTTAGCAGAATCACTTTTTTAGTCTGAAAATACTGCCCTGATTGAATAGTGTATATATAAACCCCTGCTGGCACTATTTCATTTTTATCATTAGTAGCATCCCATTGTATAGATTTATTTCCTGCACTTTGAATATCATTAAAAAGAGTTTTTACAATTCTACCTAACAAATCATGTATTGTAATTTTTACTTTAATCGATTTTTCTAAACTGTAATAAAATGTATTTGATGAATTAAAAGGATTTGGAAATGATTTTACGATGTTATTATAGAACGGGTTTATAGTTTCATCATTCTTAAGCATACAATCAGAGCAATAAATATTTTTAGTAATTGTTTTTTTTGAGTAATCATGAAACAAAGGCCAAACATCTAATTCAAAATTAGTTTCAGATAAATTATTTTGTATGATAGGATTTAGATTTACGATTAGACTATCATTGCTCTCAATATAAACAGTATCCATTTTTTGCTCAAACCATTCATTATTGTCATTTAAAATGTAAATGTAAGGCTGGCTAAAACCACTATAATTATAAATTGTAAAAGATAATGAAGTATTATTAGCATCAAAAATAACGCCAGGTTCTAATACCGTTTCGTCATCTAATGATTTATAATTATCAAACATAACACTAAACAAATGAGGATAAATTGAAGGAATTTTATATGCCCTATACCACCCCACACCTTGAATCGTCCCCGTAGCTTTCCAAACAATATCCTTCTCATCTGTGACTTCAATAATGCTAGGTAAAGTATTACCCCAATTCCCATCTCCATGTGTATATATTAAATAATTTCCATTCCCAAGCAACTGAACACTCCCTTGAGCCCATCCATAAAGTTCTTGTGGTAAGTCATACTCCCATATAGTTTCACAATAGCTATCATTAATTACTCTTATTCTTCGTACCCTACTAGTTGGATATGAATCTCCTAGCAACATTTGGCTTAAATTACCATTATCAAAAAATATTAAATCACCATCATCAAGCATTCGTATATGATGTTGAAAACTAAATAACAAATCATTACAAATATTCTGATCTCCTGTGTTGTAATTAGCTGGCAATCCTAAGTTCCATATTACTTCTCCTGAAGGGTATAAAATTTTAGTAATTCTTGATAACTGCCTATGTGAAATGTAAATAACACTGTCTAATTCATCAAAATGAAATGAATTTGAGTGCGTCCAATCAAACCATGGCGTAGTTAAAGCAGCCCACCATGATCCACCATATAAATCAGAATCATCCTTTGTAAAATGCTCAAAGGGATTCCAACTCCATACTTCTTCCCCCGTTTCTTTATCATATTCAATGATTTTTACACCTTTATAAAAAAACTCGTTTGCAATACCATCAGCACTATAACCTAAATCCTGAAAACTTGCTGTCCAATCACCGAGTGCAATCGGTCCTAATTGAAAATCATCCTTAAAGGTCATAATATTACCATTAGGGATTTCTAATATCTCATGATTATCTATTTGCTCAGGAGTCTGCCATATAATTTCGTTATCAAATGTTATTCTTCCTCCTCGATTTTCTGGAAAAACAGTTCCAAAAAGACGACCATATTTATCAACCTCCCTAAAAGTAAAAACCTCAGTGTTCCAGATTTCATTTCCAAACTTATTAATTACAACTGATTTTTTATTAGTTCCCATATGATATATAATTAAGCCGTCTTCAATAAAATCATTATTATAAATATCAATTGATAAACTATCTAAAATAGCATTACCAATTGTAAAGAATGAAATATCGCTCCAATCAGATAAATCATTATTTTCTGAGATTGTTCTTACACGCCAGAAATAAGTACCTCCCCACGAAAGTAAATTTTTCTCAATGTATATTATATTTTTTTCATAAATATCAATTATAGTATTATCAAATGTTTCTGATATCGAAACTTGAAGATTGTATAAATCCGTGTCCGGTTCTTGCAACCATTCAAATGGGACATGTATATAATTTAACGTTTGTCCGTTTGATGGATTGGTTAATACAGTTGACGGTAATGAAAAAGTAGATAATAAAATAAATGATAAAATTATTCTAACCATTTGTTTTTCCTTGTAAAATATTTAAATGGGTTATTATCAATGAACTTTTGAAATATAAAATTAAACTTACAAAAAATTATTGCACAATGTGTGAGCATCTTATACAAAGATACCTACCCCCTATTGAACTGGGTATGAACCTCACTTTGGTTGAAGTAAGTTATTGAATTAAGTTGAATTGCCACTATTTAATTATAAATAACAAACAACGATTAGAAATGACAACTGTAACAAACTTGTATAAAGACAAAAAACCCAATCAAAAAGTGAGGTCTTCTGAGAATTGGGGGTTGATAAATTAGAACTCCCACCATCTGCCTTTGAAGGGCAGTGTCATATCTCTCTAAGTCTATATTTTATTACACTTACTAACCATAGCAGTATGTTGTGCCCCCCAAAAACGTATCCCATTTGCCACTTTTAGATACTTTGTAATAGGTTAAAAAATTATGAATCTTCAACTGGAGTAATTAATCTTAAGGCAATCCTATCAAACAATGATCGGAAGTTATCTTGCAATCTTCAAAGGTTAAATCTCGCATACTTCTCCATAATCACTACTGATGAATGACCAATCTCATCTGCTACCATCTTAATATCTCCCATGATTGGCTATCTATCAAGTGCAAAACTATTTCTAAGATTATATAATGTCTTGCCCTCAATACCTACAGACCTACAAGCCTTTTTAAAATCTTTGCCTTACCAAGTATAATGTGTTCAAGCTTTTGGTTGAAGTCATTAATCCCACGAACTGCTCTTAGATAGACCAAGTTTTTTATTTGTGCAATAATGATAATTAAAATTGATTATACAATGGTTTATCAATTGTATAAAAAACTATATTGTTTTTAAAAAAAGAGCTATTAAAAAAACAACTCTACACTTTTTGATTTTGATGAAAAATATATATTTAATATTTTTTAACAATAATTCGATATAGAAATAATTCAATTTAGAAAATTCAATGCTAAGAAATTTATACGAATACGATGAACACATAGGCTATAAATTCATTCCAAATATTCAATCTAGAGTTAGTAGTCACACTGGTGGTTATTTAATTAAAACTAATTCACAAGGATTTAGAAATGATTTTGATTTTAAAAATAAAAAATCCAATCAAGAAAGAATTTTAGTATTTGGTGATTCTTTTACAGCTGGAGATGGTGTGTCAAATGGACAAAGGTATACTGATTTTATTTCAGATAATTCAAAATATGAAGTTTATAATTTTGGACTAAGCGGAACTGGTACTGATCAGCAATATTTAATATATAAACATTATTCAAGAGAAGTTGAATACGATCTAATTATATTGACTGTTTTAGTAGAAAATATAAGAAGAGTAAATTCAAAATTTAGATTTTATACCAATTCAAATGGAAAAATGATCTGTTACCCTAAACCTTATTTTAAATTAGGAGATGGTGTTTTGACACTTAAACAGTGTCCAGTTCCAAATGATAGTTTTGAATATTCAGAGTTATCTGAATCAGATAAAAAAAAAGTTGATAAAGGAGGAAAGTTCTTTAGAACAAGGAATTTCATAAATAAAATAGGTGCAAAAAATATTGCTCAAAAATTGTTTACTTTTCAACCTCTTCCAGAATTTAATTCTGCTAGTTCAGATAATTGGCTTTTGTTGAAGGCTATTTTAAAAAAATGGGTTGCTGAAATAAATAAACCAGTATTTCTTATCCCACTTCCTACATATCATTATATAGAAGGTTTAGCAGATGCTTCGAAATATCAAAATAGATTTTCGGAGCTTCAGAATGAGTCAAATGTTAAAATATTAGACCCCCTTGAATACTTTAAAACTTTTGAAATTAATGAACGAAGGAACTTTAGATTTGAAAGAGACCCTCATTTAACAAAATTAGGTCATTTAAGATTAGGCCAATTTATTACGAAAGCTTTGGCATGAGTACATATATATTGGGTATATCAGGTTTTTATCATGATGCAGCAGCAACTATTATTAAAGATGGAGAAATAATAGCAGCAGCCCAGGAGGAAAGATTTTCAAGAAAAAAGCATGACCCAAGATTTCCATTCAATGCGATAAATTATTGTGTCGAAGAAGCATTTATAGAATTTGATGACATTGATTTAATATCATTTTATGATAATTCATTTCTGAAATTTAATAGAGTGGTTAAGAACCTTATTGATGAAGGACCTAGAGCACTCGATGTCTTTGAGGCAGGATCAAAATCAATATTAGGAGATAAGATATGGGTTAAGGAATATTTTAACAAGTTATTTGGGAGCTGTGGTAAAGCAGGTAAAATTCTTTTTTGTGGTCATCATATGTCGCATGCCGCATCTGCCTATTATCCTACTAAATTTGAAGATGCTGCTATACTCACAATCGATGGTGTTGGAGAATTTGCTACTACAACTATTTGTAAAGCTAAACAAAATAAAATAGAGCTCTTAAAAGAAATTAATTTCCCACATTCTCTTGGACTACTTTATAGCGCTTTCACATATTTTTGTGGTTTTAAAGTAAACTCTGGTGAATACAAGCTCATGGGTTTAGCACCATATGGTGAAGCAAAGTATGTTAAATTAATTGAAGATCACTTAATTCAAGTAGCCGAGGATGGCTCTTTTAATCTAAACATTGATTATTTTGATTACACACATTCTAGCAAGATGGTTGGTAAAAAGTTTGAAAGACTTTTTGGGTTTCCTTCACGAAATAGTGAAACTGAAATTGAAACTAGATATATGGATGTTGCTGCTTCAATTCAAAAAGTTACTGAAAAAATAGTTTTAAAACTCGCTAGACATGCAAGAAAAATAACTGGGTCATCAAACTTATGTATGGCAGGTGGAGTTGCCTTGAACTGTGTTGCGAATGGTAAAATATTAGACGAAGAAATCTTTGATAATATTTGGATTCAACCTGCTGCTGGCGATGCAGGTGGTGCCATTGGAGCTGCTCAAATTGCTTACTATCAATATTTAAATAATGAAAGAATCATAACTTCTGAAAATAAGCGTGATATGCAAAATGGATCATTGCTAGGACCAAGTTTTAATTCAAATGAAATTAAAGCATTGCTAGTTCGCGAAAAATTAGAGTATCATTTTTTTGAAAATCGAAATTCCAGAAATGAATTTATTTCAGATAAGATTATTGATGGTAATGTTATAGGATATTTTGATGGTAGAATGGAGTTTGGCCCCAGAGCTTTAGGGGCAAGATCAATCATCGCCGATGCTAGAAATGAAAAGATGCAAAGGAAACTCAATCTAAAAATTAAATTTAGAGAATCATTTCGCCCTTTTGCTCCTATTGTTTTAGATGAAGACAAAAATAGATATTTTGATATAAAAGGAGAAAGCCCATACATGCTCTTCGTAGCTCCAGTACAGCCTAAGCTAAGGAAAAATATAAATAATTCTTTAAATACTGATGAAAAATATGATTTGTTAAAGAAAATAAATATGCTTAGATCATCTATTCCTGCAGTTACGCACGTTGATTATAGTGCACGAGTACAAACTGTAGATAGTGCAAGAAACCCTGAAATGTATGATTTAATTAAAGCTTACAAGAATAAGACTGGTGAATCTGTGCTAGTAAATACTTCTTTTAATGTTAGAGGAGAGCCAATTGTATGCACTCCAAAAGATGCATTGACATGTTTTAAGAGGACTGAAATGGATATTTTGGTTCTTGGTGACTACATTCTAGTTAAGTCTGAGCTTAATCTTAAAATAGAAGATGATAGCTGGAAAGATGAGTTTGAACTAGATTAACAATTGATAATGAATCATAAGATGAAAAAAATAGGGGAAAAAATATTAGAAAATAAACTTGAAGCTGAAATCGAGCCGCTTGAAAATGGTAGTTTTTTTAAAGAGCCAACTAATGGTGAAAAAAATTATTTTACCTTTGCTGATTATTCTAATGAAAGGGAACTTTTCGTAATTTTATCTGAATATTTAAAAAATTATAACATAGATGATAAAGTCATTCAAAGTCTTTCAAATGAGGCGTTTGCACTTTACCAAAATAGGTCAAGAGAAGATGAAAGTGGTGATCTGTCTGAATTTATTTATATAATGCACTGAAGAATAATTGATTAAAATAATAAAAAATGTAATTTCTTTTTTGTTTTATTACACTTGGCTTTCAAAAATTTTTTTCCATATTTCTAGATTTATTTATGGTAATTCACACATACGGATTGTTAACTATCATAGCACTCCTAGAGCTTATAATAATCTTTTCAGGTACCATTTAGATTTTTATAAGAAATATTATTCACCTGTAAAAGAAGTAGATTTACTGAACTTTCTTGATACAGGTAAGTGGCTAAAAGAAAAACCAGGAATTATAATTTCATTTGATGATGGATTAAGAAATAACTTTACGGAAGCACTACCAATAATTGAAGAATTTGGTTTTATTGGTTGGTTTTGTATTCCTGCTAGTTTTCATCAAATGAAACATGAAGAACAAAATTTATTTGCACAAAAAAATTCAATAATAATTAATGATGAAAAATGTAATGAAATTGCAATGAGTTCAGATGACTTAATAAAATTAAGTAAAAATCATGTCATTCTTTCTCATACTATGACTCATAAAAGATTAACTGCCGGTTTAGAAACCAAAAAATTGAATCAGGAGTTGATACAATCAAAAAACGTCTTAGAAAAAATTATTAATAAAAAAGTTTATGGTTTTTGTTGGGTAGGCGGAGAAATAGACTCATATTCAAAAACTGCACATGAAATAATAATTAAAAATTACAAATATAGCTTCCATACTAACAATAAACCTGTATTAACTGATGATAATAGATTTGCTCTAAATAGAAGTAATATTGAAGTTTGGTTTAGTAACCCTATCTTCCTTCTGACTCTATGTGGTTTTTATGATTTAATGTATTTATTTAAAAGACAAAAAATTAAAGATCTTTTAGAGATTTAAATCTCAATGTTTTATTTCAAATAAATTAGATAATTATGCAAGTGCATCTGGAATAGTTAACTTAGGAAACGATAATGACCTGATTATTGTTCAACTATACGTTTATTTATTCTTTCTTTTTCTTTCGCTCACTTTATCCAAATTAACTATTGTGTCACCATCATCATTAGTTGAACTAATATTTTTTATAGTTTTAATTATGAATGTACTAAAGACTACAAAAGTAATAACAGCTATAATGAGTTGTGCCTGTGGTGTTACTTCAACCATTATTCAATCTACAAATATTTACCCTAGAATGCATGAAGGCTATAAACAAAAAACCCCACGAATGCGGGGCTTAATGGTAAATGAATACTTTTTTAAGTACATTCTTTACATGAACTAAAGCAATATGGTCCTACTAATTGATTTCCTGCAACATTCACAACCACTTCTCTATCACCCCACTGATTAAATCCGCATTTTTCTTTTTTTAATTTTTCACCATCTTCCCATCCGATAGTATC
>CEUJ01044340.1_pt1 | contig 10550 bp, 9 predicted proteins | sample 361531 | NCBI WGS metagenome assembly CEUJ01 (sample SAMEA2622842, study PRJEB7988) | marine metagenome | biome: marine biome (ENVO:00000447); feature: marine epipelagic mixed layer (ENVO:xxxxxxxxx); material: "saline water (ENVO:00002010), including plankton (ENVO:xxxxxxxx)" | depth 140 m | reverse complement strand
CTCTTGCTGTCATAATTAAGTTATCTGCTTCTTGTCTTGTTAAAGCAAAATCTTCTAAATATCCTTTAATTTTAACTTTTTCGCCTTTTATAACATCGTATGTACCAGTAAGTTCGTCAGAGGCTAAATCAGCAAAATCTTCGAGTGTTAGAATTTTCTGTTCACCAAGAGTTACTAACATACCTGGAGTTAATCCTGGTAAATCTATTAACTGGTTATCTAAACCTAAATCTTTTACCTTATTAGAAATTTCTTCCTGATCTTTAAGATAAAATTCATTTGCTCTATCAATTAATTCTTTGGCGGTATCATCTTCAATACCCTCAATTTTAGTTAGATTTTCCAATTTACTGTCTTTAATGTCCTCAATTGATGAAAAGCCTTCTGCGACTAAAAGTTGACCTAATGTTTCATCCAATTCTAAATTTTTTACAAAGTTGTCAGTTTTTTCTTTAAATTCTATTTGTCTTCTCTCCGAGTCCTCTTGATCTGTCAAAATATTAATTTCATGATTTAATAATTTAGTTGCAAGCCTTACATTTTGACCTCTTCTGCCTATTGCTTTACTTAAATTTTCATCTGTTAAAATTACATCAATTTTTTTTTGGTTACTATCAACGTTTACTCTAAGTATTTCTGCTGGAGACAGCGCGCTCGCAGCAACAATTGCTAAGTCCTCTGACCAATTAACAATATCAATTTTTTCCCCTTGTAATTCATTGACAACTGCTTGAACTCTACTACCTCTCATACCAACACACGCACCTACTGGATCTAGAGAATTATCCTTAGCCTTAACACATATTTTTGCTCTACTTCCAGGATCTCTTGCGGATGATATAATTTCAATTAGACCATCATATATCTCAGGAACTTCTAAAAAAAATAATTTTTCCATAAATTTAGGATGAGCTCTAGATAGAAATATTTGTTGGCCTCTTTGTTCTCTTCTCACATCTAAACAATAAGCCTTAACTCTATCCCCTGCCTTGATATTTTCTCTAGGGATCATTTCATTTTTTTGTATGATTCCCTCTGCTTTTCCTAAATCAACTATAACATTTCCAAATTCTAATCTTTTAACAATTCCACTTAATATTGTATCTTTTTTATCAACAAAATCATTGAACTGTCTATCTCTCTCAGCTTCACGAACATTAAAACTTATTACTTGTTTTGCTGTTTGTGCTGCAATTCTTCCAAAATCAAATGATGGTAATATCTGAAGAACTTCATCTCCAATTTTTTTTTCTTTATTTTTTTGGTCCAGTTTTGTGGCTTCGTTCAAACTAATTTCAACATTAGAGTTTTCTGGATTCTCCGAAATTATCAATTTTCGATAAATTTCTATATCACCATTATCTCTATTGATATTTACAACAATATCATTTTCAGACCCAAATTTTGATCTGGCTGCTTTAGCAATTCCAGTTTCCATTGAGTTAATTATCAACTCTTTATCTATTGATTTTTCTAAAGCAACGGCTTCTGCGATTCTTAATAGTTCTAATTTATCTGCTCTTTTATTAAGCATTTGACTTTCTCCAAAAAAAAATGGGCCGAGGCCCATTTTGAAATTTCAACAATGTGATGTGAATATAAATATTTTTTTTATATTTTCAACTTTAATTACTTGCTGAATATATGTGCTTTATCTGTATTTTCCCATGAAAATTCCCCACTTCCCTCTGGATCTCTTCCAAAATGACCATATGCTGCGGTTTTTTCATAAATTGGTTTATTTAAATCAAGCATTTTTCTAATGCCACTTGGGCTTAAGTCAAAATTTTCATTAATTAATTTTTCTACATGTCTGTTTTTTTCTTCATCATTATCAAAAAGATCTACATAAATTGATAATGGTTTTGAAACACCTATTGCATAAGCTAATTGAATTAAACATTTGTCAGCAATCTTAGATGCAACAACATTTTTTGCCAAATATCTTGAAGCATATGCTGCAGATCTATCAACTTTTGTAGGATCTTTTCCTGAAAAAGCTCCTCCACCATGAGGTGCTGCACCACCGTATGTATCAACAATTATTTTTCTTCCAGTTAATCCGCTATCACCGTCGGGACCACCGATTACAAAATTTCCTGTTGGATTTACATATATTTCCTTCTCATCCAGACCATTAAGTAATTCTTTTGGGATTGCTTTGGCTAGATATGGTTTAACTAATTCTCTAACTTGAGATTGATTTACATCAGCTGAATGTTGAGTAGATACTACCACAGATTTTACATGTGCTGGCACACCATCTTGATATTCTATAGTTATTTGACTTTTTGAGTCTGGCTCAATATTTTTTAACTTACCAGATTTTCTGTCTTCAGCCATTAATCTTAAAATTTTATGAGAAAAATGTATTGGAGCTGGCATTAATACATCAGTCTCTCTACAAGCATAACCAAACATTATACCTTGATCGCCTGCACCTTCATCCTTATTACCTGTTGCGTCAACTCCCATTGCAATATCAGCGGACTGGGAGTGAAGATGACATTCAATTTTAGTGGGTTCTCTCCAAGTAAAACCTTTTTGGTCATATCCAATATCTTTAATACATTCTCTAACCTTTTGAATTAAATCATCATTTTTTATTTCAGGACCTCTTACTTCTCCAGCAAGCACAACTTTATTAGTGGTTGTCAAAGTTTCACACGCTACTCTAGATTGAGGTTCAGCTCCCAGGTAAGTGTCTACCACCATGTCAGAAATTCTATCACAAACTTTGTCAGGATGACCTTCTGATACTGACTCGCTTGTAAAAAGGTAATTTTTTAAATTATTCATTTTTTAATTTATTAAATGAAAAAATAAAAAAAATATATAATAAAATTAGCAAAAAATAGATTTTATTTCCATATTGTGAGAATAATGTCTTGTCAACTTCAACAATTTCATTAAGCGTTATAACCCCTTCATTTGTTATATTTATTTTATCTATTATTGACCCTGAAGGATCAACTATAGCTGAAATTCCGTTATTTGCAGATCTTAGAGTGTATTTACCATTTTCAATTGATCTAAAAATACTATGAGCAAAATGTTGAAAAGGACCAACTGAATTTCCAAACCATCCATCCTCTGAAATATTTACAATAAAGTTATAATCATTTTCTTTAGATAAACTTCCTGAGTATATTATTTCATAACAAATTAACGGTAAAACTTTTATTTTGGGGTTCTCGCTTAGAATAAATAGTTTTCTCAATTTGCTAGGTGAGTATGATTGATAATTATTTGTCAAACTTTTTAAACCAGTTCGTGAAAGAAATTTTTCCATAGGTAAGAATTCACCAAAAGGAACTAGTTTATTTTTATGATACTTGAATAAAGTATTAACTTCATTATCAATTATAGCTAAAGAATTATAAAATTGCTTTTTTTTATTTAAAATCTCATCATCATTAACACCTAAAATAATATTATGATTGTTTGAGAAAGAATTTTTAAATATATAGTTAAATTCATTTTTCAATTTTTTTAAATTCATATTTGGCATAATTCCCTCTGGCCAGATAAATATTGTTTTGTTGTTTTTTTTGGGATTACTTAAAAAAATTAATTTTTCTATTACCAGTTCTTCATCAAGAGTTGAATAAAATCGTTCGATCGAAATATTTGTTGATAGAACCTTTATTTCTGTCGAAAGTTTCTTAACCTGTAAATTTTTAAAATTTTGTATTTTAATAGCTCCATAAATATAAATAGATAAAGAAATTAACAAAATAATAAAAAAACCTAATAGGTCATTTTTTTTTTTTCTGAGAAATAGAATTGACGGTATAATAAAAATTGTAATAAGTAGTGTATTGAAAGAATAAATTCCAATCAGTGAATTTACTTGAATAAACTTTAAATTTTCAAAAAAAGAATAAGCAAAAAGATTCCACGGAAACCCTGATAAAATATTACCTCTAATAAATTCAAAAAAACCAAGAATTAATGAGAAAATAAGTATATCTACAAAAATGCTTTTTGATCCCAAAAAAAATCTGAATAAGCAAAATGCAATTCCAAAAAATAAACTTAAAAAAGCAGGAATTAAAATGACTGCTAAAGGTATTAAAAATTTGAAGTTCTGATCATATAAAAGTGAAAGAGGTATCCAGTACATACTAGAAATAAAATATCCAAATCCAAAAACAAATCCATAAAGAAAGAATTTTTTAAAAACCTCATTCTTATTTTTTGTTAAAAACATAAACAATAATGTGAATGAAAAAAAATTTATAAACCAAAAACCATAGGGTGGTAAGCTAAATGAGGTAATTATTCCTAAAAAAATAATATATGAAATATCTATATAAATTTTATTTTTTTTAAATTTCAATTTAACCTTTTACTTTATGATAGATTTTTTGTTCGATAGAATTCATAATCTTGAATTCTTTATTTGTTTTATGATCAAAGTTTAAAAGATGTAAAAAACCATGTATAAAAATTTTTATAAATCCATTTTTATAATTTTTTTTATTTTTTTTTGAAAATTCCTGGTGACTGATAATAATGTCACCTAAATAAAATTTTTTTTTTCTAAAATTTTTTTTTAACTCTTTTTTTTCAAAAAATGGAAAAGAAAGAATATCAGTAGGTTTATTTTTTTTTCTAAATTTTTTATTTAAATATTTTATTTTATTGTTATTTGTCAATAAAACGGAGATATTTACTTTTTTATTTATAAATCTGTAGTTGTTTGGGAGATTTTTAAGAATATTTAAAATTAATTTTTTTGGATTTTGAATAATTTTTCTCCAGTATTTTGACTCTACCAAGACCTCAGCATTAATCATCGTTTTTACTAGAATAAGCTTTTACTATTTTTGAAACTAATGGATGCCTTACAACATCTTTGTGGTCAAAATCTATAAAAGATATTTCGTTTAAGTGTCCAAGTATTGATTTCGATCTATTTAATCCAGATAATTTTTTATTTGTTAAATCAATTTGAGACGGGTCACCATTTATTACTATTTTCGAATTTTCCCCAATCCTGGTTAGAAACATTTTAATTTGAGTATCCGTTGCATTTTGTGCCTCATCCAAGATAGCAAAAGAATTTTTTAGTGTTCTTCCTCTCATAAAAGCTAAAGGAGCAATTTCTATATCGCCAACTTCAATTTTTTTTTGTATTTTTTCAAAGTCTAACAAATCATACAAAGAATCATATAAAGGTCTAAGATAAGGATCAACTTTTTCTCTCATATCTCCTGGCAAAAATCCAAGTCTCTCTCCTGCTTCAACGGCAGGTCTAGATAAGATTATTCTCTCAATTTTTTTATCCAACAACATAGTTAAAGCTATTGCAACTGCTAAATAGGTTTTACCAGTCCCTGCAGGTCCAGATGATATAATTACATCATTTTCTCTAAGAGCTTTTACATAAATTTTCTGCTTTTCAGACCTTGGTATTACAGATTTTTTTGGAGTTTTAATTATATAATTTATATTTCTGCTAGAATTATTTTTTTCATCTATCATAAATTTATTGATAGATGAAATTATATCTTTTTTTTCAATAGATCCATTGATAATGTATTGGTCATATAAAAAACCAATAGCGTTTTTTACAATTTCATTTTTTTTTTGGTTGTTTTTTAAAATAATTGAATTACCTCTGGAATAGATTTCTGTATTAGTAATTCTTTCTAATTCTTTAATATTATTATTAAATTCTCCAGCCACACCTAACAAATCCTCATTTTTTCCAAAAATTATACTTATTGAATTATTTTCTGAATAAACAAATTTTAAATCAGATTTTTTTTTTTTTGAAACTACGTTGGTCAAATTATGCGGCTTTCATTTTGTGCTTAACTTTTCCAAATAAAGTATTTTGATTACTTTTTTCTATATTAACTTTAACAATTTTTCCGATATCTTCTTTATCTGCATCTAGAATTACTGAATTTAGATACTCATTTCTACCAAAATATTCATTCTGATCTTTAAGTTTATTTTCTACAAGTACATCAATTTCTTTATTTTCCTGAAGTTTATTATGTTCAATTTGATTATTAAATAAAAGTGATTGTAACTTAATTAATCTTTCCTTTAAAATATTATTGTCTAACTCTTTGAATTTTGAAGCTGTAGTTCCAGGTCTTGAGCTAAATATAAAAGAAAATGAGTTAATAAATTTTATATCCTTAACAAGCTTTAATGTTTGATTAAAATCATTTTCATCTTCACCAGGATAACCAACTATAAAGTCACTTGAAAATTTAATCAAAGGATTAAGTTTTACCAGTTTACAATGGATATCTAAATAATCTTCAACTTTATGTTTTCTATTCATAAGTTTTAAAATTTTATTTGATCCAGATTGAATTGGTAGATGAATAAAAGGCATAAGTTTTTTGTTTGAAGAATAACAACTAATTAAATCTTCTGTCATGTCTATAGGATGAGATGTTGTATATCTAACTCTTTTAAGTTCTGAATATTTTTCTAACTCATTTATAATATTTGAAATTTTGTACTCAAAATTTTTTTCTTTATAGTTGTAAGCATTAACATTTTGACCCAATAAAGTAATTTCTCGTGCTCCATTTTTAATTAATTGTTCTGCTTCCTTTATTATATTTTTAAATGGTCTTGAACACTCTGGCCCCCTAGTAAATGGAACTACACAAAAATTGCAAAATTTATCACAACCCTCTTGAATAGTTAAAAATGAAGATACATTACTCTCTGAATTTTTAGTTTTTTCCAAAAAATCGAATTTTGCAATTGTATCAAATTCTGTCTCATCTTCTTTTTTATTCTTATCAAAGTTTGATATTATTTTATTAATTTTATGATAAGATTGTGGTCCAATCACAACGTCTACATATGGTTCCCTTTTAATGATTTCTTGATTTTCAGCTTGAGCTACACATCCTGCAATAATCATTATAGGTTTTTTTTTGTTTAAATAGATTTCTTTTATTCTACCTATCTCGTGAAATACTTTTTCTTTTGCCTTATCTCTTATATGGCAAGTATTAATTATATAACAATCAGCATTATTTTGATCATTAGATTTTTGAAAACCAATTTTTTTTACGATATCGAAGATTCTATTGCTATCATATACATTCATTTGACAGCCAAAGGTTTTAATAAAAATTTTTTTACTCACTTAATCTTTTTTACCCCATAAAGCTCAAGCTTGTGGTCTACTAATTCATAACCATATTTTTCTGCAACTTTTTTTTGGAGTTTCTCAATTTCCTCATCAACAAATTCAATTATTTCACCTGTTTTAATATCAATCAAATGATCGTGGTGACTTTCGTTCAATTCTTCATATCTTGCTTTGCCACCTTTAAAATCATGCTTAGTTAGTATACCTGACTCTTCAAACAATTTTACAGTTCTGTAAACAGTTGCAATACTAATTTTTGAGTCAATTTTTGATACTCTATTATAAAGCTCATCAACATCTGGATGGTCTGACTCACCATATGCTTCTTTTGACTCAGATATAACTCTTGCAATAATTTTTCTTTGCTCAGTCAACTTTACACCTTTTGAAATGCATTTTTGTTCTATAGTTTCTGTCATAATTAATAATTAATTTGATATTTTGGTTGAATAAAATCTTTTGTCAACCTTCCTTCTTTTAACAGTTTTACTAAAATAAAATGATCGTTATTTACGATCTGGGAAGAATAATAACCATAAATACTAACTTTTTTCGATATTTTTAGAGCTTTAACAATACTAATGGCAGATCTAATACTTGTATACTTTCCAGGTCCTTGATTTATAAAAATATTATCAATTTTAGATAATTCAATATTATTATTACTTATAAAATTAAAAATTAAAATTACTAATTTATCAAAATTATCCCTACTGTTGTCATGTTTAATACTATATTCTATATCATCATTAATGATGATTTTTAAAAAAATTTTTTCTCCGGTAGTGTCAATAATTAAATTGGTCATAATTTTTTTTTTACAATTTGAGATATCACATTCTCAAGAAACATTTAATAAATATTTTGCTAATGAAAAAGGTATTGTTTCTATAATGTATCATAGATTTAATGAGTCTAAATACCCATCAACAAATATTCAAATAAATGTGTTTAAAAAACAAATTGATACTATTAAGTCATCTGGATATAAATTTTTAAATCCTAAGATGTTACCTGAAATATTTTCTAAAGAGAAATTAGAAAAAAAGTTTTTGTTAACAATTGATGATGGGTATAACTCATTTTATGATAAAGCATGGCCATATTTAAGAGAAAATAAAATCCCTTTTATAATATTTATATCTACTGATGCTGTTGGTCAAAGTGGATATATGAATTGGGATCAAATAAGAGAAATAGAAAAATTTGATTATGTTACAATAGGAAATCATTCACATTCACATGATTATTTGGTAAATTTTAATTTTGAAGAATTTAAAAACGACATAAATAAATCAATTGAAATATTTAAAACAAATTTGGGTTATAATCCAATTTTTTTCTCTTATCCATTTGGGGAATGGAGTTTACGTCAAAAAGAATTTATTAGTCAATACTTTGAATTTGCATTCGGACAGCACTCTGGAGTGATAGATTTAAATAAAGATAAATTTGCATTACCAAGATTCCCTATAAATGAAAAATATGGAGATTTAGAAAGATTTAAATTTATAATAGATCTTTTACCTTTCCAGTATAGGCTAATTTATCCTGAAGAAAAAATAATCGATGAAAATAATCCTCCAAAAATGAAAGTTGAATTTTTTCAGGAACAAAATGTGGAAAATATAAATTGTTTTTCAAATGAAGGGGGTGAATGGAAAAATTCAAATCTGATTTTGAAAGACAATACTTTAAAAATTGATTTCCGTAGTCAATTTAGCACTAGAAGAGGAAGAATTAATTGTTCAATTAAGGATAATGAAGGTTGGCGTTGGTTTGGAGTGCAATTTATTTTAAAAAATATTAAAGAAAATTAAATTAAATTCTTTACTGCCTCACTGTTTGGTAAAATTTTTACATCATCAAAATCAGTTAAACTATTTTGCTTAATGATTTTTTTTAAAATAACGGTGTATTCCTTACCTGTTTCAGCATATTTATCTAAATAATCAACTAGTTCTAAGCTATTAAGTTTCCCTGTATTATCTCTTTGTATCGCCCTTATATATCTCATTTTAATATAAGATTTATGTGTATTTAAATTTCTAGCATAAGCTCTTACTGATGATTTCAATACATTGAACATCATTACTTTATGTTTTGTTCCAGCGTCAGCTGCTGCTGGCTTGATTCCCTTGTCGGTATAAGTCCATTGTCCAAATAATGCATTACCTTCTAAAGCAAATCTTGATGTTCCCCATCCAGTTTCTTTTGCAGCTTGAGCAATTGCCATTGATGGGGGAATTATATCCATTCTTCTTTTTAGAGTAGGGATATCTTTTTTTGAAACTCCATACTGCTTAAATTTTTTGATTAACCACTCATCATCAGATTTTGAATTATTGTTTTTATTTAGAATTGCAAAAAGTTTGGTTCTATCTAAAAGAATTTTATTATTCTCCTCAAGGATAAGAGGTAAAACAATTTGGATGAATAAATCTTTCCTTTTTTTTACACTTTGGATCTCTTTTAATTCGTATGGTAACTTTCCTATCTCAACAGGTTTTGCAATTTTATTAACTCTTACATCACTTAATTTGTATTTAGTATCCTCAAAAAGTTGGTAAAGCACTGAGGCCTTTAACCTTACTCCTGTTTCTAGAGAATCTTCTTCTGTAACCTCACCATAAAGCTCCTGGTAAACTAAATCCTGATCGGTATTATTATCTTCATCTTTTTCATCTATAAATTTTCCTTCTAAAACTTGAGCTAACTTTTGATTTGAAGAGTTTTCAATTTCTGGATTAGATTTAAGTATATTACTCATAAATTTGTAGGATGGAGGCAAAATATAAAAAAAAGTGATTATTAATAAGGATGCAAGCGAAATTTTATATAAATTTTCAAGACTTGATTGTTTTTTTAATAAAGATTTTCTTGATAGTAAAAAACCTTTCTTAGAAAGAATTTTTCTTAAGGACTTAATATCCATATTTTTTATTTTAATACTATTTAGCATAAAAATTAATTATTATACTGGAATAACTTCTGTTACTTCTGGAATATAATGTTTAAGTAAGTTTTCAACGCCTCTTTTTAACGTCATGGTTGAACTTGGACATCCCGAACAACTTCCCTGCATTTCAACTTTTACTTTACCATCTTTATATTCCTTAAACTTAATATCTCCGCCATCTTTTGCAACAGCTGGCCTAATTTTTGTTTCTAAAATTTTTATTATTTTTTTTTCTACCTCGCTTAAGTTATCATCCTCATTTTTTGACGAATTATCATAAACAAATTTATTTCCATCTGCGTAAAAATCATTAATAAAAGAAATAATTATATGTTTAATTTCTTCCCAATCTTTTTCCTCACTTTTATTTACTGATAAAAAATCATCTGACAGAAAAATACCACTCACCCCATTTATAGACATAATATTTCTTATAAGTTCATTTTTTGTATC
>CEUJ01394047.1_pt1 | contig 10564 bp, 12 predicted proteins | sample 361531 | NCBI WGS metagenome assembly CEUJ01 (sample SAMEA2622842, study PRJEB7988) | marine metagenome | biome: marine biome (ENVO:00000447); feature: marine epipelagic mixed layer (ENVO:xxxxxxxxx); material: "saline water (ENVO:00002010), including plankton (ENVO:xxxxxxxx)" | depth 140 m | reverse complement strand
TATTATTAGGTATTTTAATTCAGGAAAATTAACATCATCATTTTGTAAATAAAAATTTCGTTTATCTAAACTTTCAAAATTTAATATCAAAATATTATCATTAAACAATTCTATCATATCACTATCTTGTGGGTTTTTTTGCCAATTTTCTACACCACTAATACCTTTAAATAAATCAAATCCTGTAATAGATTTAATTGTATCGCTATTTTTATTATAAAACACACGGCTAACTAATTCTACTGTTGCTAATTGATTTTTATTTTTAATAATTTTTAACCAATAATTTTCTGTATTATTGTTATTATTATTATTTATATTTCGTCTTAATTGATATGTTAAAACATTTGAAAATAATTGTGTCATTATATATAGTTGAAAGATAAATTATATATAATTTAATTAAAATTTACTTACAATTTACTGAAATATTATTATTCACCACATTCTTTATAATAAAGTGATCGTAATTTACTTGTAGGAACAAAACTTGAAGCAATTGTTTTATTTTTTATAGCCTTTCCATATAACATTTTTGAAGAAGTTTTTTTTGTTTTTAATTTTTCTAATTTTTGTTGAAATATTTTTTTCTCTCCATCACTTATCTTTTGATTTTGCCACAAATTAATGGGTTGGTTACAATATCTATCTGATGGACTGGTAAAACATAATTCTTCACTAAATCTACTATAACTTAGTTGATTTGTTGTAAAATCTTTAAAAAATGTTTTTACTTTAAAACACTTTTTTTCACAACCAACACCGCTATTTACCTTAAAATAATTATTTTCAGTTGTTAATAAATATTTATTATTTAAATAAACTTTATAAAAAATCTTTCCATTATAAGGTAGTGTTATTTTATCCCATGAAAAAGTATAAGTTTTTGATAAAAAATTTTGTTCTGCTCTATATTTAAAATTTGTTATTTCAGGCACTATAATTGACATTTAAACTATATTATAAAATAATATAATTTAAATTTATTTAAATTTAAAATTTCCATTTATTTCCACAATTTAAACAAGTAATAAATGTTGTCATTGGTTCATCTGCCGACCTGGTCTGTAATTGATAATACGTGCATTTTCTTTGTTTGCATTTATAACACTTAAACTCATCTGTTGACGCGCTTAAACTATCACTAGTTATATTTTTGTCACGCTTTATTTTTTCTTGTATTAATTTATCCCATATATTTCTATTTATTTCTTGATGTGTCATATAAGTTAATTCACGGGGTTTCATTTTTTTTGTTTTTATTTTTTCAAATAAATCTTTATTACATGTAGATATTTTTGGATTTAAATTAAAATATATTGTTTTAAATCGATCTTTATAAATTTGCAGAAAATATTTATTTTCCCATTTTCTTACTACATTTTTTGACTTTGCTTTTTTTATTGTATAATTATAAATACCTTTTTCAATATTTGTTGCTATTTTTTCATTTTCAATAAATATTTCAATATTTTCTCTTATTTTTGCTCTAAAATTATTACAATCCAATATCATTATTAATACTATTGATTATTTGTTTTTTAAACACTTTTCAATTTTAATTTTAATCACTATCAGATATATAACTTTCTTCACTTAATTCTGATCCATCTAAATCATCATCACTTCCTGATTCTAATTCAGGTATAGAATCTTCATATTCTTCTTGATTTTCACTATCATTTAAATCACTGGTTGTTTCTTCACTCTGTAAATCATCTGAATTTAATTCTTCTTCTTCTTCATCACTCCCTTCAGCATTACTATCATATTCTTCTTCTTCATCATCATCTGGAATATAATCATCATCTTCTTCCTCATCATCTGGAACAATAAAACCATCTTGTGTTGAATATCCTTCTTTTGTTTGATATTTTTCAGGTATCTCTTCTTCTTCACTATAACTATCATCTTCTCCCAAATCTATAAATCCTCCAAATAATTTTTCATATACTTTTTCCCATTCTTCAATCGTTAAATCTTCTACATTATCATTATTAATATCTTCGTCAGAATGTTTTACTAAAATTAATTTTCCAAAATAAAGTTGTGAATCAACAGGTGGAGGCAAGTCATATGTATTTTCATTATTTGCTCTACCACTATTTTTTGCAAATAAAGATATAAAATTATCTTTATATTTCCAAGTTTGTCTTTTTAAAAAATCTTTATTACTTTTCAAATTAGCCTTTTTAAATAAATGTTCTAAAGAAAAATCTCTAATAGTTGTTTCTTTTTTTGTTTTATTTTTCTCTACAATAACAACTTTAGTCATTTGTATTGATTATGGATAATCGGTTTAAATAGTTTATAAAATAATATAATAAATGCCAATACAAGTTTTTGTTTCACAAATAAATATAAATAAAATAAAACTAAGTTTAATTAACAAACTAAAAAATACATATAAATACAATGAAATAGATGAAGAAATTTATTATACAAAAGATGGTTATTATACTATTAAAGATGATACTGTTACATTACATAAAATATTATGTAATGAATCATATACCATAGAAAAATTTTTAAATAAATATGATCTTTATTTAAATAATTATTATATAAAAAAAATAAATACTGCATCACAACTTCCTGTATCATTTTTAAAATTAAAATTAAAAAAAGTATACTTTAATTTACCTAATAGTCCTATTAGTTTTGTTATCGAATTTAAAAATAATAATGAAATACTAAACATTTATTTTTTATCAAAAAATAAAATAAATACAAAAGATTATTTTTTTTATAATGATATAAGTTTATATTTAGAATCGTTAAATATATAACATATATATACTATGTTATTTTGGATTTGTCAGCAAATAGTTTTATCAATTATATTAATAATATCTTTACACTATAGTTATTTATTTTTTAAAAATAATTTAACTATCCCAAAAACTATAGATATGATTAAAAAACCTGTAGGACAATATAAAGATATTTATAACTCAATTAATAAAAATAAAGAAAAAAATGAAATGATGAAAACAGAACTTAAAAATTATTTAAAAAATTTATCAACAAAAAAAACAAAAAATATAGAAAACCCGATAAAACAAATAAAAGAAGCCGGAGATGTATTTGACAATAACTTTAGTACCTTTTAAAAACATATTTAGAGATAACACAACAACTGTTGTTATATGTTACGTAAACGTTATACAAATTATAATAGTATTTTGAAATATTTTCCAAAAATAGAACTTTCTTATGAAAAAAATATACATAACAAAGTTCAATCTGATATATATTTAATTATTCCAAAAGGTAAAAAATGTTTTTTATGGTTTAAATTATTTCAAAATAAACCCCATTGTTTTATGATGACTTTAAATTTAAAAACAAAAAAAATTACTAATATTTCTGTTAAATATACAAATTTTAATAAAGATCTATGTTCAGGGAGAGGTACTATTTTATATGGAACAACTTTTTTCGTAAATCAAATAAATTGTTTTAATACAGAAAATATATTTTATTTTAAGGGTCAAAATATTACAAAATACAATCAATATGAAAAATTTAAATTTATAAATGAATTAATGAACCATTCAATATATCAATATAAAATGTTAGAAAAACAATTAATTATAGGTACACCTATTATATCTCAAGATATTGAAGATTTAAATAATAAAGCAAAAAATATAACATTTCCTATTTATTCAATACAACACCGACTTTTATTTAAAAATAAACCATTTTTAAATTTAATATACAAAATAACTGAACCTATTTATAAAATATTTCAGATTAAGGCAACAATTATAAATGATATTTATGATTTATATGCTTTAGATAAATTTCAAAAAATAAAAAAATTTAAAAACAGTTATATTCCTGATTATAAAACAAGTGTTTTAATGAACAGTTATTTTAGAACAATTAAAGAAAATACTAATTTAGATGCATTAGAAGAAAGTGACAGTGAAGAAGAGTTTGAAGATATTTCAATTGATAAATATGTTGATTTAGAAAAAACAATAATAATGAAATGCGTTTATAATAGCAAATTTAATGGTTGGGTCCCAATTGAAATTTCTGATAAACAGATTTCTACTATAAGAGAAATTAATTTAGTAGAAAAAAAAAATAACTATTAATATATATATAAATGAATTATACAAATGTACATAATGATCAATTCATCCAAACAAAGGTAGGTAATACAAAAGGTGTAACATGTGGAGGTCAAACCGGAGGAGGCTATGGTTCTACTATGTCATCACTTGAAAAATCAGATAACATGGGATTAGGAAATACATATCCTATTACTAACAAACATTATAATAATTGTCAAAAAGGGGGAGCACATGACTATGATGCGGATTTTGGCGGAGTTAGTTACGGATTTACAAAATCAGGTGCACAACATGCAGATACTTTAAGAGGTAGTTATGCTCCTATTACTAAACTTAAAAACACAAATATGTGCGGTGGTAAAAAAAAAAGAAAAAGAAAAACCAAAAAAAGAAAAAGTTTAAAAAGCAAAAGCCGTAGCAAAAGCCGCAGCAAAAGCCGCAGCAAAAGCCGCAGCAAAAGCCGCAGAAATGTTAGATTAAACAAAGGAAGACGAAATTTATTTGCAACTCCCGGAAGAATTTCTCGCTCTCGTTCCAGATCTAGATCTAGAGGCGCAGGTCAGCCTACATATAGTCCTCTTGCTAGAAGGGCAATTAAACAGGCTAATTTTGGTGTTGGAACTGAGAATTTGACACAACATGATGTTGCAGTTACAGGAGTTGGCCCTCATCCTACTAAAAAAGCAACAACTAAAAAATCACCATTAAGTCAATCCACAAAACAAGGAGGAAAAAGACGCAGAAGAAAGACTCGCAGAAAGAAAAGAAAGACTCGCAGAAAGAAAAGAAAGACTCGCAGACGTACTAGAAAACACAGAGGTGGTTCATATTCTCAGTATGCTAGTAATGTAGCACACTCTGCAGGATATTCTACTCCTAATACTTTTGGATCTCAACCATGGGCAACTGGTCCTGTAAGTAAAGTAAGATATGTTAACAGTTATGATAACTATAATCACTACAAAAATTAAAAATAATTAAATAAATTTGTTATATTTATAAATTTATTTAATCAAAATATTTTACCATTTGAATAGCATGATTTTTTAATCCACATTTTTCATAAAATTTAATATATTCTTTTTTACAATTTAAAATAACTTTATAACAATTTTCTTTTTCTGCAATATCAATTAAAAAACTTATTATTTTTTTACCCAGACCCATACCTCTAGTTTCTTTATCAACTACTATATCTTCTATATGGGCAACTTTACTTAATCCATGAATAATTTTATTTTCTATTAAAATAGTTCCTGTTGCAATTATTTTGTTATTAAATTCTATTACTATAATTTTATGATTTTTATTTAAATTATCTATAAAATTTTTAAATTTTTCAAATGTTATTTTTTCTTTATCTACTTTTGTTAATTGCTCTAATAAATCTAAATAATTGTTATTAAAATCCGTTTTTTTTAATTGTCTAATTATCATTATATTAATAATTATAAATATTATTAATTTTATTAATTTTATTAGTTTTACTAATTTTATTTAATCATCATCTGTAATTAAACAAACCCCTGTTAAAAGAGAATCCTTTGGTTTTTTATATGTTTCCGTTTTAATTTTAATATTTTTCTTTTTTTTTGTAGTAGTTTTTTTCATTGATTTTAATTTTTTTGATAAATATGGATCATAAATAGTATCCCATTCATCATTTTTGTATTGCTCCATATTTGCTTGTATAATTTTAAATTTTTGTCGCTTATAAAATGCTTTACGTTTATTAAAATGTTTTTCAAAAATAACATGACTATCTACTATATCTATAACTAAACTTTCTTTTCTTTTTTGTCTTAAAATTCTGCCAACAGACTGTGTTACATCTACTTTAGGTGTAGCCATAATAAGTGTTGTTAATGTTTTTATATCCAAGCCTTCTTCTGCCATAGCATATGTTGCTATAATTACTTGTTTTCCCTCACTTATTTTTAAATCTTTTTCTTTCATACCTCCAACATAATATCCAACTGTCGATATATTACGATGTTTTATTGCATCATGCAAATATGCTAATAATTTTTTTTGATGACCCAAAATCATTATTTGTTGATTATTATTTTTTTTTAATGTTTTTGTTAATACTTTTAAAATAAATTCACTTCTTCTATTAAAATCACAAATTTTCTTTATCATTGTTGTGTATTTAATAGAACCTCTATAATCTAATTCTAATTTATTAAACTCTTCATCTTCTACATAATATCTTAAAACCTTCACTAAAACATTATCTTCTCCTTTTCTTTCTACTTTACAAATAATATTTCCTAAAAACCAATTTAAAACTTTTGTTAATCCATCTTTTCTTTTCATTGTAGCCGATAATCCTAAAGAATATTCAGTATTTAATTTGAAAAATGCACGACTAAAAACTTCCGCACCCAAATGATGTACCTCATCATAAATTGCAAATCCAAAATCCTGAAATATTTCTTTTGGATAATCTTTCATACTTAAACTCTGTAACATACAAATAACTATATCTTTATCTTCTACATCCATTTTTGATGCTTGTATTTTTCCAACCTTAGCATCAGGTAAAAACTGTTCAATTCTTTCTATCCATTGACGCAATAAAAATTCTTTATGAACTACTACAATTGTTTTTAATTTAAGAGCAGAAATTAAATATAGACCTAAACATGTTTTACCAAATCCTGTATGAAGTGCCAGTAAGCCAGATTTTTTTGTTTCAATATTTTTTAAAAATTTTTCAACTACAGGTTTTTGTTTTTCACGTAAAGAACCATTAAACTTTAAATTTATTTTTTTACCAGATTTCATTTTAACAGTATCAGGTTCTCCATAATTTTCTAATCCATAAAATTTAGGTAAATAAAACTTATTTTTTGATTCTCTATAAACTCTAAACGATGGTGGCTTTATTAAAGAATTTTTAGGAACAAATGGTTTAACAGTTAAATCGTTTCTTAAAAATTCTTGTTCTTCTACTGACATGAAATTTTTTATTATTGTATATCCCTTTTCTCCAATATAAGTAGCAATCTCATCTTCTTGCATAAATAATTATTATAAATAATAACTATTTAGACTATTTTTATTCAATTTATAAATTAAAAAATCTACTATTATGATATATGGAAAAGTTTTTAAAATCGCTTACACGTGATAAACATTCTTTAATACTATCGTTGCTTCTTTCTTGTTTTGTTGTTTTCGATATTGAAGTACCACTTGTATTGGCCGAGGTAATTGACAATCCTATTGGTAAAATTGGTGTCGCTGCTTTAGCATTATGTATTTTATCGCAAAATACTTTAGTAGGAGTTGTTGCTATTATTGCAGCATATGTTCTTATTCAAAGATCTGAAGCAAAAACAGGAAGTTACGGAGAAAGAAATTTCTTACCTAGTGAAAATAAAAAATTAAGTCATCTTAATGCTATGAATCAGTTTCCATTTACTTTAGAAGAAGAAGTAATTAGTACAATGTTACCTATGAATAGAAATCTTGATTTATCTGAATCTGAATTTAAACCTGTTTTAGCCAATAATCATGATGCGGTTTCTACACGATAAACCTATAATTATTTGTAAAAATTTATTTATTACACCATAATAAATATGGCTTTATCATGGTGGTGGCATTTATTTAAAAATGGGGCAGAAATAGAAGCAAATAGAATTTCTGACTGTGAAAGATTTTTAAAAAAAAAAGAAAAACAATATACTATTATTGATCCTGCAAAAAATTATCAACATGTTAATTGGAGGGAATCTTCTAGATGGGCAAAATTAAAATACTGGGAAGAGGTTTTAACTTTAGAAGAAAAAAAAGAAATGCAAAATTTAAGATCAAGAGAAGTTATTCGTCACACTGAAGTTATTGATATTTAAAATATTAATTTAAAATTAAAATTAATATTTTTATTACGATCCACCTGTTGAAGATGTATTTGTTATTGTAGAACTACTTGCTGTAGCGCGTACCTTTCTTAAACTATAAATAACTATACCTATAACAATAATTCCTAAAATTATTCCTAAAATTACATTCCACCATTTATTTATCTTATCTAAATTAATACTGTCTTTATTAATTGTGCTAACCCATGTGGTTTGATCTGGACTTTCTATATTATTACCATCTCTATCTATAATTGGTGTACATGTTAAAGTACTCGATTTTTTGCTACTAGATTTTTTTCCTGGCCCTGCAGTAGTTCCACGACTATTAAATTTTAAATATGTTGGAACAGGTAATACATTATATGATGCAGGTTTAATTATATTACCTAATGTTTTTAAATCTCTGTAAGACATGTTAATTCCATTACTTAATGTAAATAAAATCATTACATCTTGTTTTGAACATCCCCAATCAAAAGTTCCGCCCTCATATACTATATAAGCGGCTTTAGGGATAATAGTATTTAATGTAAAACTAGAAACATTTACTGATTTAGAACTTCCTGATTGTGATGGTGAAAACGGTACAAATTGTCTAAACCATTCAACTGTACCTCCGCTTGATGTTGTTGATGTAATAGGTATACAAATATACAAGTTTTTGCCTCCACCTGAGTGTGTAATAATTAATTCAGCATCTGCTTTTCTGCCATCATATGTATTTAAAGAAGGTTTATATAATCTTACACTACTAACATATAAATCACCTGTTAATCCAGAATGAACTGTATTCATTCCATCATAACAATTAATATCTAAATATGTTTTTTTGTTAGTTACAGAACAAGATGATGCAGCATAATTATATGTAAAATCTGTATTAACTCCACCCTTTTCATTAACTCCTGTTGGTAAATTTATTGGTGCTGTTGTTATTTTACAAGACATTATTATATTAAGTTCATAATAAAAAAATCTATTTTTATTTATATATAAAATGTTATTAAGTCGAAAAAGATTACACAAAATAAAACAGACAAAAAATCAAAGTATGAAACACAAAAAAGGTGGTAGAAAAAAAAGAAATACTAAAAATAAGAGTTTTAGTAAAAAAAAAAAGTCTTTTAATTTAAGAAATAAAAGTTTAAAAAGACTAAAAGGTGGTAATGGTAATCCTAAAGGAATAAGTTTTTTCTTTTTAGCCCCTATAAGTATTAAAGAATTAAGCACTGACTTTATTTTAGTAGGTATTAAAGATAAAAAAAAGGCTAATCAGATTAAAAGAAAATTTGCTAAAGCCTTTAGTCAAGGCTATATAGATAATATGGTTACTAGTGTTCTTTCTGAATTAAAAACAAAAGATAATTTTCAAGAATTTACTAAACTTCATACTTTCACACTCCAAAGAGAAGGAATTGATGATGAAATTATTAAACAAGAAATAGAATTATTACAGGCATTGAATCATCGATTATTTCAATTACAAAATGAATTGCATGAAGAAATAAGAATTAGTAATAGAAGGGCTCATTTTGAAGCCAAACAACAAAATAACGGAAAGGATCCTTGTAAAAAACATAAAAAAAGAAAAATATGTAATAGTAAAAAAGAAAACGGAAAACCCTGTAATTGGTCTACAAGTGATAATACATGTAAAACAGGTATTCCTAAAGGAAGTATTAATATTTTTAAAAGTTTAAAAGATGTAGTAGAGAGGCATTTAAGAGGAGAAATTTCTACCGAACCTGTTGCTATTAGTAAAACCTTAGGTGAAGAAACTCCTGATCTTCCTATTAGTAAAATAGATTCTATTACACCTATTTCTCCTATACCTTCAATTGATCCTGTTGATCCAGCAGCAGTTGAACCTCTTGAACGTATTCCTACTAAACAAGAAGATTGCCCCGAAAATACTAAATTTTATAAACAAAGATGTATGACTTTGGATGAATTTTCTAGCACTAAAAAGGAAGAAGGCAAGGCAATTAGAGATGCACGACAAGCATCAAGAAAAGAAAACGAAGACAATAGAGATAATATATCCGGAGATATCTTTAAAGAAGATGAAATTGTTGAACCTGTTGTTGCTCCAGTTGTTACACCGGTTGTTGGTCCCGGTGGTGAGTCAAAAAAAGAAGATGAACCATTTGACCCATCAACTTTACCTGTTGCCCCTACAGATGAAAGATTAGAATTAAAAGAAAGATTTGTTGTTAAACAAAATATTAAAAAAAATGGACAAGAAACATTTATATCTGAAAAATGGCCCTTAAAATTTAATTTATCTTCTAATAGTTGGATTGTTAGAACTCCTGCCGGGAGAGAAATTTCATTTGAAACTGAACCTTATGAAATGTCCAGTGGATTAGATTATGATTTTTATAGAAGTAAAAGTATAATAGGCGGAGATCATGCAACATTAAGCCATGTTCTTATTTTTGGTCCTTTTAATACTCAAGCAGAAGCAAATCATATTAGAGATACTATGGAAAGAAATCATCAAGAAAGTGCAAAAATGATTAATAATCTACCAGAAGTACCTACACCTTCTCCGTCAACTGGAGATGTTGATCCTAGTGAAAAATCTGATGATCCTAGTGT
>CEUJ01181461.1_pt1 | contig 10569 bp, 8 predicted proteins | sample 361531 | NCBI WGS metagenome assembly CEUJ01 (sample SAMEA2622842, study PRJEB7988) | marine metagenome | biome: marine biome (ENVO:00000447); feature: marine epipelagic mixed layer (ENVO:xxxxxxxxx); material: "saline water (ENVO:00002010), including plankton (ENVO:xxxxxxxx)" | depth 140 m | reverse complement strand
TTTCTTCTCTACTCATTAGAACCTCATATAATTTTTCTCCATGCCTTGTACCAATAATTTTTATTGGGTGATTGGGAACATTCATAATTTCTTTAACTGAATCTGCAATAGTTTGAATATCTGCTGCCTTTGATTGTTGAATAAAAATTTCGCCATTTTTACCCTTTAAAAATGCATGAATTACCAGATCAACGGCCTCTTGCAAGGTCATTACAAACCTAGTCATGGCTTTATCAGTTATAGTGATTGGCTTCTTATGGATTATCTGATTAACAAATAATGGGACAACTGATCCCCTAGAAGCAATCACATTTCCATAACGAGTAATACAAATATCAGTTTTAGCTGAATATCTAGATTTTGCAATAGCCACCTTTTCCATTAAGGCTTTTGAAATGCCCATTGCATTTACAGGATAAACTGCTTTATCAGTGCTCAAACAAATAACCTTTTTAACGTTATTAACAATTGCAGCCTCAAGAACATTTTCGGTCCCAAAAACATTTGTTTTTACAGCTTCCATAGGATAGAACTCGCATGAAGGAACTTGTTTCAACGCAGCAGCATGAAATATATAGTCAACACCCTTGGCAACATGTTGAATACTTGAAAGATCTCTTACATCACCAATGTAAAATTTAATTTTACTATGATTATATTTTTTTCGCATATCGTCCTGTTTCTTTTCATCTCTACTAAATATCCTAATCTCTTTAACATTAGTCTTGATGAATTGATTTAGAACAGCATTTCCGAATGAACCAGTGCCACCTGTGATAAGCAACACTTTATCTTTAAAAGCAGTTTTTATGTCCATATTTTTATATTATCAGATACATTTAGATACACTATTATATTAGGAATTGTTTAGACTGAGTAATATATCCTCAAGCTGATCTATATTTTGTTTGGTAGAGAAGTTTGCTAATGCATATTCATAAGCATTATTAGAGATATCTTTTCTTAACTGATTATCTGTTAACAATAGCTCTATATTCCTTTTAAGTTGTTTATAGTCTTTAGGCTGGGAAATAATAGCGCTTTCATAATTAATTAAATGATCGCAAATAGTTCCTACGTTCGTAGTTAAAATTGCTAGCTTTGCTGACATTGCTTCAATTACAGAATTCGGAAATCCTTCATGCCATGATGGCAATATAAAAATATCATTGACTGAGAGCAAATCTGTTAGCTGTTCTTTGTGGAGCCAGCCATGAAGGTTTATTACTTTATTTAAATTATTTGCATTAATAAAATTTTTTACATGGCTCATCAGCGCACCATTTCCAACTATATCTAATTCAAGGTGCATGCCATCCTTTATTAGCTCATTTATAGCTAATAGCAGCTCATTTATACCTTTTGCTTCTTCAACCCATCCTGTAAAAATTAATCTATTTTTAAAGTTATCTAAATCTCTTTTTGCACCAATAGCCAATATTTCATTCGTGGCAGTCCAATTAAATAGAGAGACAATTCTAGATTTAGAAACTAATAAATCTGTTTCAAAATATTCTGTCCAGGTTTCTCCCTGAGAAAGCAAGATATCTGATTTACGAAAACATGATTTAATAAAGTATTTGAATAATTTTGATCGGTTTGTTTGATTTATTAGGTTCCCAGCTCTTGGAAAAAGAATTACATTTATAAAAAGAATCTTTGCGCTAGCTGCCATAATGCTTTTTTCAATAGCACTTGGACCATCAGATAAAAAAATTAAAACAGTGTTTGGTCTATGAAAAATGATCTCAAATGCAAATTTGATCAATCGCCAGATTGCAAAAAAACCCCTAATGGTTAAGTGTGGAGGCGGATTTGATAATTGGGTTGAATCAAGGGTTCTAACAATAAAATTCTTTTTGAAGCCGTACTGTATTAACAGATCACACGAAGTTCTGATACCTCCAATAATATTATTATTATGCTTTGGAAATGAGCCTACTATTAGAAGTCTATTTGCATGCATAATCTTCTAGGCTAGCTTGAATATCACTAATACTATCATCTAATTTTTTAAAGTTTGTATTTGGTAAAATTCTAAGAAGTTGCTTATTGCAACCATAGAATTTTTTTACAAAATTTTTGTATTTGGGATTAACCCTCTCAATATCTAGATTAACATCATACGGTTGTGATATTTTTTTGATAATCTCCTCTAAATTAAGAAGAGTTGAAGTACAGACATTTATTTTTTTTCCATGTGCTTCTGAGTTATTACATAGTTCCCAAAAAATAGATACCAGATCATCAACATCAATGTAATCCCTAAAAAAATTTATACCACCCATCTTTATATTTTTTTGTGTATTTTTAATAGCAAGAGAAAGCTGATTCAAAAAGTTTCCCAATGGCAAATATGCTGGAGCACCATAACCAATGATATTGAAAGGCCTAACAACAACAATATTTTTAAAAAGAGGGGCGTTTCTTATTGCAAAATTTGTTTGTTTTAACTTACTTATTCCATAAGAAGAAATAGGACTTTCAATATATTCCTCACTCACGGGAAGAAAATTATCTGCTACAAGGCCATACTCAGCAGCCGACCCAACCGCAAGAATATTTAAGTCAAACATATTAATGTCAATAAGTGAGTTTATTATGTTTTTGAAGTATTGATAATTCAAAAAATCAGATCTGTTTTGATCTAAATTTATTTGATTACCTGCTAGGTGAAATAAGTAGTTAGGTTCAGTTTCTTTCAAGCAGTTAACAATACAATCATAAGAGGCAATACTATCTAAAAAAAAATTTTTATCAGATTGAGGTAAAGTACTACTTAAAGTGAATACTTGAATACCCATACATTCAAGATGCTTTTTTAAATTCTTACCTATAAAACCGGAGGCACCAGTTAAGAGTGCACGCATTAATCACTTAAATTCTTTGATATGCTTTTTATAAACATCTTCTGCGATTTCATAATCTTCGATTCTTCCAATATCTAACCACAAGCATGACTGTCTGAGGCATTTTACTCTTTGATTATTACTAATAAGTAATTCCATTAAGTTGGGTATATCAAGATACTGATCCATCTTTAGATGTGTCTCAATATCTTTCTTTTTTAATACATTTATGCCCATACTTACATCATATTTTAGTGATGGCTTCTCAATGTAATCTTCAAGAAAATTATCATCATCAGCTTCTATGACGCCATAATCAACTTTAACTTCCCTTTGGAATGTAGCTATGCTTGCAGAAGCTCTAGATTTAATATGGTTGTCGTAAAGGTCCTTGAAATTTATGGTTGTAAGTAAGTCACCATTGAGAACTAAAAAGTTTTGATCTAATCTTTCTTTAAGCAAAGCAAGTGGGCCTGCTGTACCAAGGGGTTTACTTTCAAGTGAGTACTCAATTTTAACTCCAAAATCCCTACCATCGCCAAAGTATGATTCAATCATGTGATGCAGATAGCCAACTGCGATTATTAGTTCATCAAAGCCATAGTTTTTTAATTGCCTCACTAGAATATCCATGATTGGACGCTCTCCAATAGGCATTAAAGGTTTTGGTAATACAGAAGTGTAGGGCCGTAATCTTTTACCTTTACCTCCTGCTAATATTACTGCTTGCATTTTTATAAAACTTTACTTCTTAGTAGCTATTATACATTCATGAAATAAATATTATTAAGTGAAATGCCTTCAATATTCTATGCTTAGATTAAATTGCGGTACTTTTTAATAGTATTTTTTATGAAAGCCTAAAAATCTAGATGATCAGTAATAACAGAACCGATTCGATGATTTAAGTGTAAATGGGTGAGTATGAATTATCACGATTTTGTAGAGGATAAATTATTTGATGCATTAGCAAGAGATTTGTTGTTATTGTAGACAATTGATTTTGAAATAATGTAAGCAAAGATTAACCAACAAATCTTTTCACTCATTCCTTGGAGTGCGAAAATGAATGTCAAGGCAACAGGAATCAATACAACTCCAAGAAAATCTTTGTTATGTCTGTATAGATAGACTGCCGTATAAAAGATTTTTGAAATAAATAAAGAATATAAGATCAATCCGAATATCCCTGTATAAATGATAACTTCCAAAAAAACATTATGAGGACTTTCTGTAAAACCAAAAAATTCATAACAGAGTCTATCAAAACCTGATAAACCATTTCCAAATAATAAATTCTCGTTATAGTTAAAAATTATGGATACAAAGCCAGCCCACAAAAAAAATCTTCCATTTCCATCACCGGTATCAAGCTCAGTTCCAGTTAAGGCCACACGCTCTAACAAAACTGATGACTCCTGCAATGTGTTTATAGCAAAAAAAACTCCGCCAACAAAAATAAATGAAAATGAAAAACCAACAAGGTAACTAAATACCTTATTCCTGGAATTAATTGCCCATAATAAAACTAAGAACAAAATTACCATTACAAGTAATATTAATGCTGTTCGAGAGCCTGACCTAGAAATAGCTAATAAGAGAAATGGGATAAAAATTAAAAGAATGAAGCGTATCTTGCCAAGCTTGAGATTATCATTAAGAAAATATGAAATTATTATCAGGAAAGATGCTGCAAGCTTTATTGATAATTCGTTTAGTTCAGAATCAAAAAATTGAGCCCTGCCACCCGCATCCTCATTAACTCCGATATTAAAGAAGAATAAGACTGATACCGAGATTGATCCAATAACAAAAAAGAATAAGCATTTATCAAGCAAATCTTCCCTTCTAAGAGAGTGATTAATTATTGACAAAAATATAAATAAATTAAGAATTACCGCTAGCTCATAAAACCTTGTTGAAGTTTCATTAAAGTTAATAAGGCTAACAAGAGTAATCCAAAATATTAAAATAACCTTTGGCCAAACATACTTTAAGGTATGTATATGTAATTTTGTAAAGATTCTAGGTGATGTAAATATAGAAATTAAATAAAGTATACCCATCAATTTACTTATCGAAAAAGATCCGCCTGATCCTAATGGGTCAAAAGCCTCATAATTGATTAAGAAAAAATATGCATACAAAAAATAATCTTGGAATTTATTTTGTAGTAAATACATAGCTAATATAAATCAATGTTTAAATAGGAGGATCCAAAAAATTCAGCATAATATTCTAAAGATGACCTAGATCCCACTAATAACTTTTTCTCAAACATCATTTCCAATTCGACAATAATTTCTTTATCACATATTTTAATGTTCTTTTCCATATAATTATCTTCAAGATATTGCTGCATTGAACATATTACGCTGGGATTGTTTTCAAAACTAGGATGTAATTTAATAACTGAATTATTGCCTAGATTATTTACAAGCATATCAAGCATCTTCCTATAACCAACACTAGAAACTCTCCTTTCCGCACACGTAATGCCAATATTCTTTTTTCCAATAAGTTTTGGTGAATATATTTTTTTTATGAGATCTAAATTACTTAAAACAATCTTCTTTGCTGAATCTACAAATGGAAAAGCCTTATGGGTTAGCGCATAAAAACATAACGCATCATCCCTGAACCAATCTTTTTGATCTTTATTTAAGAGAGAATCATGATATTTGAAATCCTTCACATAAGAAAGCTGTCCCTCTTCAATATATGAGTGATCTATACAGCTTTGATGGTTTATTAAGGTTTTTATATCTGGTGAATATGCCGATTCCTCGTAACACCAGGGTGTATAAATAGAAAATTTATTAGCACCTATTGATTTAAGAACTTGATTAGTATTCGGCAAAAAATTAAGTTTTTGGCATGCTCTTTTAAATTTTGAAGTGGAAATGCTAATAGATTGAGAAAAAAAATTAGATTTATAACCTCTTAAAAAGAAAATAATATATTCCTTTTCATGAAGTAATTTGCTCTGAATAATTAACCAACTAATGACAAGCGTTATTGGACTCACAACAAAAAAGACATGTTTTATGTTGGAATCAAGCTTATTCATAAATATCTTTTACAAATTGATATGTTAACTAAACAAATCATACTTGCAATGAAGTCTATCATTAGAATGTTTAGATCTTAATGTGATTATGCTATGTATATCTGAGTTAATCTAAAAGCTTTGACAATACCGGTGTATTGATTTGCAAGCTTTCATCCGGTGACATCTCAATAAAGTTTATCTTGGATCCCAATAAATTTTCACTTTTAATAATTTCACTCCACACTGCAATCAAAGCACCATTAAATCTGAATAACTTTTCTCTTTCAAATGCTAGATCTTGAAAGCGACCAGGGTTTAAAATCTCAAGTCCCTTTAATCCATATTGAAATAAAGCTTCATTCTCAGAACTCACTGAAACCACTGAATCACTCTCGGAGATTTTCAGGAGATTTATTGCCTGTTCGATATGTGACGCTTTTCTGAGCACAGCATGAAGGCTGAGATATAAAATGATATCTGGATATGTTTCGTGTTTTTTATAGAATTCATCGTTTGCAATATCAAAGAATTTTTTAATTTTAATATTCCCAGGTTGATGATTTTCGTTATCTCTTTTGTGCAAAATAAAATTATTTTTTGAGCCCCGGAAATCAAGTTTATCTATGAAATTAATAACCTTTTCACTAGCACTTGTAACGATTAGATCTGTTACCTGATTACATTGCTCAATAGAATCAATAGCATTCTCGATAAGAGTTTTACCGCCAAATTTCTTAAATGGTATTTCAGAAATGAAATCATAATTTTCTTTTATGGGCAGCACAGCAGCAACTTGTGGGACATAGTCGCCTTTAGAGGATTGGCTTATATTCTCAAATATAAGTTCACGGGCTTTAAGAAGTCTTGAGTTATCTTTACTTAACGAGGAATTATGTTGTCTGTAATAGAAAAGCGGTATTGTGATTACTTCAGCTTGAATTTTGCGCATAAGTTTGTACCATAAATCCCAACCATCTTGGGCATTAACGTTTTCGAGATAGCCGCCAGCAGCTTTGAGAGCCCTTGTTCTAAACATAGTACAAGCGCCATGCGGGGGTGCATAGTTACTTAAATCATTGTTATCCAACGAATGTTTTGTTTCGGTACCAATAATTGCACCCTCCTCGTTAGTATAAAAGTAACCTGAAAAAACAATTCCAGCATTTTGATTTTTTTCTAGCTTGTTAATCATGCAAGATAGTGCGTTTTCATCTAACCAATCATCTGCATCAAGTCGCATCATATATTTTGAGTTTGAAAGAGAGAGAACTTTATTAGCAACTTTTTGTAACCCGAGGGGTTCTTTGTTATGTATTACTTTGATTTTGTCAGGATGTGATTCTTGAAATCTTTTTGCAATAGATAAAGTGTCATCAGTAGAACCTTCATCTATGATGTACAAAAACCAATCATTGAATGATTGACTGATAACGCTCTCGACTGATTGAGAAAGATATCTAGCATAATTATGCGATGGTATATAAATGGTGATTTTAAAGTTATGGCCTGTCATAGTTCAATAGATTTTTCATGAATGAGTTCATGAAATAGGTTTTTCATAAAGGTAATAATATATTACTTTTCAACTTTGCTAATCAACCAATCACCAATTAGCAAATGGTGTAGTCCGCAACGTTTGAATGTATCAATTGCATGCTCCGGCGTTCCTACAATTGGCTCACCATGAATATTAAATGATGTGTTCATTACTGCACCAACGCCTGTAAGATCTTCAAAAGCTTTGATTAAAGCATGATATTCAGGGTTATCTCTTTTATGTACAACTTGTGGTCGAGCAGATCTGTCAAATGGATGTAATCCAGCCGGAAGATGCTGCTTTGCTAAATCAGTCGAGTCGCAACCTATTGCCATGAATCTAGTATCTATACCTTTTGGATTTATCATATAATCTTTTTCTCTTTCAGCAAGAATACTCGGAGCAAATGGCATCCAAAAGTCTCTCATTTTTACAAGCTTATTTATATGATGTATTACATCAGGTCTTCTGGGATCAGCAATTATGGATCTGTTTCCTAAAGCTCTTGCACCAAATTCCATACTATCAATACCAAATCTAGCAATCACATCTCCATCAGCAAGTATTTTAGCAACTTCTTTGACAGATACCTTTTTATAAGTCCAGCCTTCTTCTAAATTTTGGTCAATAGCTTTTTTAACTTGATCAGATGAATAGCTAGGCCCGAAATAACCATGAGATGGAGCCTCTATTTTTTTTAGTGACTCACCTTGATTAACCAACTCATAATACGCGGCTCCAATTGAAATTGATTCATCTCCAGGGCCTGGGGGAACAAAAAGATGCTTTAGTCTATCTAACTCACCTATTAGCTTATTAGCTTTAATATTTTGTGCAACACCCCCTGATAAAGTGATGTATTGAATGTCAGTTTTTTCAATTCCATTTTTGATCCATTCGGTTAGAAGTTCCTCGCAACGTCTTTGAATTCCATAAGCTATGGCATCAAACCTTTGCCCTTCTAACTTGTCTTTAAAATACCAAAAATGATCCTTGATTTCGTTTTTGTATCTAAAACCTAGCCCATCAACTTGCAAAGTATTAGCATACACGTCATAGGCATCTTTTCCGTACTTTTCACTGTTGTAAGCAGCTAAGCCCATGAGTTTATATTCGTGATCAGCAGGTCGCATTCCAAGTAAGAGTGTTGCATATCGATACATTCTTCCAATATTACAATTTGAAGAGCGCGAGATTTCTTGAAGAGGTTTTCCGGGCTCTCCAATGGAAACTGTGCCGTTAGCATTATCTCCACCACCATCCATTGTATATACAAGCATTGGCTTATCTCTATGAGGAGAAGTCATATAACCATAATAAGCATGGCTCTTGTGATGGTCATGAACAGAAACTATATCTTCACTGACGTTAAGAGTTTTACATAAGTGATCTAATCTAGCAGCCCACATTCCTTCATGATCACGTTCATGCTCAATAAACGACTCATCATAAGGAAATTTTTCTTTATCAACTTTATCTGAAAATATATCTAAATATTTCGGATCCTTACCTTCATAAAGCTTTGGATACCAATATTCTTTTTGTTCTTTCCAATAATCAGCAATTGAAAGAGTTGAATTTCTAGAAGTATAAAAATATGCTGGTGGAAGAGTGGCAGTTGCCATTGCAATTCTATCAATGTCGGATATTGATATCCCTGCATGATCCAGTACTGCGTTTATTGCTCTGGAAGGAAAACCATACTGATGCTTGTCTCTTGAAAGCCTTTCCTCTCCTAGTGCACATACAAGCTTTCCATTCACTAGGAGTGCAGCGCTTGCATTATGTCCATCATGAATTCCTAGAACTATCATAAAAACCTCATGTTAATTAGAAGAAGAATTACTATTCCACTCATTTGCTAAGTTTATAACGTTGCGAATATTATCATAAGTAAGTTTTCTTGTATCCATCTCACTGGCTATGTAGGTTGCTCTCTGAAGGTCTTTTTCTGTATCAACACATAAATTTAAATTGTCGAAGTTTTTATCGATGCCAATGTTTGAATAAATATTTTTAATGCTAAATTTTTTTGCATTCCTATAAAAGTAACTTGTTAGATGTTCTTTATCAGATTTACGTGTTATCTGGGATTGAGTTGATTCTAAAATGCTAGACTTAATTATTTCGCAAGTTAGTCCTGGCGGAAATGTCCTTGGAAATGTATTAGTTATTAGGTCAAAGTCTTTAAATTTATTTTCTTTGATAAGTTCTGATACAAACTTAGGACTAAAAAAAGGTCTATCCCCACAAATTCTCACAAATCTTTCTAGATTAAATTCTTTACAAGCTAAGGAAGCTCTACTAAATACATTATTTAGACTACCTCTAAAAACTGATACATCTTCACTAGATGAAAATTCCTCTATTTCATCGTCCTCTGGATTTAAAGAAGTTGCCACTACTACAGTATCAATACCTTCTATATCCTTCGTTCTATCTATCACTCTTCCCAAAAGACTTCTACCAGAAATATCAATTAATGCTTTTCCAGGAAGCCTTTTTGATGAGAGGCGTGAGAATATAATTGCACCAATATTCATCTTGAGTTCAAATTAATAAATATCCACTATTTTTTTATTATTTTAGCAATGACATCCATCACTTTTTGTTGTTCAGTGTCACTCAATGAATAATATAGAGGCAGCGACAAAGCTTCCTCATAAAATGTTTCAGCTTGTGGAAAATGTTCGGTTTGATAGCCCATTTTTTGATAATAGGGGTGAGATGTTACTGGCAAGTAATGGACTTGGGTCAAGATGCCATTATCTTTTAATGTATGCATAAATTCTGCTCTAGTAATTTTAAGTAAATTAAATTTTATACGAACAACATAAAGATGATGCGAGCTCTGTTCTCTAAAATTTTCTTGAATAGGATTGATTTCCGGAATTTCTTTAAAGAAAAGATCATAGTTTTTAACAAGCTCTTTTCGACGACTAATAAATGAGGGTAGTTTCTTTAGTTGTGATTCTGCAAGAGCACATTGAATATCTGTAATGCGATAATTAAATCCTAGTTCTTGCATTTCATAATACCAAGGGTTGTTTAATTCTCCTGTTTTTGCCAAATCATTGTTGAAAAAATTATCATCTAATTTATTAATTCCATGACTTCGTAATCTTAGTAAT
>CEUJ01065520.1_pt1 | contig 10582 bp, 12 predicted proteins | sample 361531 | NCBI WGS metagenome assembly CEUJ01 (sample SAMEA2622842, study PRJEB7988) | marine metagenome | biome: marine biome (ENVO:00000447); feature: marine epipelagic mixed layer (ENVO:xxxxxxxxx); material: "saline water (ENVO:00002010), including plankton (ENVO:xxxxxxxx)" | depth 140 m | reverse complement strand
TGTCCATTTACAGGATCTATGGGTATTGGAGTTCCATCTTCTGTGAAAATACCATTTATTGCCATCAAAGGTGATGGGTTTTGTTTCTTGTTGATTTTGGTTATTTCAATGAGTTCAGAACGATTCCCTTGTGTTCCAAAAGAATGAAAATCATCAAACAAAGAATTACTTATGGATTCAACAGGTATACCATCTTCTAAAGATTGTACATTATCCTCTATATTATTAAATATCGATTGTAATCTCTCTAAACCCATGGATTATCCCCTACCCACCAAGGATTCGAATTTAGACCTTCCTTGGCCTGTGTTTGCCGGATATGTAAAAGCATCAATAGCCAATCCTAAATCACCACCACCGAGTTTTACCATCTTGGATGATATCTGTACGTTTGTTCCACCACCACCCAATGATCCTGGCGGTCCTGACATCATATCATTTACTTGTATTGGATTGGTGGTTGCCAAAACCGAGTCTCGTGGATTTAGTTTGAAAGCACCAGCAGGTCCTGACATAAAGTTTATACCACCAGGTCCTGACTTGAAATCATCAACAGTTGTAAATTGAGCTATTTTGGTTGCAGCTGCTGCCAAGACTCCAAGAAGCACAGGTACACCAATACCCAAAGTAGCCGCAGCAACGGCACTTGTAGCAGCCATAGCACTCGCAATTGCAGCTCCAATCGAAACCGATTTAAGAGCAACAAATAATCCTATCACAGTGGGTAAGCTACCAGCAACTACTTCAAAACCTTTTCCAAGTGAAGTGATGATACTTGATATTTTTTCAAGACCTCCACCTTCTTTTAAAAAATCTCTGAAAGATCCTACAGCAGTTTCAAGAGCAGGTCCTAATGAATTAACCAATTCTGCACCTAATGCTTTGAATTCACCTATGATTGATGATAGATTACTCAAACCTTCTTGTCCTAATAAATCCTCAAAATTACCAGCAGCTAAAGAACCACTAAGACTAAGTTTATCACTTTGACCTACTAATTTTGATAATTCACTGACAGATACACCAATGGATTTAGCAAGAGCCTGTCTTTCTAAGGCATTCATTCTTGTGAACTCTGCCTCACTACCTAACTGAGCAACTACTTCTTTTGTGGCACCAGCAATATCATTTTGAAGAGCAAGTTCACGAGCACGTTGTAAATTTAACTGTCTACCAATGAGAACTGATGCTTCTTGTTCTGCTCTAATAGAAGATTCAAAATCAAGAAGTCCTTCAGATATTTTTGCTGTTGTGCTTAAACTTAATCCAAGTCTTCTGGCTTGAACAGCTGCTTCTGCTATATTATCCCCACCGTCTTCTGTGAAAAGGGCAATTTCCTCGGCAGAACCAGCTAAGTCTTTTAATACGGCATTAGGAGCAACACCGGCTTGTCTGGCTAACTGAAAAGTACCTTCAGCAAGACTTTCTGCCTGTTCGGCACTTAGATTGGCTGTTTGTGTCAATACTCCAAATAAATTAGCACCCTCTTCAGCAGATAAACCGATAGCTTTACTCGTATCAAATACCTTACCTGATAATTGAGCAGCCTGATCAACACTCATACCAAAATCAGAAGCCAAAGCATTGGTTATATTGGCAACATCCTCTAATCCACCACCGAGTTTTGTAGCTTCAACTGATGATGCTAATAAATCTGTTTGAAAATCTTTTCCTAAAACATTTAAACTACCAAATGTTTCACCTATTTTATCTATTCTTGCAGCAAACTTAAAAGCAGCTGTAGTTATACCAGTAAATAAAGCAGCAATCGTTAGTTTATTTCGTAAATCTTTTGCTTTTTCTACTAATTGGTCAAAAACTTCATTTTTTCGTTCTGCTTTATCTAAACTTGCTTCTTCAACTTCTAAAAGTTGTACAACTAATTTTAATTGTTCGGCAATATTTCCCTTACCCTTTTGCTCTAACTTATTCATACTGGCTTTAGCATATGCTAAAGAAGTTGCCAAACCCTTTCTTTTTTCATCGTTAGATAATCCCCTTTTTTCAGCTTGTAATTGCCGAGAAAGGTTGTGCATTATCTGTTTATTTACTTCACCGAGAGTTTTAGTCTGTGAGATACGACCTTGAAGAAGTCTACCTAAATCACGATATAATTCATTACCACTTTCAATAGCATCATTAGCTAAATCTTGGGCTAATTTTAATCTTTCTGCTTGTTTTTCACTTGCCATTAGTAATCTACATCAACTTTCTTATTGGTTTCTAATCTTTTTAATTCGGCATTGACTGCATCTTGAAAGTCTTTCAGAGCCTTGTCAGCTTTTTTAGCCAATCTTTGATACTCTTTATCTTTTTTAAGGGCTTTTGGTAGAAAGTATTTCTTCACTATATAGTCTAAAACACCCTCTGATAATATTGATTTGTTACTCATGTAGGACATGATACAGTTCTCCTAATATACTAATAAATATCAAAGATAGTTATTTCTTGGGTTGAAATTGTCTTGGAATCGTGGGTTTGGGTTGTTGTCTGGCTTGATCAACTTGTTCTTTTTCTTTCTTTTTCAATGCCATGAGTTCTTTGAAATAATAATTTCTCATATGAACTGGCATGTTGTAAACATCATCAAAGGTGAAACCAGGAGCACCATAGATGAAATAAAATATAGATTGGTGTATTTCTAATTTATTCGATGGAGCTAGGCCAAAAAAACTCGACTGTAAGCGGAATTGATACGCTCACAGTTTCACCTCCTATTTCGATTTCTTGTGTCAATTCTATGTCTGGTGATATATCATTGACATATTTTCTAAATGCCACTGAATCACGAGCCAACATGTTTTGTGTGTAGGAATTTATCATTTCTTTAGATGAGTCACCATCTACTTCGGTTATCATATATCTTAATCGTGTAGTTATATCAGCATTGTAACCAAACTTAGCCGATTGTTTTACATCCTTTTCAATCTGTGCTTCATCCTTACCTGTAAGTATTTTGAATTTTAGTTTTGTTTTACCAACAGGAGTCGTATAATCAAATGAATTATCACTGTAATCCACACCTTTCACAACTTCTTTAAACGGACACTGTGATAAATCAAATGTATGTTCAATCTGTTGATCAGGATTTTTTGGATTAGCAACAGCACATGTGTATTCAGGACCATATGCCAATATACGAGCTGCAACCAATACGGCATTTTTATCACCAAGGATTAAATCATCTTGTTTCACACCTTCGGTAACGATCAGACTATCCAATAGTTTGTCAATCACCACACCTTTTTTGATGAGATTCTGAGACATAAGGATATCTTCTTCTTTAGTCGTCATATATTTTAATTCAATCTTACCATCGATCAACGGTGAACCTTTTGGATACACTTTTCCTAACGAGGGTAAATCGATAACTTCCGTAGGGAACTTATGTTCTGCCATTATAACTCCTTGATGTAATAACTATTGGTTACTTAGAACCAAATGCTTTTGAGAAAAAACCTTTCTTCTTTTTCTTACCTTTAGCACCTTTCTTCTTCTTTTTCTTTTTCTTCTTCTTAATCTCCTCTGAGTTTTCCATCTTCATATCCATAGCGTTCAACGTTGGGACGGCACCGAAAAGAAAGATTGCTGATAATAATATCTTTAGTAAGTTTTTCATTAGAACTCCAATATAGCGTAATCGTATCTTAATTGTAATGTAATTTCAACAGGATCTGAAACAGTGAAATCTAAATCACCAAAAGTAGCATCTTGAATGTATGTACCATATAAAGTCCATTTTTCAACGATGTCACCTACAGGTCCCAACACTTTGAAATTTATATTTTTCTTATAGAAGTCTTGGTATCCATCACGACCAGTAGAACTCTCATGATGTAATCTCAACCACTCAACAACAGCTGAAGCAGCAGACGGCACGATCGGATCGTAAAGTGTGATAGTGATCGGTTGCCATCTTCCCTTACCTTTTACATATTTCGTAATATTCATATGCTCAAGAGTCACCTCATCAAAAGTGATCTGAGGTCTTTGAGCAGATTTGATTGTAAAAGCAGGAATTCCACCGATCTCGAAGATATATCTATTTTTTAACTTCGGTTCATACGGTGTATAAAAAAGTTTATCTGCTTCTAATAATGTTGCCATAATTTATCTCCTATACCAATAAATATAAACTTCCTAAATTTTACCCATCAAAAGCGGCGCCAGATGGCTCAATTACGAAGTCTAATACGATGAACTCGGCAGTTCTCGTTGGTTGTAATCTAATCAATCCTACTAACTGATTTCTGTCAATTGTTTCAGGTGTGTTATTTGTATCATCCATCACAACTTCAAAGGCTTGCAATCCAGCATTTGCCTGAACTTGTTCTAAGAAAGGATTCACAGTGTTTAGGAATTGATCTCTTAGATCAGTTGTGTTTTGTTCGAATACAAGGTTTCTTGAAGACCTAGCAACAAAAGATTTGATGTTGATCAACAATCTTCTCACATTCACACGATCCAAAGCACTGGCTTTCTTCTGTGTGGTTTTCTGTCCGAAAACAGTCACACCTTGTCCTGGAAATGTAGCAATTGGGTTTACATTGTTATCATACAGTGTATCCCTCTGTGACTGTGATAATTTCTTATAAGCCTGTATCGCTGAGTCAATACCACCTCTGTTCAGTCCGGCAGGAGCAAACCAAGGTTGTCCAATCACATCATTGAAATGATACACACCGGCAATAACAGTCGATGGTGGGACATACCTAAAAGTTCCTAGTGAAGTATCTTGTATCTGAACCCATGGATAGTAAGTAGCAGCGTAACTTGAATTACGAGTTTTCGCATTTGTTGTTACATTAGTAACAGTACTTGTTTTATTCGTAGCATCATATACTAAGAAGCAATCGGTTCTAGATTCACAAAGATCAATGGCTTGAGTTATAATACCTGAATGATTAGCATTACCATCTATTATTCCAGGTAAAAACAGTAAGTTAAAGTTAAACTCATCTTTATTCTTCAACATACTTAGAGCAGTTCCATATCCACCACCCACTGATGAATCACCTACAGCAGCACCACTTGTTGCTACGTCTATACCTTGTGAGTTAGTAGGGCTTATATCATCATAAAATTTAAATGGATGTGCTATTTCTGTCGAAAATACGCCACCACTGAAAGCACCATGAGCACTTCCACTACCAACTGGTGGTATTGAAGCTGACAGTGCTGGTGTTAAGACATCCCCATTTTCATCTAAGTAATTTGGTGTCTTATTAGCATCAGGTAAATCACTAACTCTTACATATTTAGACTGATTTGGATACTCTCCAGTTGGTTTTAGGAAGGCAACCCCATCCTCGACAGCAACTTCATTACCTTGATTACCGATTCTTTTTAGAATATAATCTGTACTCTCAGGATCTAAGGATAGGTTAGCATGTGTCTCTAAAATTACCTTTCTTTTATTAGTATCATTACCGGCTCTTATCAATAAGGTAAAAGTACCTTTAGCAGTATTTCTCTGTGATATTTCATATCTTACGTTATCAGCTCTACCACCAAAACTACCAGAATTAAAATGTTCATTACCCGTAGCGTTTATTCTTGGTGTCAATAAACCGTCTGTGCCGATTGTGTCAACATTATTATTAAACTGTGTTCCGTCACCTAACACCTCTAAGGTAAGTAATGAACCACCAGTAGTTGAGTCTGCAGTTCCACCAGCAAGTGTTATTTGATCACTCATAGTGGCACCAGATCCAGTATCAACTGATATTGAATTACCACTTAGACCAGTACTTGATGCTGTTAATTGTAATTCTGTTGTACCATCTACTGCAGATACCCCAATATTAGCAGCATTAATTTCAGCAACCAAACTATCCAAATATGTAGCAGCAGATGAACCTGTGTGGTGAAAAAATATAGGCGATGAATCAGTTGGTGGAGTATCTTGATCAGTGGTAATAAATCTAAATTCAGTTCCCCCAACAGTGATTTGAGTTTCGTCACCTATGGTTTGACCAAAGCTACCAACTATTGTTAATGAACCCGTAGCTTTAGCACCAGCTACCAAAGTTCCATCTTTATTCACAGTAGCAGTTGCTCTTGAAGCATTAGGTGTTCCAACCCTAACGACAGTAAGAGGGCCACCTTGTCTCAAATACTCTTGTGCCGTATGAGATGTTAAATATTGATATTTATCCGAACCACTTTCAATTAGTTCTCCAAATTTTTGAACATATTCTCCATATGAACTAACAACAGTTGGTTCTAATACAGGACCCTTAACAGTAGGTCCTACGATAACAGCACCGATTTCCCCTAGTGCTGCTGGAATGAATGATTGGTCTATTTCATTAGTAAATACACCTGGTGATACAATTTTTTCAGCCATCTTGATGTCTCCGATAGAGTGGTAATAGTAAAAAGTCTATGATTATTCATATATAAATATTATATAAATTTTCAAAGACTAATTTTTAAGTATCAGATGGTGTAAAAACTCCTGTATTTGGGTCTAAAGTTCCAGGTCCATACTTTTCAGTAATACCATTTAGAACTTTTTGTTCTTCAGCTCTTATGGCTTCAAAATCGTTGTGAGCCTGCTTCTCTTGTAGATCGAGATTGTATTTCGTGAGAGTTATTTGACCAAATCGATTTGTTATTTCGGCATATTGTGTTCTAATACCTTCTATTGATTTTAACTCTTCATCCGTAAACTTGATGTCTTCTGCCATCTGTAACTCCTATGTTTAATAGTCTTTGTATATATAATTATGTAATTTTTTCGGAAAAAACAACATTTTTACTGTAATCACGTTTTGCTTGTGATTTCTTTCCAAATACATTTTCTGTAAATTCTGACATGATGTATCCCTTGACTGACATACTGAATTCATTTCTTATTAATCTTTCACCTTGGGATTCCATCTGCTCTTCATTGGATATTCCACCTTCAAGTTCAGTCCTAAACCTATAACTGGTCTGATCACCCCAATAAGTTTTTAAGTGTTCAATCATCAGAGAATTTAAATCATTCATCTGTTCCATATATGATGTCATCATAACTACAGTATAGGTACAATTTACAAAATCAGGCATGCCTGTCTTTACAAACTCTTGAATGGGTTTTTTACCGGTCAAAACATTAAACCTACTGTATCGATTATTTTGACTCCAACCAGAACTTGATTTTATAACATTCACAAATTCACCCTTTACATCGTGTTTAAATGATTGTGGTAAGTTTTCGTCAAAAGTAAGATCAGTTCTTTTGATGACTATGACTGGTAGTATGATCGACCCATTTCTATCCCTAAGTGTTCCACGACCTCTAACAGATTTCCATCTCTCTTCATTACCATAAAGAACTGGCACCTTGATTATTTCATTCGACTCCTTTACCTTTGGCTTCATTATGTTATTCATATGACCTATGATAGCAACATCGATGTCTTTTAAACCGATCTTAATATTTGTGCCGGAACCCCTACCACCACTCTTTCTGATGACAACACGAGCATTCCCCTTTTCAGAACGAAAACTCGTTTGTTCAGCACGATTTACTTCTGATTTATTCAGAGCATTTTCATTTGTTACCGGTTTAATTGCCACTTCTTAACTTCCTTAGTTTGTCAACTTTACTTTCAGTTTTATTTCGATATTCTTCTGATTTCAACCCTTTAGTTGACGCCTTATCAATTGCTATTTGTTTTACTATTGGAACTTCTACCGCACCCATTGTTATATCCTTTGGTTCTCCATAGATGTTACCTTGTTTTAACAAATCTATTATCTCATCAAATCTGTCTGGTTGTGGTTCACCATAGACATTGTCTATTGATGTATCTATTGCTGCTTCCACAGGTGTTGATTTCACCAAGTGAGATCGTCTTGGTTTCATTATCAATACTTTGTCTAGCATTTGAACTGCCATCACTTCACCTGTATCTTTGATTTATAATTTCTTAATACTTTTCCAGCACCTATTCCGATGCCAGTATCCATTTTTCTTTGAATGATTTCATATTTTCCACCACCCATATCTTTGATGAAGTAATCTGTTTTCTTTACTCTACCACTTTCCATCTTTTTATCCAACATCTGTTTCACAACCTTTTTATCCAAAGCAGTGAGGTGACCTGAAAGGACTTTTATCTTCATCTCATTTATTATGTCCATCAGTTTCATCGTGGTCTCTCTTCGATTTGTAATGATGATAATCTACTACGATGTGCTGTTGCTTTTATAGCATGACTGAAACTAGGTGAACCACCAATTAACTGTGGTTCTGTCACACCATTAATCTCCCAATAGTAATCATTCCAATCACATATATCACCAGCCTCAGGAAAAAAGTTAAGTGAACCACTGGCTAAATTATTTCTTTGAAAGTTCATCTCTATGGTTGAGTTAACATCAGCACCAATGGATTCAAATTGTTCGACATCAGGTGCGTTATATCGAATCAGACAATTTACTCTGAAACCGACATTAAAATATTTAGTTGTACTCTCACCATAGATATTATCTTTTGTGTGTTGTGTATTGATCTTGTAGATATCCACCGATTGTCCAACAAATTCATCGATTAATTCCTCATTCATGGAGTCAAATAAACTTATCTCTTTAGTTGATATAAAGAATGGTTTAGTAGCAGACATCTGTCTATCCTATGAATATTGGTAGTGGAGCTTTGGCTAATACCTCTTGTTGAGCATTAGCTTCCTCAGCCTCAGCTTTGAGTTTTTCAGTTAGACTAACTGATTCTAAGAATTCTTTCAATTCTTCTAATAACTGAGTCTTTTCTTCTCTACCCTCAGCTTTCAAACCCTCTCCATCTAATGTAACTTCCCCATCGGGCACAGGCATCGCACTATACTTACTTCGTATAATACCTAATAATTCTTTTGCTAATGCAGATGTGTATTTCCTAATCCATTGTCGACCAGATGCATTTATAGAATTATAAGTTATAAATGTATATGGAACATTTGATGGATCTGATACACCACCTTGTAAACCAGCATTTGCATTATTTGTATTTCTTATATCATCTTTTACATAATATTCAAAATATATTTTTTCACCACTATCTCCATCCAATGGTCTTGGAAATATTCTAAGATTATTGTTATGTATTTCAAATGAATAAGCACTTTTTCTAACCAAATCAGATGTTTCAATAGCAGCTGCTCTAGCCAAATCATAAGATATTGGTTTCAATACAAATGATATCGCTGGAGACACATTACCAAAACCAAAGGCATCTAATAATTGTCGTTGATCAAATGAACCAGCATATGGATCGTAGAATCTTGATACGGCCGCTGGTGGATGATTAAATACTCTTTGAACTTCAATTCGTTTTCCACTTTCACTTACATTAGCCCAAACATCTTGAAGATCATAATCTTGAACTGAACCACTGAGTGTTATATGTCCTTTTTTCAAATCATAATTTTCACTTAGGTTAACTATCTGACCATACTTATCTGATAAAGTTACCGATGGCCCTACTGATGGTGTTACAGGATTAGCAGAGCCTGTACCGATGGAACCTGATATTCTATTCTTTTCACCATATTGTTCCCACATCCAATTCTTTATATTGTAATTATTGATGTGTTGTGAATATTCACTAATCGATTCTTCGAAACAGGCATAGATTGAACCACTTGGTATTTCTAACTGTAGAACAGGATGACCCAATCGTTTTGCCACCCATTTAGTAACCGATACTACATCAGTTTGAAAGGTGGAGTCAGCATCATATGTACCATATGGTGTTTCTCCGGCAGAAAAGGTTGATGGATCTGAATAAATGTGGTCTAATTTTGGCATAATATTCCTCGTATATAAATATTACCTTAGTATAAAACAAAAAGGGGAAACAAAAGTTTCCCCTTTTTATACAGTAGTCTATGAACTAGATTTAGAGCACATCCAAAGATTTACACTTAATCAATCCATAAAACTCAGGTCGAATCATCTTCTTAGCGTAACGAGTCATCACACCTTTCCTTGGAGTAAAATCACTTGGATCGTACACCAATGGAGTTGTAATCAACGGTACGTAAGGTGAGTATACGGCACCAGTTTCTAAGAAGTTACTTCCACGGAATCCAACCAAGATTTGGTTTTCACTCATGTAAGGGTTCTTATAAACTGTGTAACGGCCAGCAGCCTGACCTACACGACTCACACCCATAGCAAACTGAGCTTGAGTAGCATCACCATCGCCAGGATTAGATACATATCCAGGAATTGATTCTAGAATTGTAGCAATCTTAGGACCAACAACCACGAAATTAGCACCACCACGTAGTGTTAATCTGTGAATTTCATTGGATACTTTCTGTATCTTACCAACTAGTGTTTGATACCATTCAAACCTTGTACCATAGAAAGTAGTTGTCACGAAAGTACGATTAGCAGCATCATAATCTTCACCAGATTTAGCAGACCAGAAATCAACTGTTTGAGCATCTTGAATCAACATATCGAGGATTTCCAAATCAATTTCCATTGAGATGTAATCACTTAACATGGATGTTAATTCAGCTTCTGCATCAACAGAATGATAAGCATTTAAGTCTTGAGCAAGCTCAGGTGACCAAACAGCTTT
>CEUJ01014475.1_pt1 | contig 10591 bp, 9 predicted proteins | sample 361531 | NCBI WGS metagenome assembly CEUJ01 (sample SAMEA2622842, study PRJEB7988) | marine metagenome | biome: marine biome (ENVO:00000447); feature: marine epipelagic mixed layer (ENVO:xxxxxxxxx); material: "saline water (ENVO:00002010), including plankton (ENVO:xxxxxxxx)" | depth 140 m | reverse complement strand
AGGCAAAAGGAACATAAGTCGATGTATTTATTTTTTTTATAAAACTTGTGCTTGCCGAGTAAGAAACTGCAAAGGTTTTTGCTTCCCAATCAGGTTCACAGCTGAGGTGTATTTGGTTACTCTGAGATACAACTCCGCCATTTATATATGATTTCAAAGAATCTTCAGGCCAGTTTTTAAATGCTCCTCTTCCCTGATAATGGTTAAAAATCTCTTGCTTATCTGAAAATACAGACCTCCTTTTTTTTGCATTTGTGATCATCTCACTAGCTCTATTTTTTTTAAAAAAATTTATTAGGGAGATAAAAAAATAATTCGAAATATTAAAGAAAGGAATTTGCAATTTTAGGCTTTGAGGCTGTAGAACTGGATCGATTAAAATGCTTTTGTATATTTTATTTTTAAAATCGAAGGCTAACCTTGATGCTACTACTCCCCCCATTGAATGACCCATCAATATATTTTCTGAGGAAATAAATGTGTCAACAAATTTTTTTCCATCCTCGAAATAAGTTTTCCAAGATGTTAATTTTGACGGAATTGCGCTGGCTTTCGAAAGCCCATGACCTCTCTGGTCCAAAGCATAAATTGAATATTGGCAATCCAATATCTCATGCAATCTAAGAAAAAAAGGTTTATACGTTTCTGCATTAAAGCCTGTGGCATGAAAGAAAAAAATATTTTTATCTTTGTTGTCCCCTTCTAGATGAATGAAAGAAAAGCTTTCATTTGATATTTTGACTTCTTTTCTTTTTATTAAATCCATTGATACTATTGTTTGATGAAAGATGTAAAAGGCTTTCTAAGTGATAAAGAAGCTAAAAAACTACAAGAATTATTTCTAAAAGTCCACCATCTAGGTTCTGTTTTAGAAATAGGAACATATTGCGGTAAATCTGCATTGAATTTTTCAGATATTGCAAAGGATGTAAATGGGCTTGTTTACACAGTAGATCATCATACGGGTTCCGAAGAACATCAATTCGGAGAAGAATATCATGATTCGGAGCTTTTTGATGAAAGGCTAAAAAAATTCAACACTCTCCCTGAGTTTTTAAATAACCTTAAATTTAAAAAAATGGCGAAATTTATCATTCCAATAATTGATAATTCTCAAAATGCGTCAAAAGTATTTTCTGAAAAGATTAGTCTTTTATTTATAGATGGAGGACATTCTTTCGAAACCACTCTAAGTGACTACAATGCTTGGAAGGATAAAATTTGCTCTGGTGGGTTGTTAGTAATCCATGACGTTTTTCCAAATCCCAAAGATGGGGGAAGACCGCCTTATGAGATTTACACTTTGGCAAGAGAATCTAAGGAATTTAATGATCTTGGGCTTTACGAAACTCTAGGAATACTAAAAAAACTTTAAATTAGAATTCAAAAAAATTACTTGAAGGGCTGAATTTATTTATTGAGTTTCCTGCCAGAATGGCAGCGCCCATGGTCCAACTTGGCTTTTCTATAGGCCAAAATTTTTTGTCTTTGAAAACGTATCCTGTCCATAGAAGACCATCTTCATCGATCAAATTGAAAGTATCTTGCAATATCTCTTCTGCTTCTTTTATTAAACCTACTTTGGTTAATGACAAAACTAGCTCGGAAGATTCGGCAGCCGTCACCCATGGTTCTTCTTTCACGCATTTACACCCCAGTCCGTCTACAACGAATTCCTCCCATTTTTCTTGAAGAATCTTGAGAGATTCTGATTTATTAAAAACTCCTGATAAAACTGGATAGTACCAATCCATACTATATCGAGATTTACTTTCCCAATTTCTATCAAATCTAAACGGTCTGCTTCTCAGACAATTTTTTAAGCTTGTTAATTGCTTATCTGAAACTCTATCTTTTAAATTTAATTCTTTCGCAATCTTTTTGTAACAAATGAGGCTCATTAAGATGGAAGAGCAACCAGTTTTTAGTGCATCATCCAGCCAAACATCTTTATCTTTAGCCCAAGAAAAGTCTCCATGTTTTGATTGGGCAGAAAGCGTGAATTCAATTGCGGAATCTAAAACAGGCCAATAATCTTTTAAAAAACTTTTGTTATTGAAATTTAAATAGTGATGCCACATTCCGACAGCAATATATGAGCTAAAGTTGGTTTCTTTCAAATCATTTTTATTTGGGGAATGATACAAAGATAGCCAAGAACCATCACTCTCTTGATAAGCTCTTAGCCAGTCGTAAGCGTTTTTTGACTGTTCTTCAAACCCCAAAACATCTAGACCCATTGCTGCTTCAACATGATCCCAAGGATCAAGTTTTGAATTAGGTTCCCATCTAATTCCTCCCTCTGAATCCTGACAAGACAAAATATATTTAGCAAAATTTAAATAAATTGTTTTATCAAAAATACTTTTAGAATTATTTTTTTGTGAAATATGCAACGACACTTTTAGCTATGATAGGTTGAAGGAGGAATTCTAACACCTTTGTTAAAAAAGGTTTCTTCATCATGTCCCAAACTAAAAAGTCATGATATTTATTTATGATCCAGGATTTTTCTTTAGTTTCCCAAAATAAACATTGAAGCCACCAATAAGGAGAGTGAAGAGCATGATTCCAATGTCTTTTCATAAATGTAAAACCTCTGTCTTCTATCGATCCTTTAAATTGCTTATATTTAAAAATTCTTACATGTCCTCCTGGCATTTCCTGATAGGCTCTACTCAACTTCCAACAAACCCACTCAGGAAAGTACTTAGGTACACTTGCTGCAAAAGTTCCTCCTGATTTCAAAACTCTGCTGATTTCATCAATAACCAGTTCGTAATCGATAATATGTTCTAAGACTTCTGAGCAAATAACGTAGTCAAAAGAGTTATCATCGAAGGGTAATTTTCTACCATCAGTCACTCCAAAAGAACAACTCTTTTTATTAGATGATTCATCAAAGTCCTTAAAATTGATTTTTGCTTTTGAGACGTCTTCGTAACTCATATCAAACCCAAAAACTTCAGAATCTACGTACATGTATGCGCCAAAGCAATGTCTTCCCTCACCACATCCTAGATCCAGGATTTTTGACCCTTTTTTTGGGTTCAGATATTCTATGTCAATTGTTTGCATATCTATGAGTTTCTATTTGTTCTAGGTAAATCCTCTCCAATTGCTTTGCAATAACTTCCCAAGAAAATTTTGTTTTTACTCTTTCGAAGGCTTTCTTGGACAAATAATTTGCATGATCTGGCGAAGATAAAAGAAAATCAACCGAATTATAAATCTCTTTAGAATTTTTTGGCGGAATTATAATTCCAGCGTCTTTTATAACCTCTGGAAGTGCTCCTCCTGAGGTTGATATCAAAGGAACTCCACAGGCCATAGCTTCTACAGCTGCAAATCCAAAGCCTTCATATAAGGAAGGTATAATTGCGAGAACAGATTCACAATAAGTTTTTCTTACATCTTCTTGAGTTAAATTTGAAAAAAATTTCACTCGACTGCCTAGATTAAGTTTTTTTATTAATCTTTCAGTATGGCCTCCTTTCTTCTGTTCGCCAATAACTGATAGAGAAATATCTGGATAGACTTTTGCTAGGTAGAATAAGGCCTCAAGAAGATAATCTAATCCTTTAAGAGGAACATCGGCACTTGCTACTGTAACAAGCCTGAAAGGAATTTTTTCTATATTTGAATCAGGGAAGAAAATTTTAAGGTCAATACCATTCATCACTCTAATCATTTTATTTTTATCCACGCCAAATTCATTATTGATATCATTTATCGAAGAATTAGATGGCACGACAATTTTATTGAGTCTTTTAGCAACAAATTTTTGCATGACGAGAAATGAATGCCACCTCCTCATGAGAAGTTTTAAAAAAAAATCATTAGTGCTTCCTAATTGATAAGCAAGGTCCATTGAAATAGGATGATGAATAGTCGTTACCAAAGGTTTTTTATTTTGAAAAAAAAGTAATTCGTATGCAAGACTTTGGTTGTCATGAATAACATCATATTCTTTGTACTCTTTTTTAAGAGCTCTCTTAAGGCGTTTGCCGAAAGTGTAAGGCTCTGGAAAGCCTCCAGAGTTAACGCTTAGCCATTCGAAAAGGTTTATCGGGTTAAGTAATTGAGAAAAATTGACATCATAAAACTTACTTTTTTTCTCATATAAGCCCAAACTAGGAATTTTTACTAAATTAACTTCAGGATCTAAATCAGGATAAGGTGGACCCGAAAAGACATCTATTTCATGTCCTAATTTTTGAAGGGCTTTGGAAAGATATTTTACATAGATACCTTGGCCACCTGAAAAAGGTTTGCTTCTATAGCTCAGCAAAGCGATTTTAAGTCGTTTCAAGTTAATCCTTTAGCTAACAAGTGTATGCCATTCAGGAAAAGAGGATCTTTTTCCTCTAACTTGGTCAAAATAATTTTTTTGAAGAACCTCGGTAATTTTTCCTCTAGCTCCATTACCAATTTTTGTATCATTTACTTGGGTAATGGGAACAACTTCGGCGGCGGTTCCAGTAAAAAAAAGTTCATCTGCTGACGTTATGTCATCCTCTGTTAAGTTAGAAATTTTAACTTTAATATCGATTTCTTCTGCAAGAGATATTATCGCCTTTCTTGTAATACCATCTAAAGAAGCCTCTAAATTAGGTGTAAACAGCACATCATCTTTAATGGCAAAAAGATTTTCTCCTGAACCTTCGGATATAAAGTTTTCAGTATCTAATAATAATGCTTCATCATATCCTTCCTTAAGAGCTTCTTTTAAGGCCATCATTGACTTAACATAATTGCCGTTAACTTTAGATCTAGAAACCAAATTACCTCTTTCTCTTCTATAAGAAGATATTTTCACCTTAATTCCCTTCTCAAAAACCTCTGGAGCCATATAGCTTGGCCATTCCCATGCAGCAACTATTGTATGGACTTTCAAATCATCGGCCCTGAGACCTAAACTTCCTGAACCATAGAAACACATTGGTCTGATATATGCTTCTTTCAAATTATTCAATTTCACAATTTCTATTTGTGCTTCATTGATTTGTTCTTTGGAGAACGGAATCTCCAAATCTACTGCTTGGGCAGAAGCAAACAACCTATTGGTATGATCGTTTAATCGAAATATTTTTGTACCATCTGGTGTTTCGTATGCTCTTACACCTTCAAATACTCCTAGACCATAATGCAAGGTATGGGTAAGAACGTGAACGTTGGCTTCTTCTGAATTGACAATCTCTCCGTCAAACCAGATAAAACCTTTTTTTTCTGCCAAACTAGTCATGAATAAAAAAAATCATTATAAAGTGCACACACTAATATGAAAGTTAATTCTGAAATTTTCCGCGCATATGATATTAGAGGAATTGTAGATGAAGCACTCTCCGAAGAAAGTATTTTTTATATTGGAAAAGCTTTGGGTTCCCATATCCTAGCAGAGGGTAGAGATTCTTTACTGACTGCAAGAGATGGAAGAATTTCCGGACCTAGACTTTTAGATAGCTTACAGAAAGGAATAGTATCGTCGGGCTGTAATGTTGTTGATATTGGAGAAGTTCCTACCCCTCTACTTTATTTCTCAACCTTTAGAACAAATATTTCAGATGGCGTAATGCTCACAGGAAGTCACAATCCAAAAAACTACAATGGTTTAAAAATTGTCATAAACAGAAAATCAATGACAAGTGAAAAGATAAAGAAAATAAAATTAATGATAGAAATGGATAATTTCTCTAATGGTTTTGGTAAAAAATCCTCTCTGGATATTAAGGAAAATTATTTAAAAGAACTTAAAAAAAAGATTACGATAAATTCTAAATTAAAAGTCTGCCTAGATTGTGGCAATGGTGTTGGAGGAATGATCGCTCCTGAAGCATTTAAACTTTTTAATTTAGAAATAGTTGAGCTATATACGGAAGTTGATGGAAACTTTCCAAACCATCATCCTGATCCAAGCAATCCAAAAAATTTAGAAGATCTTCAAAAGAAAGTATTGGAAACAGGTTCAGACTTAGGTATCGCTCTCGATGGAGATGGAGATAGAGTTGGCTTAATAGACAGCAAGGGAAACGTAATTTTTCCTGATATTTATATGATGCTTTTAGCTGAAAATCTATTAAAAAAATATAATGAAGGCAATATTGTCTATGACGTTAAATGTTCAAAAAATCTAGAGAAAATTATAAAAGATTTTAATGGTACCCCTATAATGTCTAGAACCGGACACTCATATATTAAATCTAAAATTATTGAAACTAATGCTCTTCTTGGTGGAGAAATGAGTGGACATATTTTTTTTAACGATGACTGGTATGGCTTCGATGATGCCATTTATTCTGCTTTAAGAATCATAGAAATTTTATCTAAGCAAAAAAAAACCTCTTACGAAGTTTTTGATTCATATCCAAATTTTTTTTCTACTCCAGAGATAAATCTTAAAGTCGCTGAAGAAGAAAAATTTAAAATCATTGACGAACTTCACACTCTTGTTCAATCTGAAAAATATCATCTTATTGATGTTGATGGAATTAGGCTTGAGGATGAAAATTCCTGGGGTCTAATTAGAGCATCTAATACCTCTCCTAATCTTGTTTTAAGATTCGAGGGTAAAACCGAAAAAGACTTAATGGAAATAAAAAATTATTTCAAAGAAATTTTGTCTAAAATAGAAATTGATTTGCAACTTGATTTCTAATGAGTGTCTCTGAAAAAAACGCATTAAATATCTCTAAAGTTTTAACTGAAGCTCTTCCATACATAAGAAAATTTAATAATAAAATCGTTGTTATTAAATATGGGGGAAATGCTATGGAAAATAAAACCTTACAAAAAAACTTTGCTAGAGATTTAGTTCTAATGAAGACGGTTGGAATTCATCCAGTTTTAATTCATGGTGGAGGTCCCCAGATAGATAAAGAACTCAAAGCGAATAAAATTTCTTTTGAATTTGTTAGTGGAATTAGAAAAACAACTCTTGAAATGATTGATATTGTACAAAAGGTACTTGATAACAAGATAAATAAAGAGATTGCAGATTTAATACAGTTTTGGGGAGGAAGGACTAGCAGACTTGTTGGGAAAAATTCTCCTTTGAGAGCTATTAAAGACGATAAAAAAAAACTTGGAGAAGTTGGAAAAATTAAGGGTATAAACAAAAAAAACATATTGGCCTCCTTAAAATCAGGAAAAATTCCAGTGATTTCTCCTATTGGATGGACTGTTAAGAAAAGACCAATGAATATCAATGGCGACTTTGCTGCTTGTTCTATTGCTGCTTCATTGAAGGCAGAAAAAATAATATTACTGACAGATGTTTCAGGTGTGAGAGATCTTCAGGGGAAAAAAATATCTTCAATGAATTTAAGAGAAGCAAAAAAAAATTTGAAAAATAAGAAGAATATAAAAGGAGGAATGTATCCTAAATTAACTGGGGCGATTGATTGTCTCGAAAAAGGAGTGAAAAATGCTCATATTGTTGATGGTCGAGTACCTCATTCTGTACTGATTGAACTTTTGACTGATAAAGGAGTTGGAACCTGGATAAGTAAGTAAATGGAAAAGAAAAAACAAAGAAAACTCATAATAATGCAATCACTTGCAGCGATGCTTGAAGAAAGAGATCTTTTGAAGATTACTACTGCCGAGCTAGCAAAAAGATCAGAAATTACAGAGGCGGCAATTTATAAACATTTTCCAAGTAAGAGAAAAATATATGAAGAGTTAGTAATTTTTTTTGAAGAAAGTATCTTTTCTAGAATAAAGGTAATTAAAGAAGAAACGAATCCTGAAGACTTTCCTGGTCAACTTATCTCTCTCGTCCTAAAATTTTGTGAGACGAATAAGGGTTTTTCCAGAATTCTTACCAGAGAAGTATTTACCGCAGATGAAATTAAAATAATAGATAAAGTTTCTAATTGTTTTGAAAAGATAAATATAGAAATAAGGCAATCTCTACAAGAATACGAGAGAACAACTAAAAAAAAATTAAATCTAAATTTGGCGGCATCTTGTGATTTGCTTTTGTCCTGTTTAGAAGGTCAAATTCAATCATTTGTCAGAAGTAAATTTAAAAAAGACCTTAGTTCGTCTTGGGAAGATCAATGGGTTTTTTTAAAAAAAGCTATATTTGCTAATTAAGAAATAGTTCAAACTTAACTTTCTCGTCTTCTGGTTTTGCAAGCTCTCCAGTTTCCAGATTTATTTTTCGTGCAATCAAGCCAGCGGGCTTTTTGAATTTTCCCTTTGGAATGCTGTCAATAATTTGCTTTTTATAATCAAGCCAAATTGGCAAAGATGTTGTGCTGCCAAATTCGTTGTCGCCTAAACTAGATGGATTGTCATACCCAAACCAAACTGTAGTCAAAATATTTTCATTAAATCCAGTAAACCAAGTACTTTCAGCATCATTTGATGTTCCTGTTTTAGCAGCAAAATCCCTTCTACCTAAATCGTTTATTTTTCTACCCGTCCCTCTTTGCGCAGCCTCTTTTAGAATGTCATTAATCATAAAAGCAATTCTTGGGTCTATAGCAAAATTCTCATTTTCCTTTGTATCGATACCAAACCATTGAGATAAATAGTCTCCCGTTTCAAATTTTTCTTCTTCTGAGAAATTAATTTCACTTCCGTTAGGAAAAACTATTCTATCAATGAAATAAGGGGTTACTTTCTTGCCACCATTAGCAAAAATAGAAAACATTTCAGCATTTTTTAAAGGACTTGCTCCGTATGAACCCAAAGCTAAAGATAAATCATCTGGTAACTCTTCTTTGAGAAAACCAAATTTTTCCAAAGCTTTCTTGGTATTCTTTATAGAAACTTCTTGAAGTAATTTAATACTTACAATATTCCTTGACTGGACAAGAGCTTCCCTAAGTCTAGTGGGTCCATAAAATTTACCGCTTGCGTTTCGAGGCCTCCATATTTCTTCTAAATTTTGATCATCAAATACCAAGGGAGAATCTACTATAATTGATGCTGGGTTGAATCCATTTTCAAATGCAGCCGCATATAAAAATGGTTTGAAGTTGGATCCTAGCTGAGGTTTAGCTTGGGTAGCTCGATTGAATTGGCTATTTCTAAAATTGTAACCTCCAACCAAAGCCAAAATTTCGCCTGAAGAAGGATTGATACTTACCAAGGCAGACTGAACCTTTGGATGAATAGATAAACTAATCAAATTATCTTGCCTCACATCTTTAGAAAGCCAAATAAGATCTCCGCTCTCGAAAAAATCAGAAAAATCATTCAATTTTTTATCTTTTCTATTTTCATTGATTCTGGGCCTGATAGATTTTTTTAGATTTTGAAAAAGAATATTCTCAATTTGTCCTTCTTTATTTATAGCTAAAATTCTTTTATCTTCAACAGAAATCAAAAGTGATGGTTTAAAGGTTTTGAAGTCAGCCTGTCCTTCTAGGAATTCCATAGCTCTATGGAAAGGATTTTTAGTTTCAAGTTCAATTCCAAATTCATCTAAAAAAGAGAATGGATCATATGCAAATGCATAGAAAAATTCCGATCGGTCTTTGAAGTTCTTGGGTAATAAATATCCATGATTTTCAGGCTTTTCAAACCCATGTCTTTCCTCATAATCTTCAATTCCCTTTTCTACGGCCTCTCTTGCGGCAGATTGGTATCTTGAATCTAAAGTAGAAAAAACTTGATAACCATCCTTGTATGCAGAAAGGCCATAATTTTTAACAATGAATTTTCTTATTTCTTCCGCCAAATAGTCGGCTTCTACCTCGGGAGATATTCCTGAAAATGAAGCTGTAATTGGGGAAGTTACTGCGAGTTCAAATTGTTTCTGATCAATGAAATCTAAAGCGAGCATTCTTCTCAGAACATAATTTCTTCTATTGATTGCCTTTCTGGGATTGATAAGAGGATTTATTTTTGATGGAGCCTTGGGTAAAGCGGCAATCATTGCATACTGAGCAAGATTGAGATCATCTAAACTTTTGTCATAATAAATTTCCGCAGCAGCTTTAATTCCATATGCCCTATTTCCCAAAAAAATTTGGTTTACATAAAGCTCAAAGATTTCTTCTTTTGTAAAAGAGAAATCTATTTTCAAAGCAGTAAAAATTTCTTTTAATTTTCTCTCAAATGTCCTCTCTTTAGTTAGCACATAATTTCTAGCGACCTGCATGGTAATAGTCCCACCACCACTTACAATTTCTCCCTCTCGAAGAAATTCATATGCAGCTCTTACCAAACTTAAGATATCAACTCCAGTATGATTGAAATAATCACTATCTTCTGCAGCTAAAAATGCTTTTACAAAAGTATCAGGTATTTCATCAAATTTAAGTTTCGTTCGATGAATTTCTCCAAATTCGCCAATTAAATTTCCATCTCTGGTAAAAATTTTTAAAGGAACTTGCAACTCTACCGATGCAACTTCTGAAGATGAGGGAATTTCAGAAGAGAAATACAAATAAATTCCTAAAGAAATTTGTATTGGTAAAAGAAATGCCGCTAAGAGCAAATAAAAGGTTTTTGATTTAAATAGATAAAGCATCTTTTAGGGTAAACTTATTCAGATATTTTAGTCTAAGAAGTTGATTATGAGGATAGTATTAATTGGCCCTATGGGATCTGGTAAATCGAGCATAGGAAAAATCTT
>CEUJ01050453.1_pt1 | contig 10608 bp, 9 predicted proteins | sample 361531 | NCBI WGS metagenome assembly CEUJ01 (sample SAMEA2622842, study PRJEB7988) | marine metagenome | biome: marine biome (ENVO:00000447); feature: marine epipelagic mixed layer (ENVO:xxxxxxxxx); material: "saline water (ENVO:00002010), including plankton (ENVO:xxxxxxxx)" | depth 140 m | reverse complement strand
ACTGAATTATATTCGCCCGTTTCTGAGTCAATATAACCAACTGATGATGCATTTGTTACTAAACCTCTTTGGTAACCTGCTGGTGCAAACCATTGGAATGCCGCGTTATCATTGAAAGCAATAGTTCTTAATGCTATGTGTGAAGCTGGAACAACAACGTTGTTACCTGCTAAATCAGTTGTTAATGCTGATGGATAATAAACAGATGAGTAAGTGTTACCTGATACTAAACCATCTTCACCGTTAGTTGTTGCATTTGCTGAGTTTGACATCCAGTTAGATACATCTGAAGGAGTTTTTAATCTAAATGGAGCATCAACAATAATAAATGCAGTTTCTTTTCTTGCTGTATTAAGAGCAATCATTTCATCATATGTTTCAGCATAACCTGGACATGCAATTAAATTAAAGAATCTTGAGTCTGCTCTAATTTCATCGTTTGATGTAAACACAGATTGTAAAGCTGTTACAACAACTTGTCTCTGTGCTTTTCTGCCCATGAATGGAGAACCATCTGCTTTGTTGCCCGCCGCATTAATCCAAATTGGACCAATGTCTGTGCCGTTAACAATATATGATGTTTTGTATTCTTTTACATTGTAACCTGATACTCTAGTGTTAAACAACAATGTACCTTCTGCATAGTTAGCCGGATCAACTGCATCTGAATTAAATGATGCATATGGTGAACCCCAACCTTGTGTTGCTGTTGTAGTACCTGCTGGGTCACCTACTGCATCACCAAACACAATGCCAGAAGCTGATGATTGATCAGTGTTATCAAGTAATACCCATGCACTTGTACCCGTGTTGTATCTGTAAATTTTTGGATATGCTTCTAATTCATTTGAGTCAATCCAAATGTCACCGTTTTCAAGTGCTGTACCATCTGATTGTTTAGTTGGTTCACTTGATACCATTTGTAAGTCTCTTAAACCTGAAGCCATACCGTTTTTACCAGTATTAACATTAGACGCTGTAAATGTGTCTTTTGAGTTTGCGTATGCAAACCATTTCATAGTACCACCGTCGTTTTCAGCAACATATAAATCTGCTGTTAAGTTAGTGTCATACCATAAAGTACCATCTACTGGCGCTGTTGTTGGTGCGTTAGCTGATGCTTCATAAGCCAAATCGCTCCATAATGAAGCCATGTACCATGAATCAGAACCTGAAGCCATATTATCTGTGAAGCCTAAAGTTGCTGTTGTTACACCAATTATAGTACCTGCTGTTGTTGTATCTTCAATCCAAATGTTTTTACCATTTGTTCTTTCAAGTTTTAAGTACTCTTTTGTACCTGAACTTGCTTCGATTGATGCTACAACTGTTTTAGCCGCCAATTGTGTGTCGTTGTTAATTGCGCCAACGATTTCTGCTAGTGTTACATTTGAACCTGCACCGCCTGCCGCTGTTACTGTTACGTCTTGGTTACAAATATTAATTTTTAAACCTGTCTCTGCACCAGTTAAGTCAATACCATTACCTGAAAGGTCTGCGGTCCCAGTAGCTGTTGTTGTAGTTCCAGTACCTCTTAATCTAATTGTGTATTCTACTTCTGGTGTTGAGTTGTTTGCTGTTTGTTTGTATGTTGCGTTATCAATTCTATCATTGTCCCACGCCGCATCATCTTCGTCATCAAATCTAACATACAATGAATTAGCCGCTGGTTTTAAGTCTGTAATTGCATTGTCATCATCAGCATATAATGGTGCTGAAATTGTTGACCATGTGTTTGTGCCTGTTGAAAAGTATTTTACTACTACGTTAGCACCACCGCCAACTGCTGTTGATTTAATCCAAACAGAACCTGCCACTGCCGCACTTGGAGCCGAACCTGAACCTGGCTGTATGAATACAGCTGGTGTACCTGATTTTGCGGCAATCCATGTATCAGCACCACATTGGTACCATGTACCTGAAACTTTTTCCCAAAGTTTTGCAGTTGCTATTCCGTTTGTTGTGTTTGAACCGTTAGCAACAATAACAAAGTCACCATTTGCACCATAAGATGTTTTTGGTGTTCTTTCTGTATCGTTGTTTACGTTCGATGTTGCTGAAGCATTTGGTTCATCAGTTAATACTGCTGGAGTTTTTTTACTCCAATTTGTACCATCTGCTTGATATACACCCCAATTAGTTGACGCTGTGTCTAACCAATATGTTCCGTTATTTGGTGTACCTGCTGGAACGTTTGTTGAGCCTGTAAGTTGAGCTAAATCTACATCAGCACGAACTACGAACGCTCTATTTGAAATTCCTAAGTATGAATATGCGGCTAATAAACCGTATTCATTTCTTTCATCACCTGGCAACATAGTTGAACCAGCTGAATAAAATGTTGGTGTACCGAATGTCGATAACAGTTCTCTTTGTGAACCGATCAAATACGCTTTACCCACGTTTGCACTTGTAGTACCAATTGCTGTTGAATTTGTAGTGCTTGGATCAGCTTTGTCTTTTGCTGAAGCCACTACAAATAAAGGCACTGTACCCTGTGATGCGCCGGCGTAAAACGATTCATCAGTTACTGTAACTGAAACACCCGGTGAAACTAAATCTGGCATTGTAATCTCTCCTTCATAAAGTATGGCAACTATCTTGTTACCATTATACATTATTTATTTAAAGTTGGGTAAAAGAGGGTGGTTTAAGCACCTATATTTTCCCCTTTAAAAGGGCAGTAAATACATATATGACAGACAATAGACCATTATGTAGTAAATGTAAGTCTAGACCCAGTGCCTTTAATTATAAAAAAGGTGATAAGACCTATTATCGTAAAATGTGCGACAAATGTATACGTTTAAGCAAGGGCAAAGGCATAAGTTCTACGGCTACATGGCAACAACACGGATACAAAAAGAAAGCCATATGTGAGAAGTGTGGTTTCAAAGCCAAACATCATGCACAATTAGATGTGTATCATGTAGATGGCGATTTACGTAATAGTGCTGTTAATAATTTAAAAACTATATGTGCCAACTGTCAAAGAATTATGACCATGGAAGAATTTAAATGGCGTCAAGGTGATTTAATGCCTGATATTTAAAATATTTGAGTTGCTTTTTTGTCTTTTGATACTCTAGATAATACTTTGGCAACACTGTTAACTTTGTCAGTCAACTGTTCTAATGTACCGTTATTTTCAATTATAAAGTCCACTAGCACACCTGTATGATCCCACTCACTTGCATGTATACCAATATCCGATAATTGTTGTTCAGCGAATGCATCTCCTTCTTGTGCTTGTTTGGCTAATTCAGTCCAATGTGGATCTTCTCCACGTTTTACTCTAATAGTAAATCCGCCCATCTGTTTTACAAATGCCAGTTCATTTCTAAATCTACAATCAGTAATAATTGTTGGTTTTTGACCGCCTGCAATATATCTATGTTCTAAACTATCTAACCAAATTTTGTGATGGAAAGATTCTCTCATTATTTCAGTACCAATAATTTGCAATGCAAGCCTTGGTGTAAAATTTTTGATTGCTAGTTTAGTTGCCCAGTAGGGATCAACACATTCTCTAAAATGCCTACTGTGATCAGTGTCACCTTCCAACGTTTTTCTGGGCCAATTAAATATATTTGATACAGCATCTTTCAATGGTGCCGCAAATGAGTCTCTTTTATAGTCGTGTTGTGATGCTAAAATATCTGCAACAGTATTTTTACCACTGCCGATCCAGCCTACTAATCCAATAATCAATTTACCACCTCAATTTTAATTGTGTTGCAATGTCTTTGTTATCAACTTTTACAGTCAATTCATCACAACCAGCATCTTCCCAATGCCAGTCTTTTTCATATTTGTAACCAAGCATACCCATATAGTTGGCAACTCTAGCCACTGCATCAACTTCTCTGTAGTTGGCATTCAAAGCACCACCTTCAACACTGGTACCTGTTGATTGTCCTATATATTCATCTCTTTTGGAAATTTTATCTATATCTAAAGTAACTTCAATCATGTTACTATATTATAACATTATTCAAATCTTGTCAAATGAAATTATCCAATTATTATACCAAGTGGATCACCACCATCTGTATAGTTTCTAATTTCTTCTTCTAACCTATCCATTGTAGATTGTGCTTCTGCTTTAAGATCAGCACCATTTAGTGTAACTCCACCTTGTGCACCAGGTAACTGGCCAAATTTTGATCTTGCTTCGCCTAACATCATTTTACACTGTGCGAGTGCATATTCTCTTATCCATGACTTTGCGTATGGATCATCTAATAACGTTTCATCTGTACGTTTCATATAAACTTGTAATAATAATGTTTCTGCATTTCTTGGTCTTCTAATAATTGTAAATTTTTTAGTTACTGTGTCCCAAGTAAAATTAATTTTGTTACCAAACAATCTACCAACTGTTTCTTGATATTGACTGAATGCTTCCCAAGTAGTTAAACCACCAATTCTACCTGCTTGTAAAAAGTATAAGTTGGTATATGCAATTTCAAAAGGATCAACGTCAATACCTGATTGCTGATCTGATCCTAATGCACGTCTAAATGTTTCACGTACTTCGATTACTTCATTTGGTAATGTGTATTCATTTATGTCTTTTTGCATTTGTAAAAATAATGTTGCTTCTTCATTAGCATTTGACGATCTTTGTCTAAATCTATCAAAAGCCATGTCCAAACCTTGATTGTAGTGTTTTGGATCAAGCTCAACATCAACCATACCATCACCAAGTAGGTTACGCATATCTTCAATAATTTTGTCTCTATTAGATTTTACTTTGGCCATTTTAATATCCTATACTTGTATTTATTTCCTTATTGGAAAATACGGAGTAGTATAGTTTCCTTATTTAATCTTCCGTTAAGTTTAGTTTCAGTCGTAGATAGTGCGTTAAAAGTGTTCTTAATCGCTTGTAAACCCCCCGTATTTAGCTTTTCCAGGACATCTTGGGGTTTACGTACTGTTTTCTGTAAAGCCGTGCTTAGATCGTAATTTAATAGGGTTGTGCCTTTGAGTGTTAAACCATGATGTTTATGTGTGGCTTCATATATACCCAGTTTCCTGTTTTTAGTATTGAATACTACCACTGCTGTACAACCTGGTAAATTAATAGGTTGTTCAGACACTAATTTTAGATCTTTATCTTCTGGTTTATATTTGACTTTGGCCGCTAGTTTTTCTTTTGAAGGTGGCTTATACTTGCGTGGCTTACGTTGTTTCTTTTTATTTGCTTCCCATAATTCACAATCTTTGTATACACGTTCCCACCAAGCAATATGCTGTTTCATTTGAGATTTAGAATAAGATTCAAAACTTTCTACGTAATCTTGTTGTTCATCTGTACGATCTTTTGGCTTGATATCTCTATATTCTAGCCCTTTTACTTGCTCATCAATATATACATCTACTTGTTGTTTAAGCATTTTCATAAAAGCACCAGGAATATCGTTACTAAGAAAGTAGTGATATGCTTTAAATTTCTTTGGATCTTCATCTCTTGCCCATACATTTTCAAAGGCATCATCTATATCGCCAACAATATACATCAACCTTCTACGCATACGATCTTGTATCGAAGGGCGTTTTGGCTTTTCTTCAACTGGCTCTATTTCAGTTGGTTTTTCTTCAACTGTTTTTTCTTCTACAGGCTGTTCAGCTACTTCTGGTGCATTTTCGCTACGATTTTCGTCTAAACGCCTTAGGAAATCTGGTATATCCAGCAATTTATCGTTTTTCAATTTTTTCTCATCCATACTGCTATATATACATCATTATACATAATTCGCTAGTTTTGTCAATCTTTGATTGAATAAATAGTTATACAAAAGGATATTGACATGCCACGACTGAGCTTATGGAAACCACAAAAAGGTAACGATTACAAAATGATAGATCGTGTGATCCGCGAACATTTTAATGTTGGTGGTACTGGCGTATTCATACACAAATACCTTGGTCCACATGCTCAAGCAAACAGTACAGACAGCACACAACCTGATAATTCTGTGGTACGTCCTAACAATATACAAGATTTATTATTTCTAGAAAACAGAGATCGCAAGTATGATGCTGATGTTTATGATATGCGTGGTGTATATCAGGTACAAGATTCAGATTTTGATCTAACACAATTTGGTGCATTTTTATCCAACGATACTATCTATATGACATTTCATTTAAATGAAATGATTAATATTTTAGGTAGAAAATTAATGAGTGGTGATGTATTAGAATTACCACATCAACGTGATGACACCATGTTAGATATGGCACGTTTAGAGTTTACCACAAAGCCAGCAAAAAAATTTAGAAAAGGCGAAACCATTACAGGTGCAACAAGTGGTACAACTGCGACAGTGATAAATTATAATCACGATGCAAAAGTTTTAAGAATGGTCACTGATGGAGATTTTACAGTTGGTGAAACTGTTACAGGTACATCAAGTTCTGCCGCAGGAGAAGTTGCGGCTTATTATCCAGAAGGACCACAAGCAATCAACAGATATTATGTAATCGAAGACGCGGCAAGAGGCAGTGAAGGTTATTCGCCAACTTGGTATCCGCACATTTGGAGAGTTAAATGTACTCCATTAGTAGACAGTCCAGAGTTTTCAGATATACTTGGTACTGGTGAACAAAAAGATGATTTACGAAATTTAATTTCTACATATCAATCAGAAATTGATATAGGTGATGCAATTGTCAATCAAGCACAAACAGAAGTTCCTAAAAAAGGTTACGAAACTGCACACCTATATGTGAACAAAGCAGACCAATTTATTCCTGGTAGTTTATATGGACATTGGCAAACCAATGTTGCGTCATTTAAACTATATGAATCAACGGAATCAAATTGGCAAACATTTGATCACTTTGTAAGTTCAACGGCACCAACTGCTAATTTTAAAAACGGTGACTATTGGTTAGACACAGCAAACACCAACTGGGGATTATATGTTGGTAACGGTACTGTGTGGAACAGCCAGGCTGTATCAGTAGTTGACTCGGCAAATATTGATGGCAGTACTAAAACACCAATATCATCATATGTACCTTCAAATGATTATGCTGTAGTAGTTTCAGATAGAAACGTTGGTGCAACGTATTTCAAAAAAGTTGCAAATGGTTCATGGGTAAAAATTGCAACAGATTCAACAACGACTGGTTTACTTGGAGTAGATGTTGCAATAGGAACAACTCAACCTTCAACTAATACAAGTGGTAAAATTTGGTGGAGAACAGAAACTGAAAATGGTTTAAACATTTCATTTAAAAAATATTCTTCAACAACAGACAGTTGGGTTACACAAGATATTAAACTACACTCAAGTCAAGATTCAGCCAACAATGCATTTGGATTTAGTAATAAAGTTGGTGTACATGCCGGATCGGCAACACCACCGAATGGTATTGCAATAGCACACACAGGTTCTAGTTTCCCAAGTTCATTAAACGATGGAGACTATGTATTACGTACTGATTATGAACCAAACAGATTATTCAAGAAAGCTGGAAATAGATTTATTAGAATATCAGATGACCATAGAGGTAGTTATTCTGCGGCAAATAGAATATTAAATACATTTATAGAAAACACAAACACTAATACAGATAATACAGATGGTAAAGAGCAACAAGGATTAAGTAAAGCAGTTAAACCTAGGACGGATGTATAATGGCACAATTTTGGTATGATCAACAGATAAGAAGATACTTATTACAATTTGTACGTATCTTTAATGGCTTTCAAATTGAGAGTGGTCAAAAAAATGCCGGTGGTACATCTTCACAAGTTTATAGAACTGTACCAATGCGTTATGCAGATATGTCAAGAATGGTTGCACACGTATTGCGTGGTAACACAGAAAACGCATTAAACTCTACACCATTTATGACTTGCCATGTTGCTAATTTAAATGTTGCAAGAGAACGTAGACACGATCCTAAATTAATTTCAGCACAGCAAATTCAAGAACGAAAATATGATTCTGTTAATGATCAATACACAGCAGAATTAGGTAATACTTATACAGTAGAACGTTACATGCCTGTGCCTTATGATTTAACCATTAACGTTGACGTTTGGTGTTCAAACACAGAACAAAAATTACAACTATTAGAACAAATATTAACTTTGTTTAATCCAACAGTAGAAATACAAGCAAACACAAATCCGTTAGATTGGACAAACATTACAGTTGTTGAATTAATTGATATACAATGGTCATCAAGATCTGTTCCTCAAGGAGTAGATTCTCAATTAGATATTGCTACACTTATTTTCCAAGTTCCAATTTGGATTAACCCCCCAGCAAAAGTTAAAAAGCAATCAATCATACAATCTATTATCAATAGAATTCACTTAGATGACAATTTATCTGATTTAGAATATGATAAAAATATGTCAGATTTTTTTGAACAATTTAGTAATCTTGAAGAAATTGTTGTTACACCACAAGATGCACAGGTTGATGTAACTGGTAATACTGTAAGTCTGTTAAATGCACATGGTATTAATGAAGGTTATTCTTGGAAAGAATTCTTTGAACAATACGGAGAATTCCAAGCATCTACGTCAAAATTAAAATTAAGAAGAGCGTCTGATATTGAAGATTCGACACAAGACATTGTTGGAACAATTGCTTATAATCCAACAAATGATAACCAATTAATTTTTACAATCGATTCAGCAACATTACCAACCAATACTCAAAATGCTGTATTAAAAATTATTGATCCTCAAAAAAATCAACCAGGAGATGGTACACTAGCAGGACAACAAGCTGGCCAAAGATATTTAATTATTAATGATATTGTACAAAATTCTAGTAACTGGGGTAATGTAGTTGCATCTACAAATGATATTATCGAATTTGATGGTATACATTGGAATGTATCTTTTGATGCAAGTGTAAATGGATCAACTCCACAATATGTTACAAACAGTACTACAAATTATCAATACAAATGGAATGGTACTGAATGGATCGACACTTACCAAGGTCAATACAAACCAGGTTATTGGATACTAAATTTAGCAGGCATTTAACACATTGACTAAATTGTAAAACCGTGCTATAAATATATGTATGTACGATGCCGTAGGAGCCACTTTTTTATCAAAAGATACGAAAAAATTTTGTCTTAACATGCGATCAAAAAAAGTAAGTAATCCAGGAACTTGGAGTTTTTGGGGTGGCAAAGTAGAAAAAGGCGAAACAGTGATTGGTGCTCTTAAACGAGAAATAAAAGAAGAAATTGGATTTGTTCCTAAAATTATTAAAATACATCCACTAGATATCTATCAAAGTAATGATGGTCATTTTATGTATCATACATTTGTTATTGTTACACCAACTGAATTTGAACCAAATATAAATCACGAATCACAAGATTATTGTTGGTCAAAATTAAGAAAATTACCAAGACCGTTACACCAAGGTGCACGTAAAACATTGTTAGATAAAAACAATGTTAAAAAATTAAATTTAATCGTAAATAGTACTGATTAAAAATAAACACAGGATATAAACATTGTCAAGAATTATTAATTTTAACCAGGCTAAAATAGCTCATAGTTTTGAGAAATTTTCTCGAGATGGTGTCATAACTGATGATATTTTAGAAAACATTAATGCTAACTTTCATTTCGAAAGCGACATTAAAGACGTATTAAATGAATATTCAGATCGTGATCAAAAACGTTTTTACGAAATATTACTTGATATAAAAGATGCTGTAAAACAAATGACTAGTGATGAAAATATGGATATTAGGTTTTCATTAGAAGATGAATATTTTAATCTGTTGCAAAACTTAGAATCAAATGATCCAAAATATAAGATTCCATCAATACTAATAAAATATAGAAAAGATATAAATCCTATACGTGCATTAAAATTTGAATTACAAGAAATTATGGCAATGTATACTGTCGACGATGATTATCATTTGTGGTTAATAAAAGAATTTAAACGTGAAGACAAAATTAAAGAAATTATATTTGCAGTAAAAAATGACATAATCAAAATTGTCGAAATGCAAAAAAAATTCAAACGTGCTAAAAAGAAATACTCATATTTTGTGTTACCAATGAGTTATTATCACTGCATTGAAATGGAAGCTGATATGGTTAGTTGGATAAAAACTTTACAAGAATTTTTAGTTTGGAGTACGCAAGATGATATTAAAAAACGTTACGATTAAACAACAATATTAATTACTTTAATACCTGTATCAGTACTATTTTCTAAAGACTTACCAATTATACACCAAGCAGGTGGATTTGCACTTTCTGGTGCAAGTGCTGTTGCTGTTCCAGGTTTAACATTTGATACTAATACATCACCTTTTTTAACTGCACCTTCTACTTTACAAGGAACTTTACCACGCAATGCAACTGCTACACCATTTGCATCTTTGTTCATTAAGTATGCAGGATTAGTTGATACAACACCTGCTACTCTATGATCTGCTAACACTGATGTTGTAGTAACTTCTTTGTCTCCGCCAAATACCACAACTGTGCCTGGTTCATAGTTATCATCTGCTTCGTAAATCTCTGCCAAGTCAGCATATTGGGCCGTTGTTGCTGTTGCATAAACTGTACCTGCTTGTATATCTGCATTC
>CEUJ01050831.1_pt1 | contig 10622 bp, 9 predicted proteins | sample 361531 | NCBI WGS metagenome assembly CEUJ01 (sample SAMEA2622842, study PRJEB7988) | marine metagenome | biome: marine biome (ENVO:00000447); feature: marine epipelagic mixed layer (ENVO:xxxxxxxxx); material: "saline water (ENVO:00002010), including plankton (ENVO:xxxxxxxx)" | depth 140 m | reverse complement strand
ACTTCAAGTTTATTCGCATGAGATAAATTTAGATTTTCACTCCAAGCACAAACTTCCATACCAAAAGCTTTTCCTACCTTTGCAACTTGTGTGCCAATTTTTCCCAATCCTATTACACCTAACATTTTACCTTTTAATTCTGAACCAATTGTAGTTTGCCAATAACCTTGAAACATATTATCAATTTCTTGTTTAACGTTTCTTAAAAGACCTAAGATTAAGGTCCAGGTGATCTCAGCAGCAGGGTTAGAATTAATCTCAGTTCCACAAACAATAATCTCCTTTTTTTTTGCTACTTTTAAATCAATAGAATTATTGCGCATACCTGAAGTCATTATGTATTTTAGTTTTGGTAAGTTTTCTAATAAATTTTCTGTAATAGGAGTTCTTTCTCTCATTATAAACAATGCTTCAAATTCTTCCAATGCTACTATAGCCTCATTTTCATCATTGAATACTTCATTAAAGATTTTAAAATAATATTTATTCTCAAATTTTTTAATATCAATAATTTCTTTAAAAGCATTTTGATAATCATCTAGCACTGCAACCTTGATCATTGGAATTTCCTATTTGATAAGTAAATGCCTGACACTATAAACGTAGCTCCTGTAAAATGATATAATTGAAACTTCTCATTAAAAATTAAAATCGCCATCAAAGCGCTAAACAGTGGCATTAATTGAATAAACATTGCAGATCTGTTAGGTCCGATTAGTTCGATGGCCTTCTGCCAACAGTAATAAGCGGCTATTGCTGGAAAGATAACGACATAAAGTAGTATAGTAATGAAAGCTTTATTAATTTTTAGCTCTAATCCAATTGATTGCTCGTAATAAAATTGAGGTATAAGAAATATTAATCCAACCGTGACCATCAACTGTATAAATGTAAATTGAGATAGCTCAAATTTTTTTTTTTTAAGTAATGTAGAGTACAATGCCCAACTTAATACACAAACTATCATCCATAAGTCTCCTTTGTTGAAATTAAGAGAAATAATTTTCTGAACATCTGCGTTAGAAATTATTGTTCCGACTCCCAGAATTGAAAGAAACAAGCCTATTAATTGAAATATGTTTGTTTTTTCTACATTCATTATCGAAGATAAAATTATCACTACTGCAGGTATTGCAGCTAACATTAATACTGCGTTGATAACTTGTGTGTAATTTAATGCAAAATATACCACCGAGTTAAATGTACTAATTGTTATAACGCCCATGAAACTTATAATTAGCCAATTCTTTTTAACGTAATCCTTTTTTTTTAAAATTTCTTTATAAGTAAATGGAATTAAAATAAACCAAACTAAAACCCATCTCAAAAAGTTTAAGGTCAAAGGAGGAATTTCGAATAAAGTTGCGAATTTTCCAACTATAAAATTTCCAGACCAAAAGAAAGTCGCTAGTATTAAAAATAGATAAGCTAAATAATTTTTTGACAAAAAATTCCTAATTAAATCTTTTTGAACTGTAGGCAGATAAGTCTAAATTAGTTTTCTCGCCTGCAATTATTCCGGAAATAATCTTGCCTGTTATAGCGCCTAAAGTCCAGCCTAAATGTTGATGGCCAAAAGCATAAATAATATTTTTGTTTTTAAGTGACGGGCCTAGTATTGGTAAAAAATCTGGTAATGTAGGTCTGAAACCTAGCCACTCATCTTCATGATCACCAAGTTGAGGTAAAAGTTCTTTTGCACATCTTATTACGTACTCAATTCTTTTTTTAGAGGGAGGATTTTCAAGACCGCCTAATTCTACTGTACCGACTGCTCTTAAGCCTTGATTCATTGGTGTCATACCAAAGCCTCGGTCTAAAAATATCACCGGTCTAGAGATTAAGTTATCTTTTCCTTTAAAATGCACATGATATCCCCTTTCTGTATCTAAAGGAATATTTTCTCCTAATTGGTCAGTTAATTTTTTTGAAAATGCTCCAGATGCAATAACCGATTTTTCAAATTTATATAATTCTTTTTCTGATCTGATTATAGTTTCATTAATTGACGATTGTTCAATACTTTCAATATTGGTTTGAACAAATTTGCCACCTTTTTTTAAGAATAATTTAAATATTTCCTTTAATATCCCATGTGGATCTCTTGCATGCATTGCGCTTTCATAAATTACGCCAGCGTCAAAAACAGGTTTTAAATTTGGTTCTAAATTTAAAACTTCCTTTTGTGTCAATAATTTTTGCTCTATACCTAAATCGTTTCTAACTTTTATTTCTAGCTCCCGGCTTTTTTTATTTTTATTAGTCCAAATATAAATTATTCCTTTTTTCTCTACTAAACCACTAGTATTAATTTCTTGAAAAATTTCTTCGTATGCATCATTAGATAAACTCAATATTTGATGCATGTATTTAGCAGTATGTAACATTGATTTTTGATTACAATTTTTAAAATAATGAAAAAACCAATTAAACATTTTTGGAATATAATTCCATTTAAGTGCCAGTGGACCGTATGAACTTAAAAGCATTTTAGGAACATCATTTAAAACATCTGGGCGATTAAATTGTAAAACTGCATAAGGCGAAAAATGCCCAGCATTTCCATATGAAGCAGGTTTATACTCAGCTGAGAGAGGGTCGTGACGATCAAATAAAGTTACAGGTATTCCTTTTTTAACTAATTGGAGACCAGTGCAAACACCTTGTATACCAGATCCAATTATACCTACGGATTTACACTTCTGATTATCCATTATAAAATTATAAGATAATATGAAGAATTTTGTACTGTGGTAAATTATGCCAGAGCTTCTTTATTAACTACTTCTGGTCTTTCTTCAGACTCATTAGCTTCTTTTTTGTCTTTTTTCTTAAACAAGAAGTCACCGGTTAGAGTGGATTTAGATTTATTTGTTTTTTTAATGTATCCGTCAATATCTGCACCGTTTTCAGTTTTTAAATTATTGCCAAATTCAATATCACCTTTAACTGTTCCAGTTGTACCTATAACTACGTCTTGACCCGAAACTTTTCCATCTAGATGACCGTGGATTTCAATGTGATCTCCTTCTATAGAACCCGTTATTGATCCAGTTTCTCTAATTATAATCTCTTTTGAAAAAACAGGGCCTTTAACTAAACCTGCAACGTCTATTGCTCCTGAGCTGTTTATAGTCCCTTCGATGCTAACTGTTTCGCTTATTAGAGATCTTTCGGAATCTGTTAATTTTTTTTTCTTATCACCAAACATAATATTTTTCATAAACTAACCACCTCTTAGCATAATATACAAGTCTATAATAAAATCAAATTTGACCATAATAGGTTTAATTTACGGGCGTATCTTTGTAAACTTTGCAAGACATTGCTATGCCCAAACCAAGCATAATTGCCATCATAGAAGACCCTCCGTAAGACATAATTGGTAGAGGCGACCCAACTATAGGTAATAGTCCTAGAACCATCATCATATTTACAACTACATATATGAAGAACCCAGTGGCAAAACTATAGCAATATAATTTACCAAAATTACTTCTTGTAATATTTCCTATTTTTACAATTCTCCAGACAATAACGGCATACAAAAATAATATAAATAATGATCCAAAAAAACCAAATTCTTCAGAGAATAATGTAAAAATAAAATCAGTATGTTTTTCTGGCAAATAATCTAAATAACTTTGTGAACCTTGTAAGAAACCTTTACCAAATAAACCCCCAGATCCAATCGCAATTTTAGATTGAATAATTTGATAACCAGCTCCTAAAGGATCTCTTTCTGGATTCAAAAAAGTAAGTATTCTTGTTTTTTGATATGGTTTTAAAAAAGAAATTGCAATTGGTAATAAAGCCAAAAAAGCTAATCCGGAAAATGCAAAAAATTTTACTCGAACTCCAGCAAGCCAGGCAACAGTTATACCTCCAGCTGCAATTAACAATGAGGTACCAAGATCAGGTTGAGTAGCGACTAAAATAATTGGAGCAACAAGTGCTACGATAGGTACAAATAAATATCTAATTTGATTAATATTTTCTATTGAAATTCTATGATAGTATTTAGCTAAGAATAAGATTAAACCAATCTTCATTAATTCAGATGGTTGGAGATTCATAAAATATAAATCTAACCATCTCTTAGATCCTGAGGATGTTAGTCCAAAATATTTTACACCAAGTAGTAAAATAAAAAATAGAATATAAATAGAATAGCTTTGACTATGCCAAAATCTTATTTGGATAAATGATAAAAACAAAAACATTCCAAAGAAAACAAAAAAACGTAGTATGTGACTATTTGTGTGATACTTAAATTCCCCACCATCTGTTGAGTACATTGCTAGTATACTTACAAGCCCAAGAATAAATATAGAAATTACTAAAATATAGTCTATCGATAAAAATTTATCTCTTAAACTCAATGATGAATGGATTGATCTTGGTTGTAACATTAAACCGACTCTCCTTTTTGGTTATTCACACTTCTTCTTAACTTGTGTCTTTCAAGAACTTTTTTGATTACTTTCTTTGCTATCGGCGCTGCAGCTTTACCGCCGGAACCACCATGCTCAACTAAAACACTAATTGCATATTGAGGATTTTTGTAAGGTGCGAAGGCTACAAATAATGCATGGTCTCTGTCTTTGTAAGGCAAGCTTTCTTGTTTAACTTCAGCCTCTCTTTGCTTCTCTGTGAATCTTTTAATCTGTGATGAGCCAGTTTTTCCTGCAAAAGTAAATTTTGGATCTTCAAACCTATGTCTATATGAAGTCCCTCCTGGCTCATTTGAAGATGAAAACATAGCATCTTTAATTAAGTTTATATGTTCTTGATTTTTAAATAAAGGTTCCAAATTAAAATTTGATAATAACAAGTCAGTCGGAAGCGGTTCATTTGGATTTTCATTTTTGTATTTCAAATAATTTCTAAGATTATCATTTTTTTCATCAAATACTATTCTTGGCTTTATTTTAAAACCTCCATTGGCTATTTGTGCGGTCATTAAGCATAATTGTAATGGTGTGCTTTGGAAGTAACCTTGACCAATGCCTGAGTGAAGCGTTTCACCTAAGTACCAGTTTTGTCCAATAAATTTTTTCTTCCATTTTGTATTTGGTACTACGCCCGATCTTTCTTCGATAAAATCATTCAAAACTTTTTTACCTAAACCAAATCGTTTTGCTGTTTCTGATAGTCGATCAACACCTAGTTTTCTAGCCACTTCGTAAAAGTAAACATCGCAAGATCTTTGAATTCCTTTTCTTAAATTGACTATACCATGTCCGTCTTTTTCCCAGCAATGAAATTTCTCCCCATATAGCTCTATTTTTCCTTTACATCTGAAGGTATCCAAAGGTCTTATAATTTTATTTTCTAGAGCACTTAAAGCTACTAAAGTCTTAATCGTGGATCCCGGGGGGTATAATCCTGATAATGCTTTATTGGCTAAGGGTTTTTTTTCGTCTTTAATTAAGCTATTCCAGTAAGCTTTATCTAAGCCATGAACAAATTCATTAGGCTCAAAAGTTGGGGACGATACCAAAGAAACTATATCCCCATTATAAACATCCATCACGCATACTGCAGCTGCTTTATCTTTAAGGAGCTGATTTGTAAATTTTTGTACTTCATAATCTAGAGTTGTTTTAAAACTTTTTCCTGCTTGACCTTCATCAATTTTAATTTCTCTTATTCTTTTACCGAAAGCATTAACTTCATAACGTTGATAACCAACTTTACCAATAATTTGTTCATCTAATTTTCTTTCTAAACCAGTTTTTCCGATGGACATGCCCGGTACAGCTAAATCTTGGAGGTATTCTTTTGTTTGTAAATCTTTTTTACTTATTTGAGAAACATATCCCAAAATATGAGCTGATGAATTATCAGGATAAGTCCTTGCAACTGACACAATTGGTTCTACTCCCTCTAGTTCATGTAAAAATAAATTTATTCGTGAAAAATCAGACCATTCTAAATTTTCAGAGACTATTATTGGTTCCCATGGTTTTTGTTTTTTTATGACTCTTTTAAGGTAAGAAACTTTTTTATCAGTGATATTTAAAATCGCTTTTAATCTTACAAATAAATTATCTAGATCCTTTGCATTTTCAGGAACTAAATGAACTTGATATAATGGTTCGCTAGATGCGATTTCAGTGTTAAAAAAATCTTTAATTGCTCCTCTTTCTGGAGCTAATTTCCATTCTCTGAATCTATTTTTATCAGACAAAGACTTGTATTTTGTGGCTTGATTAATTTGAAGAGAGATAAGTCTGCCTATTAAACCTACCATTACTACTGCTTTTGCAGCAGTAATTAAAAACATTCTTCTACCTATAAGTTTTGATTTAATAACTGTGTTGCCTGAACCTGGACTAAGCATCTTGGGATCCTATAAAACTCATTTGATAAAGATTAAAAAGAAGCCAAAAAACTGGGAACAAAAATAAAGTGAAAAAAGTATTATAACCAATTTTTGTATAGGAGATCGCCACTTCAGAAAAATTATTTAATAAAGCAAAAAATAGTAGATTAGCAAATAATAAAGCTATTAAGAAAGTAAACCAGTCAGAGGCGATTGTTGTATTAACACTTTTATTTCTGACATAATTTCCTACAAAACAAACTACAAGGTAAGATAATGAGCTTATGCCTAAAGGAAATCCCATCACAACATCATTAAGAAGTCCTGCAAAAAAAATATGTCCTGTCCCCATTAAATTAGGGCGTTTTATTATCCAAAAATAAATTATTATAATTTGTAAATTTAACGAAAAAACTTCAAATAATTTTTCTAAATTTGTGTCAACTTCACTTATAGATAAATAATACAATAGAAATAAAGGACCTGCTGCAAATAATTTATTTATTATATTTGTTCTAGCCATTAAAAAATTTCCTTACTAGGTTTAATCAAATTTACCGTTACAAAAGATAATTGATTAGGATCTACGAATAATTCTACTTCTCCATTTTCTTTTGTTTTTCCAATAGGTGTGCCTGCATTAAAGATACCATCTTTTCCAGAGGCAAATACAGTTATGTCATCTACAAATTTATAATTTTCTGGTAAGTATGATAATGTAGGTTTACGTGTACCACCTCCAGTTAATATTGCTTGGGTGCTTTTTTCATCAAATGTAACAGGGATTCTGCTATTTAAATCATTTAACAACAATACTCTTGAGGATAAATAATTAGTCTCAACTATACGTCCAACTAAATATTTGTTTTGAGTAACAGGCATTCCTTTTATAATACCCTCTTTACTTCCTTTATTAATAATTATTGATTTTAAAAAAGGACTGTTACGATCAACTAAAACTTTTGCTAATACTACATTAGAAACTGTTTGCACATCCTCCGTATCTAGAACTTTTTTTAAATTTTTATTTTCATTTGAAATATACTCTAAATTTAAATCTTGAGCTTTATAGCGTTCTAAGACTTCTCTTAATTTTTTATTTTCTTTTTTTAAATTAAAATGACTTGCTATTCCTTGGTTTATCCCTGGTAATAATCTTGTCGGAGCAGAAGCTAAATAAGTTACTCGATAGACCACATCGTTGATAAAACTTCTTGCTGTTTTTACTAAAGTAAATCCGTAAACATCTAGAAAAAAAATAATTAAAGCTAAAAAAATTAATGAGAGAATTGAAAATTTTTGAGCCCCTCCTCTTTGTAGAAGAGCAGAACGAAAGGCTATGCTAAAATCATCTCTACTAACTGACATTTTTTCAATAAAGACAAATTAATATTCTGATAACATTGTAGAAAACAGCTCCTCATTTTCTAAAGCTCTTCCTGTGCCAATAGCAACACAAGATAAAGGATCATCAGCTATTGTTACTGGCAAACCGGTATCTTGAGAAATTAATTTATCTATATTTTTTAATAATGCGCCTCCACCAGTTAAAACTAATCCCATATCTATTAAGTCTGCAGATAATTCTGGAGGTGTATTTTCTAAAGCTTCTTTAATTCCCCCTAATATTTGATTAAGAATTGGCATAAGAGCTTCGCAAGCGTCTTTTTCGGTTAATTCTATTTCTTTTGGAGTTCCAGATCTAATGTCTCTTCCTTTCATTAAAAATGTATTGTTAGTTGAGGGAATAGCTGTACCTATCTCTTTTTTTATTTTTTCTGCTGTAGAGTCTCCAATCATCAAATTCATTTTTTTTCTCATGTAAGCAATTATTGACTGATCTAGTGCGTCTCCTGCTACTCTTAAGGATTTTGAATATACTACTCCACCTAACGACATAACTGCGATTTCTGTAGTTCCACCTCCAATGTCAACAACCATTGAGCCTGTTGCTTCAGAAATGGGTAAACCCGCACCTATTGCGGCGGCAATTGGTTCCTCAATTAATTGAACTTTTCTTGCTCCAGCAGCCAAGGCTGAGTCTTGAATTGCTTTTCTCTCAACCGGAGTAGATCCTGTAGGTACGCATATTAAAATTCTTGGGTTAGCAAAGGCATTTTTTTTGTGTACTTTTTTTATAAAGTGTTTGATCATTTCTTCAGTAACAACGAAATCTGCTATCACACCATCTTTTAAAGGTCTAATTGCTGATATATTTCCAGGTGTTCGTCCCAACATAGTTTTTGCTTCATCGCCTACAGCGAGAACAGATTTCTTTCCTGCGTCTTCAATTACTGCTACCACTGATGGTTCATTAAGCACTACTCCTTGGTCTTTTAAAACAACTAATGTGTTAGCAGTACCTAAATCTATAGCCATGTCTTGTGACCAAAATGAAGATAATCCAGATAAACCTTTAAACATATTTTCCTTTCTATATTTGAGCGCTTAGATTTTCGTCATCTGGCGCTGTTTTTTTTCTTTTAATTATTAATTTATTTAGTGCACTTAAATAAGCGTTAGCTGATGCAACAAGTGTATCAGTATCAGCTGCTTGACCAACTGTAGTTTTGCCTTTTTCCTCTATCCTAACACTCACAGTTGCTTGAGCATCAGTTCCTTCTGTAACGGCATGAACATTATATAAAAGAAGTTTTACATCATGAGCATAGAGTTTCTTTATACATTTAAATATTGCATCGACAGGTCCGTCTCCTGTATCTGATGCGCTCTTAACCTCACCAAAAATTTCTAAAGTCATTTCTGCTTTTTGCGGCTCTCCTGTACCTGCAAAAACTTTTAAAGATTTTAATTTTATAACATTATCCTCAGTTACTAAACTGTCATCAACAAGTGCTGCAATGTCTTCGTCGTATATATGTTTTTTTTTATCTGCTAAAATTTTAAACTTACCGAAAGCTGTATTTATTATATCATCTGTAACATCAACGTAACCCATGTCTGATAGTTTGTCTCTAAAGGCATGTCTTCCGGAGTGTTTACCCATTACTAAGGATGTTTTTTTAACTCCCACACTTTCTGGTGTCATAATTTCATAGGTGTTTCTATTTTTTAACATTCCATCTTGATGTATTCCAGACTCATGCGCGAAAGCATTCTTTCCTACAATTGCTTTGTTAAATTGAACAGGAAATCCAGTTGCATTGGAAACTACTTTAGATGCTTTGCTTAAAAGTTTTGTATTAATATTCGTTGTGTAAGGCATTAAATCATGTCTTGTTCTCATAGCCATTACTACTTCTTCAAGGGCAGCGTTACCTGCTCTTTCTCCTATTCCATTTATTGTACATTCAATTTGCCTTGCTCCTGCCATTACACCTGCTAAGGAGTTTGCTACAGCTAATCCTAAATCATTATGACAGTGAGTAGAAAGAATTGCTTTATCAATATTTGGAACTTTATTTATCAATGTTTCGATAATCTTTTTAAATTCAGATGGCACAGTGTAACCAACAGTATCAGGAATGTTAATTGTTTTAGCACCACACTTTATTGCAAGTTCAACTGTCTTGCACATATAGTCCATATCTGTTCGCGTTCCATCTTCACAAGACCATTCCACATCATCAGTAAATTTTCTAGCGTACATTACGCTTTCCTTTATTGACTCTAAAACTTCCTCAGGTGATTTATTTAATTTATGTTTCATATGAAGCGGACTAGTAGAGATAAAAGTATGAATTCTAAAATTTTTTGCATGTTTTAAAGATTGATGACAAGCATCTATATCTTTTTTTGTAGCTCTTGCTAATCCTGCTGGAATAGAATTTTTTAAAGTTTTACTAATTTCTGTAACAGCTTCGAAATCGCCTGGAGATGCGATTGGGAAACCCGCTTCAATTACATCCACTCCTAATTCATCGAAGACTCTTGAGATTTGTAATTTTTCTTCTAAGCTCATTGATGCGCCTGGAGACTGTTCACCATCTCGCATCGTGGTATCAAAAATTATTATTCTTTTTTTATCTGTCATAGCTTAATAACTGTAAAAATTTAAAGCTTCTCATATTACAATCAAAGCTAGAATTTGCAAATATTTATGTAGTTCAAGTTAGTGTTTTCGACTCAGATTGGGTTAATTTTTATCTTTATCGACCAGTTTATTTTTGCCAATCCATGGCATCATTGCGCGAAGCTCTTTTCCGACCTTCTCTATCGGATGTTTTGCTAGATCCTGCCTCATTTTTAAGAAGTTTTTTTGACCGGATTTATGCTCATCCATCCACTGTTTTGTAAATTTACCAGATTGAATATCTTTAAGAACTTCTCTCAT
>CEUJ01057291.1_pt1 | contig 10653 bp, 12 predicted proteins | sample 361531 | NCBI WGS metagenome assembly CEUJ01 (sample SAMEA2622842, study PRJEB7988) | marine metagenome | biome: marine biome (ENVO:00000447); feature: marine epipelagic mixed layer (ENVO:xxxxxxxxx); material: "saline water (ENVO:00002010), including plankton (ENVO:xxxxxxxx)" | depth 140 m | reverse complement strand
AGGTAGAAAAAAACTTTCAGTTTAATGAAGAGTAAGATCTCAAGTCTTTCAAAAAGTGAAGATTTCAAAAATTTGTTAAAGGGAAGAAAAATTTCTAATTCCTATTCAACGATTTTTTTCAAAAAAATCGCATCTAAAAATAATAATTTTTTAAATGTAAGTTTTGTAACTAAGAAAAAAATTGGAAATGCTGTGAAAAGGAATAAAATTAAAAGACGATTAAGAAATATTATGAGTGATGCAACAAAAACATTAAACCTGAATTTAAACTACTCATATTTATTTATTGCTAAGAAAAATATCTATGATGCTGATTATAAAATGTTAAAAGATTCAATATTTAAAGATTTGACAAAAGTAAGATGATTAAAAATTTACTTATTTACTTAATTAAAATTTACAAACTGATTTTATCTCCACTTTTTGGATCAAGTTGTAGATATCTTCCTACTTGTTCAGATTATTTCATAGATTGTTTAAATGAATACGGTGTTATTAAGGGTTTAATTAAAGGGACAAAAAGGATTTTATCGTGTCACCCGCTTGGTGGAGATGGTTATGATCCTGTCAAAAAGGGTAGGAATTAATGGATTTAAAAAATACTTTAGCTGCTGTTTCGTTAAGCGCGGCAGTTATAGTTCTATGGGGTTTATTCTTTGCACCAGACCCTCAACAAGTTAAAGAGATAAAATCAGAAGAAGAAAGAAAAGAATTATTACAAAATGAAGATGCCCCAAAATTAATCGAAAACGAGGAAATAAAAGAATTAACAAGAGAGAATGCAATTAACGGAAGTGAAAGAGTAATTTTCGAGAATGAAAATATTATTGGTTCAATTGCTTTAAGTGGTGCTGTCATTGATGATCTTACATTTAAAAATTATACAACTTCAGTAGATGGGAATGAAAAGGTCACGTTATTAAATCCAAAAGAAATTAAAACAGGTTATTACATAGACTCTGGATGGGCAATTAATAACAACGAAATTGAAACTCCTAACAATAAGACAGTTTGGGAAATTGAAGGAAATAATAAGCTTGGTCCAAATATACCCATAACATTAACATGGACTAATAACGATGGTATCACATTCCAAAAGATAATTAAATTAGATGATAAGTTTTTATTTAATATTGAACAAAAAATTATCAACAACTCGGAAAAAACTTATAGTTTTTATCCTTATGGACAAGTGATTAGAAATACAGCACCGGAAGTAACTAATTTTTATATTCTTCACGAAGGTTTGCTTGGTGTATTTGATGGAAACTTAGTTGAGGAAGACTATGATGATATTGAGGAAAAATCATATTCAAAAAATGCTGAGGAGGGATATGTTGCCATAGTAGATAAATATTGGGTTGCAAGTATTATACCTGAAAAAAATAAGTCATTTAGGGCAGATTTTGATTTCAAAAATAAGTTCAAAGCAAGTTTTATAGAAAATAAACCAACTATTGTTGGAGCAAACGAGACAAAGTCAAATAACTTCAAAGTTATAGTTGCTGCGAAAGAAGTTGATATAATTGATGGATACGCAGAAAAACAAAATATTAGTAAATTTGATTTAGTAATTGATTGGGGTTGGTTTTATTGGTTAGTAAAACCTCTTTTCTTTGCTATAGATTATTTCTTTAAATTTTCTGGAAATTTTGGAATAGCAATAATTTTAATTACTATTTGTATAAGAATTGCATTTTTCCCTCTTGCAAATATGTCGTTTAAATCGATGGCACGAATGAAATTATTACAGCCTGAGATGGCAAGACTTAAAGAGCTTCACAAGGAAGATAAGGTTAAGCTTCAACAGGAAATGATGGCATTATACCGAAGAGAAAAAGTAAATCCTTTAAGTGGATGTTTTCCAATTTTATTACAGATACCATTTTTCTTCGCAATTTATAAAATGTTATTTGTAACTATTGAAATGAGGCACCAGCCATTTTTTGGGTGGATTAATGACTTAAGTGAAAGAGATCCAACAAGTATATTTAATGCATTTGGATTATTGCCATTTGACGTACCAAATTTTTTAATTATTGGGGCTTGGCCTTGTTTAATGGGTCTTACTATGTATCTTCAACAAAAATTAAATCCTGCACCTCCAGATCCAATTCAAGCAAAAATATTTATGTTTTTCCCATTATTTTTGACAGTAATACTGGCACCATTCCCAAGCGGATTGGTTATTTATTGGACATTTAATAATATTTTCACAATGATGCAGCAAGTCGTTATAATGAGAAAAACAACTGTTAAAACTCAATTATAAAAAATGAAAATAGAAGACTTGTTGCCTACAGATGGTCCATCCATCAATGAAGTAAATAAATACATTGATAAATACAAGAACGATTTAATAGTTATTAAATATGGAGGAAATGTTTTTATAGATAGAAATATATTTAATAATTTCATCGAAGATATAAGTGTATTAAATAAATTGGGTTTATCAATTGTAGTAATTCACGGTGGCGGACCAAGAATTAAAAGAGAGTTGGAAAAGTCAAATATTAAATCTAAATTTATCAGAGGTCTAAGAGTTACTGATGAAAATATTATAAATATAGTTGAAAACGTACTTATTGATTTTAATAACGATATTGTTAATTCTTTAAAAGAAAAAAACATAAAGGCAATTTCAATTCATACAAAAAAAAATAATGTCATAGATGTTGTTCCAGAATCTAAAGAACTTGGATTTGTTGGAAAACCAAACAAGATTAGAAATGATATAATAACAAAATCATTAGAAAAAAATATAGTTCCTATTATCTCTCCTTTGGGGTTAAAAGAAAATCAAACATATAACATAAATGGAGATACTGCAGCGGGTGCTATAGCAAAATCTTTAAATGCAAGAAGATTAATTTTAATGACAAATACGGAAGGCGTGTTAAATAAAGAAAAAAAATTAATTGAAGAAGTTACATCTTCAGAAATATTAAACATGATTAAGGATGAAACTATAACAGGTGGTATGATCCCTAAAATTAACACATGTCTTGACTCTGTGAATAATGGAGTTACAGGTGTGGTTATTGTAGATGGAAGAAAACCTCATTCAATTTTATTTGAAATTTTTTCCGATAAAGGTGCTGGGACGTTGATCAGAAAATGAAAAATCTGAGACAAGTAAAATATCTCATTCTTGATATGGATGGTTGTGTTTACCATCCTAAATATTTAAAAATTTTATTTGGTCAAGTGTCTGCTAGAATGACAGAATTTATAGCATTAAAACTTGGAATAGATAAAGTTAAAGCGAAAGAAATTCAATCAGATTATTTTTATAAACATGATACTTCTTTAAATGGTCTTTTAATTAATCATCCTGATAAAATTGACGCTCATGAATTTTTAAAATTTGTACATACTATAAATTACGACTGCCTTGATGAAGATATAGAGCTAAGAGAAGAATTATTGAAACTAAATGTAAAGACATATTGTGCAACAAACGGTAGCAGAGAACATGCGATAAATTGTATGAAAAAAATAGGAATAGATGATTTGTTTGAGGGAAAAATCATGGATATTGTGGATTTTAATTTCAAACCGAAACCAAACCCAGAATCTCTTAAACTATTGTGTGATAAATTTAAAATACCAACAAATGAGGAAACTGTTTATGTTGAGGATATTTGTAAAAATCTTACATCTGAAACAGCAAAAAATATGATCAAGGTTTGGTTTTGCAATAATGAGCCAATAAATGATATTGATAAATACGATGATGTGGTGGATTATAAAATTGATAATCTTGCTTTATTTTTGAAAAAAATAAGGTTATTAAAAGAAAAATAAATTATGAGTGATATAGAAAAAATTATAAATAATGCATGGGAAATAAAAGATAAAATTGACCAAAATTCTGATGAAAAAATAAAAAACGCCATTGACCAAGTAATTATTGATTTAGATAGTGGTAAATCTAGAGTGGCTGAAAAAATTAATGGTGCATGGATAACACATCAGCATTTAAAAAAGGCAATTATGCTAAGCTTTAGAATTTATCCAATGGAAAATTTAAATGGACCTTACAGCAGTTGGTATGACAAAGCTCACCTTCTAAAAGGTAAAACAGCAGGGTGGACTAAGGAAGATCATGAAAAAGCTGGTTTTAGAATGGTTCCTAATTCGCCAGTCAGAAAAGGTTCCTTCGTAGGAAAAAATGCAGTTTTAATGCCATGCTATGTTAACATAGGAGCATACATTGATAGCGGTACAATGATCGATACTTTTGCAAGGGCTGGAAGTTGCTGTCAAATTGGAAAAAATTGTCATATATCCGCGGGTAGTGGCGTGGGAGGAGTGCTTGAACCAGCACAGGCGCTGCCAACAATTATTGAGGACAATGTTTTTTTAGGAGCAATGTCAGAAGTTGTGGAAGGAGTAATTGTAGGAGAAGGGTCAGTGTTGAGTATGGGTATGTATATTGGTCAATCAACAAAAATTGTGAATAGATCGACAGGTGAAATAACTTATGGAAAAATTCCACCCTACTCTGTTGTTGTGCCAGGTTCTTTGCCAGACAAAAAAAATCCATCTGGACCTTCGCTGAGCTGTGCAGTAATAATTAAACAAGTTGACGAAAAAACGAGATCGAAAACTTCGATCAACGATCTTCTAAGAGAATAGGTTAATGAAAACGTATAATGAAATAAAATTAGCTCAAGAGCTAATAAGATTTCCCACTGTTAAAACTGAAGATAAAGGGATAATGAACTTTTTATCAAAAAAACTTACTGCTATTGGTTTTAAATGTAAAATAATAAAATCAAAAGGAACTGGTACAAAACCAGCTTTAAATTTATATGCAAGATTTGGTAAGTCAAAACCTCACCTAAATTTTTTAGGTCATACTGATGTGGTCGCAAATCTTGAAAATTGGAAGATCCCACCATTTAAAGCTGTTATAAAAAAAGGATATTTGAATGGAAGAGGATCTCAAGACATGAAAGGTGGAGTAGCTTGTTGGATTAGTGCTGTTAGTAGTTTTATTAAAAAAAAAAAATTTAAAGGTTCTATTTCAATTATTATTTCTGCAGATGAAGAAACTACGGGTCGTGGCTGTCCAGCAGTTATAAAATACCTTAGGAAGAAAGGTGAGAAAATTAATTTTTCTATAGTTGGAGAACCATCTTCAAATAAATCAGTTGGAGATGAAATAAGAATTGGAAGACGTGGTTCTATGAATGGTGTTATAACTGTATATGGCAAAAGTGGTCACTCAGCTTTTGCAGGATCTTATATCAATCCATGTACAGCTTTAGCAAAAGTTATATCAAAGTTAAAAAACTCACCTTTAGATAATGGTACTAAATTCATGCCACCATCTAATTTAGAGTTTACAAAGATTAGTGTTGATAATTTATCTGAGAATGTTGTTCCTCAGTCGGCTAGTGCAAAATTTAATATAAGATTTAATACCAAATATAAATCATTTTCCCTGAAGAAAAAAATTAGCAAGATAATTTATTCAGTTGTTAAAAAAGAAAAATGTAAAACAAAAATAGAATATAGGGTAAGTGGTGAAGCTTTTTATACAAGACCAAATAAAGAAATTGGTATGGTAAAAAAAATTATAAAGAAAATTACAGGCAAATCGACAAAATTAAATTGTAGAGGAGGCACAAGTGATAGTAGATTTTTAGGCTCAATACCTAGATTAGAGCTAGGGTTAAGAAACAATACTATTCATATGGTTGATGAAAGGTCACCTGTTTCAGATTTGAAAAAATTGACTAAAATATACTATAATATTTTAGAAAATTATTTTTAATGAGAACAGCAATAATTACATCAAAATCTTCCTTAAATCATAATACTGGTTCAGGACATCCTGAGAGCATTTCAAGAATTACTTCTATAATTGAAACTTTAAAAAAGAATAAAAAATTAATTTGGAAAAAACCGATTAGCTTTGACAAAGATATTATAAAAAAAACTCATACTGCAAATTATATCGATACAGTTGAAAAAGCATTTCCAGAAAAAGGTTTAATATTTTTAGATGGTGATACAGTTATTTCTCCAGGTAGTAAGGATGCCACATTTGATGCAGTTGGCTCAATAATTGCAGCAATTGATGGCATTGAAAACAAAGAATTTGGCGCCGCTCATTGTGTAACTCGACCTCCGGGACATCACGCTGAAAAAAATAAAGCAATGGGTTTTTGTGTGATAAATAATATTAGTGTAGCTGCAAATTATCTCATTTCTAAATATAAATATAAAAGAGTTGCCGTAATAGATTGGGATTGTCACTTTGGAAATGGAACATATGATATTCTTAGATCAAATAAAAATATTTTTTTCTCAAGCTTGCATCAATATCCATACTATCCAGGAGGGGGAGAGGAATACGAAAAAGGAGATTACAATAATGTTTTAAACATTCCATTATCTGCTGGTACTAATTCTAGGGAATATTTTGATGCTTACGAGCACATGCTTAAAAGGTTAAAGAAATTTAGACCTGAGTTTATATTAATGTCTGCTGGGTTTGATGCTCACAAAGACGATCCTTTATGTCAATTTAATTTAGAGTCTAGAGATTATTATGAGATTACAAGAAGAGTATTGGAGTCAACAAAACAGTTTTGTAATGGAAAAGTTGTATCTATTCTAGAGGGTGGCTATGATTTGAATGCTTTAGCAGAAAGTGCGAATGAGCATGTTAACGCACTTTTAGAATTCAATTGAGATTTTAAAAAATTATCATAGATAATAAAGAATGAAATTATATAAAATAAAAAAATCAAATATTGACAACAAAGGATTGGTTGCCTCTAAAGATATTAAAAAAGGTGTTAAAATAATTGAGTATAAAGGAAAACTAATATCTAAAAAAGAGAGCGAAGCTAACCCTAAGTTTGATAACGCAAAGCGAATTTATCTTTTTGAAATAAATAAAAGATATGACTTAGATGGAGATTTCAATTTTAATACTGCCAGACTTATAAACCATTCCTGCGATCCAAATTGTGAAGTAGTTGGTAAAGGTGTGAAATTATGGATAGAGTCAATTAAAGATATTAAAAAGGGTGAGGAGCTTTCATACGATTATGGTTTTAGTTTTGATGAGGATTTTAAAGATTATCCATGTAGATGTAATTCAAGAGATTGTTGTGGATATATCGTTAAACAAGCCTCGAGATGGAGAATTAAAAAATCACTTCGCCTTAATAGATAATCTTTGATAAATACAACCCTTCTGCAGGCGCAGGTGGGGCACAATTATTTCTATTTTTTGAATTCAATACCTTTTCTAAATGTTTTATTGTCCATTTTTTTTCCCCAACAAATTTTATACATCCAATAATAGATCTTACTTGATTTCTTAAAAATGATTGTGATCGTAGCTTAAAAATTATTTTTTCATTTTTTTGTGTAATTTTTATATTTTTTAAAGTTCTAATTGGAGATTTTGCTTGGCAATTTACAGATCTAAATGCGTTGAAATTATGAGTTCCAGTTAAAACCTTTGCTGCTTTTTTCAAGAGGGTGACGTCTAACTTGGACCTTAAATGCCAAACTCTATTTTTATCTAATATTGGAGGCGCCTCTCTATTTAGAACAATATATTCGTATTCTCTTTCTTTCGCAGAAAACCTTGCATGAAAATTGAATTTTTTATTAATAATTTTTTTTATTACAATATTTTTTTTGTTTAAGAAATGATTTACTGATTTAATTAATTTATATTTATTTGATATTGAATTTTTGCAATCAAAATGGGCAGATTGATTTTTTGAATGTACACCTGCGTCAGTTCTGCCTGAGCCAATTATTTTAACTTTTTCCTTCAATATTTTAAATATAATTTTTTCAATCTCTTTTTGAATTGATTTAGCATTTTTTTGAGATTGCCATCCAGAATGGTTGGTTCCATCATATTCCACAATAATTTGATATCTAAACATTTAATAAATTGGTTTCTTTATGTATTTTAGAACCAAGTAAAAACTCATTTATTTTTTGCGACTTTTTTCCTTCACGTTGAATTTCTAAGATTTTAATTGAATTTTCGCCGCAACTAATTTCGAGGTCGTTTGAGAGAACTTTACCTGGTTGATCTTTATTGAAAGATATTTCTGCCCTTAAAATTTTATATCTTTCTCCTTGATAAATAAAATATCCACCAGGATAAGGGAATAATCCATTGATTTTCCCAATAATATTTTCAGCCTTATCATTCCAGTTTATTAAACCTTCATTTTTTTTTATTTTTTTTGCGTATGTAGCCTTGGAGTGATCTTGTGGTGCAAAGTTAGCCTCTTTATCCAGTATACTATCAATTACATCTGAGATTTTTTGAGAAGCTAAAACTGAAAGTCTTTCACTTAAACTTTCGGAATTCTCATTTGGATCAATATCAATTTTAAAAATATGAGAGATATCTCCCTCATCTAATTTTTCATTTATTTTCATAACACTAATTCCTGTCTCTTTATCTCGATTCATAACAGATCTTTGAATTGGAGCTGCACCTCTCCATTTTGGTAGTATTGATGCATGAAGATTGATGTATCCTGCTTTGCTTAATGATAAAAATTCTTTAGGAATAAGTTGTCCGTATGCAACAACAATCACTAAGTCTAAATTTAAATTTTTAAGAAATTCATATTCTACTTTGTTATCGTTTAATTTATCTGGAGTTCTAACACCAAGCGTTAGGGTTTCGCTCAACGAATGAATCGCTGATTTTTCTAACTTTTGCCCTCTGTTAGATTTTCTAGGTGGTTGAGTATATACTACCGATACATCATATCCATTTTGATAAATACTTTTTAGAATTGGAACAGCAAAATTTGGTGTCCCCATAAAAGCAATTTTTTTTTGCATCAATTAAATTACTAATGCTTCTGAGCTTTTTTTTAGTTTAGTAAGTTTTTTGATTATCATCGATTTTTTTAGCTTAGATAAATAATCAATAAAAAGTACTCCTTCTAAATGATCCATTTCATGTTGTATACAGGTTGCTAATAATCCATTAGCCCTTAGTATTTTTTTTTCACCATTGTAATCTAAATATTCAACCTCACATGTTGCAGGTCTATCAATCTCTGCGAATTGATTTGGAACAGATAAACATCCTTCTTCATATGTAGCCAATTCTTTATTTTTGTTTTTTATTATTGGATTTATAAAATACATTGGATTTTTTTTTTCATTATCTTTAGCAATATCCATAACTATTATTCTTTTAGGAATACCTATTTGAATTGCTGCTAATCCAATCCCATTTGCATCGTACATAGTGTCTAGCATATCATCCATTAATAGTTGCTCTTCTTTAGTAACTTTATCAACCGATTTAGATACTTGTCGTAAAATTTTATTTGGTTCAGTAAGTATTTTTTTAATAGTCATAACTAAATAGATTTATACCCTTATTGGCAATATTTTTAAAATTATTTTATTTCGAATAGTGTCAATGTCTAGTTGATTTAGTGTAATTAATATAAAATTCAAAGTTTCTGAGCCTAGATTCTCCAATTTATCCTCTCCAATTATTTCAACAATTCTTAATAAAACTAACCCTAAATCTCTATTATTAATTTTTGCCTGTATATCAGGAGGTATATTTACTGTCGAAGAATATCGATCTGAATATTTTTTTTGAATTTTCACCCCATCATATTTAAGTGATTCTAAAAGTATTTCATCATTGGTTGTAATTATATATTTCTTATCTTTTAAAACATTTTTTAGTAAATCATTTGTCTCTTTTTCTACTTTGGAAATTTCTTTTTTCTCTACGAAATAATTTAACAATTTTGATTGATGAATTATTTTATTATTAAATTTTATTTTTTTATTTACTATTTCTTCAGCAATTTTATTATTATTATAAAATGATATTAAATCTGAATTTATTTTATTCTCATCAATTGATAAAAGTATATTTGAGAGCTCTTTATAAAAAGCATTTCCTAAGTTGTCATTTTCAAATAGTTTTTTTAACAATTTAGCAAGATTTATCTTTTCACTTGGTTCGATTGTTAAAAGCATTTTTTGATAAATAAGAGCTCTTTGACTAGAGTTGTTAATAGTTTTGTAATTTTCTTTAGCAGAAAAGAGCTGGTTAAAAGTAAATTGAAATCTTGTATATAAACTGAATAAATCATCTTCACTATAATTGCCTTCATGAACAGCCTTTTCTATTAAATTTATTTTTTCAATATCTTCTAGGTCTATATTTTCTACTTTTTCGAGAAGATTGGCTGAAGCTAAATATTTCCAAGCCTCTTTGGAGGTATTTTCATTAGGCGTATACTCAAAGTTATCAGCTATTCTATGAGATAGATGAAGTTCAAGTAAGTTTGAATCTGAAATTTGGTTACTTTCTTCTTCAAATCCAATTAATTTAAATATTTTATTTTCAAAAAAAAAGTCCTTAAAACCTTGTTCTTTTTTTAAGTCATAGATTAACATTGCCTGATCTATTTTATTTGAATTTACCAAACAGTAGATTTTGAATTTTGATACGTATTCATCTTTTACTTTTAGCTCTCCAATAGTATCAAATATTTCACAACTTTTTTCAATATTTGCTTCGGCAAGGTAGTAATTAATATAAAAATTAATTAATTCGTCATTAAAATAAAAATCAGAATTATTCTCTAGGAATTTTTTAATTAAACT
>CEUJ01180873.1_pt1 | contig 10654 bp, 9 predicted proteins | sample 361531 | NCBI WGS metagenome assembly CEUJ01 (sample SAMEA2622842, study PRJEB7988) | marine metagenome | biome: marine biome (ENVO:00000447); feature: marine epipelagic mixed layer (ENVO:xxxxxxxxx); material: "saline water (ENVO:00002010), including plankton (ENVO:xxxxxxxx)" | depth 140 m | reverse complement strand
ATAATTAATATTGATATTAATTCAACTCTACCGATAATCATAAACGTGATTAGACACTGTTTAGCAAATATAGGTAACCCCTTAAAGTCAAATAATGCAAGACCTGTCATTGAAGAATTAACAGTATTCATCAAAGTTAAAATGGATAATTTAAACGAATTTTCCATACTTAAATTAAAAATCGATAGTATTGAGGATAAAACTATTAACGATAGTATAAAAATAATAATTGAAAAGAAATATTTATAAAAATCAGTCGTGACCATTATTTTATCTGAAAACCATAATTTATTTGCAAAAACATTTTTGGGTTTTGCATTAGATATTATTTCCTTTAAAGAAAACTTGAATAGAGATAATAATTTTAAAAATCTTATACCTGAGCTAGTTGAAAAAAAAGATCCACCGATGATTATTAATATTAAAAAAACAAATGACAGGTAATTTGGTATGTTATTTAGTGAGACTCCAATATTTGAAATACTACTAGTTATCGATAAATAAATTATTGCAAAATTTACTGACTTATCTGTTAATAAAAAAAAGAAAAAAATGGTTATAAGTAAGTAAATTATCAAGTAGATATCCTCTTGAATAAATTTAATCCCCTTTTTTTTATAAAGTAAGTTATAAAAAAAAAATAAACTAAAAAACGATGATAGCATCAAGGTCGAAAAAACTATTATTTTCGTTTGTGAATTAAGTAATATATCTAAATTATTAACTGGCAAGAAACCACCTGATGATATTATACTCATTGATAAATTAAGAGATATGAATGATCTAAATTCAAATATATTTAAGGTAATAAATATTAATAAGGTAAATATTGAGTAAATTAAAAATATTTTTAGTGATTGTTTAAAAATTTCAGCAGAGTTAAAAGCTAAAAAATTAGTTAAAGTTTTTTTTAAATTATCATCAAAAATATCAATTAATAAGATTATAGAAAAAAGGAAATACAAACCTCCAATCCACTGAGATGAAGATCTCCATAAAATTAGGCTTTCATCTAAATGCTTTATATTATTAAACACCGTAAAACCTGTGGATGTAAACCCTGAAACTGCCTCAAAATATGAATCTAAAAAAGAGATATTATAAATACTAAGAAAATAAGGAAATGAGATTAAAATAGGTAAAGTTATATAGCCTAAAATTACTGTTATTATTTTTGAATAAATATTAATTTTCGCGTCTTTTTTTTTAAAAAAAAAACTAATAAGAGGAATAATAGATATTAAAAGAGTATAAAAATAACTATTAACATTTAAATATAAATCAAAATAGTAAGAATAAAGAATGTTTAAAAAACATAAAATACTAATTAAAATTGAAAAAAACCTAAAATAATAAAGATAAAAATTAAGCATTAAATTGAGCTTATGCGAAACATGTTCTCAACTAATTGAATTTGATCATTCTTTGCAAGAAAAACTACTCTATCGTCTTTTTGAAAAATAAAATTTGACCTGGGAATTATTATATCATTTCCTCTTAGTATGGCTCCAATTCTAATTTCTTCTGGTAAATTTGTGTTTTTTAATTCTTTATTTATTAGTTCTGAGGTTTCAACTATTTCTGCTTCTATAACCTCATATTTACCATTTAATATACTATATGCTGTTTCTATAGTGCCTTTGTGAACATGTTTTAAAATACTTGATACAGTACTCATTCTGGGATCAATTAAATCGTCAATCTTTAATGATGATTGTAACAATGAGTAGTTTGATTTATTTGTTAAAGCCATTGTTCTTTTATTTTTTGAGAATTTCTCAACTAGAACACCTATCATTAAATTATCCTCATCATCATTAGTTAAAGCTAAAACTGTTTCAATTTCCTCTAGATTTGCCTCAGATAAGACATCTTCCTCCAGGCCATTACCATTTATCACAATTGTATTGTTTAATTCACTAGCTATGTATTCGGCTCTATCTTTATTTTTTTCGATAATTTTAATTCTAGCAGACTCAAAAGACTCCTCTATATTTTTTGCTAAATTATAACCTATATTACCACCACCAATAATTAAAATTTTACTTGAGATTTTTTCATTATGTCCAAATGCACTGAGTGTTTTTGCCATCTGAGATGAATTAATTATTACATAAGCTTTGTCATCTTTTTTCATAACATCATTTTTTTTTAAAATAATAAACTTCTCATTTCGAATTACACCGAGAATATTGGCTTCAAGATCTGGAAATTTTTTAGTTAATTCATTTAACTTTATATTTTTAATTGGACAATCATTTTTAATTAATATTTCTAGTAATCTAATTTTATTATCAGCAAATGGAATATTATCTAAAGCACCAGGAGCCTCTAATTTTCTTTGCAAGGATTTTGCTATTTCAAGTTCAGGTGAAATAATTACGTCAATTGGAAGATTTTCTTTATTATACAATTTTGAAAATTTCGGATCTAAGTAATTTTGAGATCTAATTCTAGCTATTTTTTTTGAAACCTTGAATGTAGTATAAGCAATTTGACATATTAACATATTTATCTCATCATTTCTTGTTACTGCGATTATCATATCTGCATCAGCGCCATTGGCTTTTTCTAAAATTGAAGGGTATGTAGCTTTACCAACAATAGCGTTTACGTCTAAAGAGTCTTTTATTTTTTGTATATCCTCACTAGATTGATCTATGACTGTTATAGAATGATTTTGCTCACTTAATAATTTAGCAATTGTGAAGCCTACTCTCCCAGCGCCGCATATTATGATATTCATTAGTTTAGATCTTTTATATTTAGCCCTTTTAATTTTCTATGTAACGCAGAACGCTCCATTCCAACAAATTTGGCCATTTTTGATATATTCCCACCAAATTTTTTAAGTTGTGAAGTTAAATATTCCTTTTCAAAATTTTCTCTTGCTTCTTTTAATGGGATTGAGAGAGATTTGTGATAATTAGTAATTTCATAATTATTAGTTTTTAAGGACTCTTTAATTATATTTGAAATTTTTTCTGGGTCTTGTGGAGCTAAAATAGCAATTCTCTCAATTAAATTTCTTAATTCTCTAACATTTCCTGGCCAACTATAATCAATCAAATGATGGTTCTCGGGATCTATATCAAAGTATTTTAAGTTGTAATTTTCTGAAATTTTTTCTGAAAAATATTTTATTAATAAAGGTATATCTTGGACTCTATTGGTTAAGGCATCTATATTGATTTGAAATACATTAAGTCTATGAAATAAATCCTCCCTAAAATTTCCTTTTTTGATTTCTTCAAGTATAAGTTTAGATGTAGAACATATAATTCTAACATCTACTTTAATATCATGATTTCCATTTATACGCTTAAATTTCTGGTCGATTAAGACTCGTAAAATTTTCGATTGTGTTTCAAGTGGAATTTCCGAAACCTCATCTATTAACAAAACGCCACCAGTTGCTTTTTCCAATGCTCCATAAGAAATTGATCCATCATTTTTTTCTTCTCCAAATAATTCTTGTTCATATTTTTTTACATCTAATAAAGCACCATTTAAAATTATAAATGGTTTATTTTTTCTATTCGATAACTTGTGAATTTTCCTAGCAATAAGTTCTTTTCCAGATCCAGTAGGTCCGTAAATAAAAACTCTTGAGTCTGTTGGTGATACTTTTTGAATTTGATCATTAATTTTAGTTATATTATTACTAGATCCTACTAACTCAAAAGAATGAAAAAGTTTAGTTTCTAAATAGTTATTCTGTTTTAGTAGTTCATAATTTTCTGATGCTCTTTTTACAAAATTCATTAATCTTTCTTTATCAAAGGGTTTTTGTATAAATTCAAATGCTCCTGATTTTAGTGACTTAACCGCCATTTCAATATTTGCATGTCCGGAAATTATAATTACAGGAATATCTTTATTTTTTTGTTTAATGTGGTTTAGAAGTTCTATTCCATCATTATCACCTTTGTCTAATTTAACATCAATTATGGCAACCTCAGGTAACTTTTTATCAATTTCTTTTAAGGCTTGATTGTAGTTAGCTGCCATTCGCGTTTTATAGCCTGCATCTAAAATTAACTCATTTAAAATATTTCTAATATCTGGATTATCGTCAATTATCAAAATTTCTGTAGACATTATTATATAGGTAGTTGTATTTTTATTTCTGCTCCACTATCTTTAGACAACAATTTTAAATATCCATTATGGTCATTAATTATTTTATTAATTATAGGCAACCCAAGACCAGTACCATTTTTTTTTGTCGTAAAATATGGTTTGAGTAAATCATTTAAATCTTTTTTTTCAAAACCCAATCCATTATCATTTAAAGTAATTTCTATATAATCATCTTTTTTAGTAATTTCTATATCAATTTTCTTTGAAAAATTAGGGTTTTTTTCGAATTTTTCATTAAGACTCTCAATTGAATTTTTAAAAAGATTTATAAACATTCTACTAAATTGATCAGAGTCACACCTTATAAATATATTATTGTTTTGTGATTTGATCTGAATATTTATTGTATTATCCAATTCTTTCATTAATGAAATATTTTCATTTATAAGTTTTACAATATTATGTTGTTTAAAGATGGGTTTAGGCATTCTTGCAAAATCAGAAAATTCATTAATGAGATTTTCTATTTGTTTAATTTGTTTATTAATTACATTTAAATTTTCATTAAAATTTTTTTGATCTTCTATATTTAGAAGATTTGAAAATTTAGAATTTAATCTATCTATAATAAGCTGAATTGGAGTGAGAGGATTTTTTATCTCATGGGCTAATTTTCTTGCAACATTTTCCCAAGCTTCATGTCTCTCAGAAAGTAACAACCTATCTTGCTGCAACTTAAGTTTTTCAATCATTAAATTAAAGTTCTTATTAAGTGACTCAAGCTCTTTATCAGTTTGAATTTCGGGTACTTTAATATCAAGTTTACCTTTACCTATATTCATAGAAGCATTAATTAGATTATTTATAGATCGAAAAAAACGTGATGAAAATCTAATAGCAATTGACACGCTTAAAAAAAGCATAAGTGATACAACAATTAAATATATTATTATAAAAGATATCTGTATTCCGGTTCTTTTATTTTCAACTTTATAATAGAAATTTAAGGCCTCTTGTGACTCTGTCAAATACTTTGAAATATCCTCTTTTAAAAATTTTACAACATACAAGTATGTATCTTTATAATTTTGTAGCTTTAGAATTGCTGCAGATTTATTCTGAAAAGCATTTATAATTTTAAGAGGTCTGTCGTCTTTGAATACTAATTCTAGTGCTTTTTTTTCAGGTGGTACAAATTTTTTTAAGTCATTCAAAGTTGACATAATTATTTCTTTTTGACTGTTGATTATATGGATTTCATCAACATCACGTAAAATTTTTTGATTTACGAGAAACTTTTTGAATTCAATTGGATCACTTTGATAAAAATTTCCACTTTTATTTATATCAAAAGCAATCATAATTATATCACTCTCAATCTTATTTCTTACATCTTGAACGTAATTTTTAGCAAGCTCATATGAGTTGTTTACTGCAGTAGTAATTTTTTTATCAAAATATTTTTCTAATGCAAAAGAAAATAAAAAAAGTGAAAAAATAGAGATTAGTATTGAAGGTATAAGAGTAAATAGCGCAAAAAAGGTTATATATTTCTTATTTGATTTTGAACCTTTAACATCAATTTCATTTTTTATAGATTTTTTTATCTCAAAAAATACAAAAACAAAAAAAAATAATAATAAGACGATATTTCCTAGTAATAAAAATTGTAAATTTTTATCATTTAACTCAATGAAGCTTTTATCAATAAATGTTAAAAAAGTAATAAAACCAACAAATAATGTGATAAGAAAAATTAAAATAATAAATATATTTTTTTTGATAAATTCAGCCATTGTGTAATAGTTTCAATATCTGTTATATATCGACATGAGTAATTGTTTTATAATACTAGCTTCTGGACAAAGCAAAAGATTTAAATCTAAAGTACCTAAACAATATATTTCATATAAAAATAAACCTGTTTTTGAGCATTCGCTGGATAAAATTATAAATTCAAAGCTTTTTAAACACATTATTTTGGTAACTAATAAATCAAGCTTTGTGGGCAAGAAATATAATGGAAGAATCAAGATTATCAAAGGTGGAAAAGAAAGATCAGACTCTTCATTATTGGCATTGAAGTATGTCAAAAAATTTAAGCCAAAAAATATTTTAATACACGATGCAGCAAGGCCAAATTTTACATTAAAATTAGTAAAAAAAATTTTATTTAATTTAAAAAAAAATAAGGCGGTTGTACCATTCATTAATTCAACTGATTCAATCAAATATAATTTTAAAAACTCTATATATAATTTAAAAAAGGAAAATGCTTTATTAACACAAACTCCACAGGGTTATAAATTTAAAGATCTTTACAATTTAGCTAAATTTAATACTAAAGATGTACAAGATGAATCTTCCTTATTCGTTCAAAGTAATATTAAAGTTAAGTTTATTAATGGCGAGTTAAGTAATAATAAAATTACTTATTTAAATGATATTAAAAATAATTTTAATCATTATGGAATAGGATTCGATGTTCATAGATTGGTAAAGGGAAGAAACCTTTTTTTGGGTGGTATTAAGATTAAATCAAAACTAGGCACATTGGGTCACTCTGATGGTGATCCTGTTTTACATGCTATAACAGATGCAATACTTGGAGCTTGCAACAAAGGGGATATAGGTCAAAAATTTTCAGATAAAAATAAAAAGTTTAAAAATATAAGATCAACAATTCTTTTAGAAAAAGTAATTAATGAAGTTAATCGAAGTAATTATTTTATAAATAATATAGACATAAATATTATTACACAAACACCTAAAATTTCAAAAATAAGAAAAAAACTAATTAATTCAATTTCTAGTATTTGTAAAATATCTGAAAACCAAATAAATATAAAAGGAAAAACAACTGAAAAGTTAGGATTAATAGGAAGGGAAAAAGCAATTGCGTGTGAAGTAATAGCTTCAGTATTTAAATATGATTAATAAATTAAATTTTTTATTTGTAACTTTGTTTGGTATTGGAAAAATAAGTAAAATACCTGGAAGCATTGCATCACTTATTACTACAGTTTTTTTATTTTTTTTATTTCAAATATTAAATGTTTCACCAAACATAGTTTTAATTGCAATTATTTTGGTATTTTTGCTTTCTCTTTATTCAATAAATATATTTATAAAAGATATTAAAGATAAAGATCCAAAGAAAATAGTTATTGATGAATTTATTGGTCAATCAATTCCAATATGTTTATACGAAGTTGCTCATGGAGGTTTAAAAGAAACAAATGAAGCTTTAACTTTTTATTTTATAATGTTTATATTATTTAGAGTTTTTGATATTACAAAACCCTACCCTGTTAGTTATTATGACAAAAATTTTAAAAATAGTTTTGGTGTGATTATGGATGATGTTTGTGCGGGATTGTATGTGGTTGCAGTTTTAGTTTTATATATGGTTTTTACCTCATGAAAAAACTTTTAAATAAAGTTGTTGAATTATTAAAGAAAAAAAAACTTAAAATTTCTTTCGCAGAATCTTGTACTGGTGGGATGCTGGCAAGTTCTATTACTTCAATAAGTGGATCTTCAAAAATTTTTACCCTAGGATTGATAACTTACTCAAATAAAGCAAAAATTAAAGTTCTTAAAGTTCCAAAAAGAATTATATTAAAATATGGTGCTGTAAGTAACGAAACATGCTTATCAATGGTTAAAAATTTAAGTAAAATTAGCATGACCGATATTTCCATATCCATTACCGGTATTGCTGGTCCTAAAGGTGGTACAAAGAAAAAACCTGTTGGTTTGGTTTTTATAGGTATTAAAAAAGGTAATAAAATATTAATTAAAAAATATCATTTTAAAAATCAAAAAAGAAATTCAATTCAAAAAGCTACCGTAAAAAAAGCTTTAAATCTAATTTTGAGTATTAACAAATAGATCTTCTGCTCTTTTTTGAAAAGCATCTGCAATCTTATTTAGACCGTAGTTAAATGATCTTGTCATTAATATGTTTAGAAATTTATTTTTAAGCTCAAAATCTACTTTAAAACAAACCTCTGTAACGTTTTCTTTTTGTTTAAAATCCCATCTATTTTCAAGGTATTTTAAAGGACCATCAATATTAGTGACATAGATTGAATCATCTTTTTTATTATATCTTACATCGCTTTTATAGGTATCTTTAAAAATTCCTTTTCCAATAGTTAAGTCAGCTATAATAAAAACGTTATCTCCTTTATCAATACGTTCATAAACTTTAGAGTCAATACAGTAAGGAATAAAACTAGGGTATTTATCTACGTCTAAAACTAAATCGACTAAATTTTTTTTTTCAGTTTTAATTAATCGTTTTACCGAGGCTTGAGGCATTTAACTTTAATCGCTGAGTTTTCAATTTTCTAAAATCTTCATCTGCATGATAAGAAGATCTCGTCAAAGGAGTAGATGAAACTAATAAAAACCCTTTTGATTTTGCAATTTCGCCAAGTTCTTTAAATTCATCAGGATGATAATATTTTTTAAGAGGATGATGCTTTATTGATGGCTGTAAATATTGCCCAATAGTTAAAAAATCTACTTTAGCAGAAATTAAATCATCCATAACCTGTAAAATTTCTTCCTTCTTTTCACCTAAACCAACCATTATTCCTGATTTTGTAAAAATATTTTTATTTAAATCTTTGGTTTTTTTTAAAAGTTCTAATGAGGCAAAATATCTAGCACCCGGTCTTACCGTCCTGTAAAGGCTTGGAACCGTTTCAATATTATGATTAAAAACATCTGGGTTAGCATCAACTACCTTTTTATAAGCATTGCCTTTTCTAAGAAAATCAGGAGTTAATACTTCAACCGAAGTGTAAGGATTAAGTTTTTTTGTAGCTAAAATAACATCGTAAAAATGGTTTGACCCTCCATCTGGTAGATCATCTCGATCAACTGATGTAATAACTACATGGTTTAAATTTAATTTTTTTACAGCATTAGATATTTTATACGGCTCAAAAGGATCAAGTGGTTGAGGTTTTCCAGTACTAACATCACAAAACGCACACGCTCTTGTACATGTATCACCCATAATCATAAAAGTTGCGTGTCTTTTGCTCCAGCACTCGGTTATGTTAGGACAGTTCGCCTCTTGGCACACAGTGACTAATTTACTTTTATTTATTAAGCTTTTAGTTGTAAAAAATTCTTTACTATTAATTATTTTTGATTTTATCCAATTTGGTTTCCTTTTAATCGGATTAATTGGTTTATTAACTTTTTCTGGGTGTCTAACTTTCATTATCTTTGAATATATATGTTGTTTCCCCTTTTTTACCAAGCATCAATTTGTCTCTTATAAGCATGTCAATATAATCGTAATCAATTTTATCGCTCAAAAGAGTATTTTTTAATTCAATGTCTTTAATTTTTTTGCGTATTTGCTCTTGTTCAATCTGTAAATTTTTTAAAATTTCTTTTTTTTCAAAATATGAGAACATGCCTCTTTGACCTCCAAACAAATTGATCAAAATATATAAAAACAGTACAGATAATATAATTATTTTATAATTTTTTTGTATCTTATATAAAAAATTCATATTCTATTCATTTGTGCTCTTGAGGATAAGTCCTCCTCTATACGGATTAATTGATTATATTTTGAGACTCTTTCGGATCTAGATAAAGAGCCTGTTTTTATTTGATTTGAGTTAGTACCAACTGCGAGATCAGCAATGAAAGTGTCTTCACTATCACCAGATCTATGCGAAATAATTGTGCTGTAACCTATATTTTTCGCAAATCTAATAACATCTAGAGTCTCTGAAACTGTCCCGATTTGATTTAACTTAATTAAAATTGAATTTGATGACTCAAATAAAAAGCCTTTCTTAAGTCTCTCTAAATTTGTCACATATAAATCATCACCAACAATCTGCAATTTTTTTGAGGATTTACTAAATTTACTCCATGCCATCCAATCATTTTCAGCAAAAGGATCTTCGATTGATTTAATTTTGAATTTTTTGACTAGCTTAAGATATTTACTAATTGTTTGATCTACATTTAAATATTTATTAGAATGAACAGAATATTTTTTATTTCTATAAAGTTCATTTGCAGCAACATCTAAACAAATGGAAATATGTTTGCCATTTTTAAAACCTGCTTTTTCAATAGATTTTACAATAAGTCTTAGTGCTTCCTCGTTGCTCGATATCATAGGAGCAAATCCACCCTCATCACCAACAGAAATTGACATTCCCCTCTGAGAAATAATTTTTTTTAGACACTGTATTACCAAAAAACACATTCTTAGTGCTTCTGAGAAATTTTTAGCCCCATCTGGCCGGATCATAAATTCTTGTATTCTTAGTTTGTTATTAGCGTGCGCTCCACCATTAATTATATTCATCATTGGATATGGAAGTAAAAAATTATTTTTTATTAAAAAATTTTTATATAGAGGTATCTTTTTAATTTTTGAAGAAAGCTTCTTGACAGCCATTGATACAGCTAAAATTGCATTTGCCCCTATTTTCGTTTTATGCTTTGTACCATCTAAATTAATTAAAATTGAATCTATCAGTTCTTGATTATGAACATTTTTATTTAATAATTTTTTTGATAT
>CEUJ01181232.1_pt1 | contig 10665 bp, 15 predicted proteins | sample 361531 | NCBI WGS metagenome assembly CEUJ01 (sample SAMEA2622842, study PRJEB7988) | marine metagenome | biome: marine biome (ENVO:00000447); feature: marine epipelagic mixed layer (ENVO:xxxxxxxxx); material: "saline water (ENVO:00002010), including plankton (ENVO:xxxxxxxx)" | depth 140 m | reverse complement strand
GGAAAAGTAGAGGCAGGAATACCTGAAGATGATCCTAGAAATCCAGCAGTGATAGCAGATAATGTTGGTGATAACGTTGGCGATTGCGCAGGTATGGCTGCAGATTTATTTGAAACATACGCAGTTACAATAGTCGCTACGATGGTTTTAGCTTCTATATTCTCTCCTCAAGATTATAATTTAATGGTTTACCCTCTCGCTATAGGAGGTGCTTGTATAATAACCTCTATAATTGGAACTTGGTTTGTAAAATTAGGAAAAAGCAATAATATTATGGGTGCGCTCTACAAAGGTTTTATAGTAACTGCAATTACTTCTTTAATAATAATGTATCCAGTAACTAACGCTATTGTGGGAATTAATGAAACATATAATAACAGTGCAGGTTCAGTATTCACCGGTTTAGACCTCTATATTTGCGGTGTAGTTGGTTTTATTATAACCGGTTTGTTAATTTGGGTGACAGAATATTATACAGGGACAAACTATAGACCAGTTAAAACAGTTGCTAAATCATCAACAACTGGTCACGGCACAAATGTTATTCAGGGACTTGCTATTTCTATGGAGGCCACAGCTATACCTGCACTAATTATAGTTGCGGGTATTTTATATACTAACAGTCTAGCGGGTTTATATGGAATTGCTATTGCAGTGACCGCAATGTTAGCTTTAACTGGAATGGTTGTTGCATTGGATGCTTATGGTCCGGTAACTGACAATGCAGGAGGTATTGCAGAAATGTCTAAACTTCCAAAAAATGTTAGAAAAACTACTGACGCATTAGATGCTGTAGGAAATACCACAAAAGCTGTTACAAAAGGTTACGCTATAGGTTCAGCAGGATTAGGAGCACTTGTGCTTTTTGCAGCTTACACAGAAGACATAAATTACTTTTCAAAAGTCAATGGTTCTGCTTTAGAGGGTGTGAACGTAACTTTTGATTTATCTAACCCCTTTGTTGTAGCTGGTTTGTTGATAGGAGGCATGCTTCCTTACCTCTTTGGTTCAATGGGTATGCAAGCTGTTGGAAGAGCGGGTGGTGCAGTTGTGATTGAGGTTAGAAGACAGTTTAAGAAAATTCCTGGAATTATGAAAGGTAAGAGAAAACCTGACTACGGTAGATTAGTTGATTTATTAACTAAGGCTGCAATTAAAGAAATGATAATTCCATCACTATTGCCTGTATTGTCTCCTATAGTGCTTTATTTTATAATTTTACAAATTGGCGGATTGGAAGCTGCATTGTCCTCATTAGGTGCAATGTTATTAGGAGTAATAATCACAGGATTATTTGTTGCTGTATCCATGACAGCTGGTGGAGGAGCGTGGGACAACGCTAAAAAATACATCGAGGATGGAAATTTTGGCGGAAAAGGATCAGAGGCACATAAATCCGCTGTAACCGGGGATACCGTGGGGGATCCTTATAAAGATACTGCAGGTCCAGCAGTTAATCCAATGATTAAAATTACAAACATAGTTGCATTATTGCTATTAGCTGTAATAGCTCATTAATAAATTATAATTCTATCTATTTCTATACATCTTTGATTTTATACTTGAAAGAAAAGACTCAACAAAACTTTTTTTGGTTAATCTGTTTTCAGTTTTTAATTCTGAAAACTTAATGTCTTCTTTGTCCTTTTTTGTTAAAAGTTTTTTGTTTGACAAAATTCCGAATTTATCAAAATCTAAAACTAAGACATTATTATTAAGTAAGATATTTTGTCCTAATTTATGAAATTCGCCTTTAGTCAAAACTCTTTCTACGTATAACCACCGATTATTATTATCGATTGACTTAGAGTGAGGATTACCTAATATTTTAATAACATCGTTTTTATTAGTTTTCTTTAATACTAATTTATCAGCTCTATTTTCTAAAAAAAGAATACCATGATTTTTATTAGGGTCTTGTAATTGACAGCCATTTAAAATAATAAAAATGATGAATAAAGAAATATGATTTTTAAAAAAAAACATAATACAGATTTGTATAATACTTTACTTGGATTATCTAGAAATATCTATTTTTACAAAAATCTGAAATTACCTGATAAATTTGAAACACGTGTTTATTTAATGTTTATACACTTTTCAATTATTTTAATCATTTTTAAAAATAAATCAGTAGAATTTAATCAAAAAATTTATGACTCTCTCTTTAATAATATTGAAAATAACTTAAGAGAACTTGGTTTTGGAGATGTTTCGGTTAATAAGAAAATGAAAGATTTGAATAAATTATTTTATGATATACTTTTGAAAATCAACAAGAGCAATAATAATCAATTTGTAATTAACGAAAAAACGTTTTTTAAGTATTTTAATAATGATAACGTATTAAACCAGTCAGAATTAAAGCTTTTTACAGAATATTTTAATAATTTCTACAATTTTTGTTTTGAACTATCACTTGATAATATGGTAAGAGATGCAGGAAAGTTTAATTATGGCAGTACCTAAAAGAAAAACATCAATCTCCAAAAAAAAAATGAGAAGATCTCACCATAAATTATCTTCGGCAAATGTAATTGAAGATAAGAAAAGTGGTGAATATAGACTTTCTCACCATATAGATCTTAAGTCCGGTTTTTATAACGGAAAAAAAATATTAGATATTTAAAAATTTAATGAATAAAAAAATTACTATTGCAATTGATGCAATGGGTGGAGACAATTCACCAGATAAAACAATTCACGGTCTAAGTCTTTTTTTGAAAGAGTGCAAATCTGACGATGTTTTCTTTAATTTATTCGGTGATGAATCAAAAATTATTGATAAGATAAAAAAATATAGTATTAAAAAAAATTTTTATAAAATAATTCATACAGCATCAGTAGTTTCTGATGATGAGACTCCTTTAAGCGCAATAAAAAATTCAAAAAATACAAGCATGTGGAATTGTGTAAAATCACAAATCGGGGGAGACTCAAACATAAGTTTATCTGCAGGCAATACCGGTGTTTTGATGGTAATTTCAAAAATGATATTGAAAATGATGAGCCAGGTAAGCAAACCAGCATTAGCAGCATTATGGCCAAACCAAAAAGGGATGACTGTTGTTCTTGATTTAGGTGCAAATATAGAATGCAGCGCGGATAATCTTATAGATTTTTCTGAACTTGGATCAGCTTTATATAAATCTTTATATTCTAATGTAACACCAAGAGTTTCTTTATTAAACATAGGCTCAGAAGAAATTAAAGGGACCGAGTCTCTAAAAAAAGCATATATAAAACTTAAAGAGCTTAGTAACAATAAAAATTTTATATTCAAAGGTTACATTGAAGGAAATAAATTAATGGATGGCGATACAGATGTTATTGTAACTGATGGTTTTACGGGTAATGTAGCTTTAAAAACTGCAGAGGGCACAGCAAAATTTATTACTGATAATTTAAAAAAATCATTGACACAGAATTTTTTTTCAAAAATATCTCTTTTTTTTTCATATTTTGCTTTAAAAAGTTTTAAATCTAAATTAGATCCAAGAAAATACAATGGAGCAATTTTTTTAGGATTGAATGGTCCGGTAGTTAAAAGTCATGGCGGGACTGATGCGGTGGGTTTTTATCACTCAATTGATTTATGTTATAGAATGGTTAAGGGAAATTTATTAGAAGAAATAAGATCTAATTTAAGTCATTTTAATGATAGTGAATAAAAACTTAGGAAAAAAATATTTAGCAGAAATTTTAAAAAAAAAGACAGGGTATTCTCTATTATTTTCACAAAAATTAATTGATGATCTTTTAGAAATTATTAAATTTAAGATTAAAGATAATAAAGTAATACTTAAAAATTTTGGTTCATTTGAAATTCTTTTCAAAAAAAAAAGATTAGGAAGGAATCCAAAAACAAAAGAAACATTCGAAATATCCCAGAGAATATCAGTTAAATTTGTGGCTTCAAAAAATTTGCAAAAAAAGATAAATTTTTAATGAGTAGATTAATTAATATAAGTGAACTGACAAGATTACTTAATAATGATCAAGATAATAATAAAAAAACTTCTAATCATACATTAAGATATTGGGAAAAAGAATTTTCGCAAATAAAACCGAAAATAATTAAAAAAAGGAGATATTATGACACAAATCAAATTGAAATTATTAAAATGATTAGATTCCTTTTAAAAGATAAAGAGTTGACAATTAAAGGAGTTAAAAAAGTACTAAATTCGAACTTTAAACAACTTGACGGTTATAAATCATATGGTTTAAAAGCTGATTATTTTAAAGATAAAATTAAAATAAAAAGTAAAAAAGTTTTAGAAAGATTAAATAAATTGAAAAAAAATGGCAAAAAAAACACATATTAAAGTTAGAATGGTTCCAGAAAGCAACCCTGATAGTAAATTTATTTATTATGCAAAAAAACCTACAAAGGGAGAAAAGGCAAAAGATAAATTGAAATTAAAAAAATATAATCCAAATACTAGAAAACACGAATACTTTATTGAGAAAAAACTACCTCCGCATAGTAAGTAACTATTTTTTAAAATTTCGATACTCGTAATCAATAAACGCTCGTATCATAGCAATCCAAATTTTTTTAGTGATTAATGGATCAATTTTCTTTTTTCTGGATTTTTTATTTATATTTTTAAGTATAATCTTTATCCTTTTTTTATCGATTATTTCTTTTTTAAATTTCTTATTTTTCAAAACCTGATTTACTAAAATAGTTCTTTTTTTTATGATATTTAGAAGTAGGTCGTCTAAATTATCAAGTTTTTTTCTTATTTTAATAATTTTTTGGTTTACCATAGCGACAATTTTAATTTTGAATATCTTACATAAATATATATTAAAAAATTATGATAAAACACGATAAAAAAATGAATTTATTGTTCGTAAACTGGTTAACAATAACATTAATTTTAATTTTTATAATGATTATAGTGGGCGGATTAACAAGACTCACCGGGTCAGGTCTGTCTATAACGGAATGGGAATTGTTTAAAGGAATTTTACCTCCATTATCGAACTCCAGCTGGGAAAAATATTTTAATTTATATAAAGAAATACCTCAGTTTAAACTATTAAATTCAAATATGAGTTTAGAAGAGTTTAAAGTTATATTTTATTGGGAATATTTTCATAGAGTTTTAGGAAGAGTAATCGGCTTGTTTTTTTTATTACCATTTTTATATTTTTTTATTTTAAAAAAAATTGATAAGAAGTTTTTCAAACCCTGCTTAACTGTATTATTTTTAATTCTTTTGCAAGGTTTTGTTGGTTGGTATATGGTTAAAAGTGGGTTGGTTAATAATGTAAGCGTAAGCCACTATAGATTATCATTGCATTTGTCATTAGCTTTAATTATTATTTCTATAATCTTTTGGCTAATTCTCAATATCAAAAGAAACTCTTTTAAGAATTTTTTTCAAATAACAAAAGACAGCTTACCAATTTTTTTAATAATTTTATTAATTTTTTCTCAAATTATATTAGGAGCATTTGTCTCGGGGTTAGATGCAGGGAAAATTTATCAAACGTGGCCTCTAATGGACCAATCATACATACCAGGTGACTTAGAAATTAAACATACATATGATTTATTTGATTTTAACAATCATTCACTGATTCAATTTTATCACAGAAACTTGGCTTATGTAATAACTCTATGCATAGCTATTTTAGGTATGTTGATTTTTATAAATAAAGTTAAAAAATTGTATAAACCTTTATTTTATGTTTTTCTGTTTATTTCCTTACAAGTTTTTTTAGGTATATTTACTTTAATCAGTGGTTTAAATATGTATCTAGCTTCAGCCCACCAAATTTGCAGCGTCCTACTAGTTTTTAGCTCTATAAATCTTTACTATTATCATATTAAATAAATTGACTTTAGTATTTATTATTTGTAATTATCGCACATCTTTATGACGCCATTTATAAAAAAGAAAGAAGTAAAAAAAGATTGGTACATTATAAATGCTAAAGATATTGCTGTAGGTAGATTAGCTGCACATATATCAAAAGTAATAAGAGGAAAAAATAAACCATCTTTTAATCCACATATAGACAACGGAGATTTTGTTGTTGTAACAAATATAGACAAAATTAGATTCACTGGCAAAAAGTTTACAAATAAAAGATATTATAAACATACGGGTCACCCTGGAGGTATTAAAGAGGTATCACCGTTAAACTTATCTGAAAAGAAAAAAACTCAGGAAATTTTAAAACTAGCAGTTAAAAGAATGTTACCAGGAGGACCACTAGCAAAAAAACAATTGATGAAGCTTAAAATTTATTCAGGTGATAATCATCCTCATGAAATTCAAAAACCTAAAGTAATTGATTTTGGCAAGCTAAATAAAAAAAACCTAATAAAATAATGGAAAACTCTAATATCTCAGAAACTAAGGTTAAAAAAATTAAACTTGATTTTAAAGACAGTAAATATGCCACTGGAAGAAGAAAAAAATCAATCGCAAAAGTTTGGGTAAAAAAAGGTTCAGGAAATATTCATGTAAATGGTTTAAAGATGAATGAATATTTCAAAAGACCTGTACATCAATTGATAGTTAATAGACCTTTAGAAATTTCAAATGTTGCAGCAAGTTATGATGTTAAGTGTTCAGTAACAGGGGGTGGTTTATCAGGTCAAGCTGGCGCCATAATATTGGGAATTTCAAAAGCACTCATTTCTCATGACTCAGGTCTTAAAAAAAATCTTAAAAAAGATAAATTAACTACCAGAGATTCTAGAGTCGTTGAACGAAAAAAATACGGCCATAGAAAAGCTAGAAGAAGCTTTCAATTTTCTAAACGATAATCATTTAAATTTTATTTCGGGAAGGACAATGATATAATTCATTATGTCGATAAAAAATAAATTAAAAATTGCTGTGATTGGAGCAACTGGATATACAGGTTTAGATCTTGTTTATCTGCTGTCCAATCATCAAAAAGTAAAGATAAAATATTTAGTTGCAACAAAAAACATTGGAAAGAAAATCTCTTTTTTCGATCAGAGAATAAAAAAAAGAAATTTGCCAAAAATAAATTCAATTAAAAGTGTAAATTGGAATGAACTTGATTTAGTATACCTATCATTACCTAATGGAGAGTCGCAAAAACTAATTAAAAAAATATTTTACAAATATAAACATTTAAAATTTATTGATTTATCTGCCGATTTTAGAATTACTGATGCAAATCTTTATAGAAAAAATTATAAAATTAATCATTATGCTAAAGATTTAATAAAATACTCGTATTACTCAATAAGTGAGTTTAGTAAAAAAAAAATAGGAAATTATAGAATTATTGCTAATCCTGGATGTTATCCCACATCAATTCAATTAGTATTAATTCCCCTGATGTGCAAAAACTTGATAGAATCAAATGCAATTATCATTGACTCAAAATCAGGTTATTCTGGAGCAGGAAAAAATTTTAAAAAAAAATTTAATCACAAAAATTTTTTTAATTCAACATTTGCATACAGTACAAAAAATCATAGACATATATGTGAAATAGATCAGGAGTTAAAAAAACAAACTGGTAAAAAAGTAGCTTTTTCTTTTAATCCTCATTTATTACCGACTTTTAGAGGAATATTATCCTCTATATATTTAGATCTAAAAAATAAAAATACATCTAAAAAAATAAGAAGTGAGCTCATAAGATATTATAAAGATTCAAAATTTATAAAGATCTTAAAACTTAATTCACAGATTGGGACTGGAAATGTTATAAATACTAACAAATGTGAAATATCAGTTTGTGAAACAAGATTTAAAAAAAAATTAGTAATTTTTTCAGCTATAGATAATTTAGTAAAAGGAGCCGCTGGTCAGGCAATACAAAATATGAACTTAATTTACAAGTTCCCAGAAAATCTGGGTTTAAAATGAGATTATTATTCACAATCATAGCCTTTCTTTTAATTGGATGCACAAAACCAAAAACAGTACTTATATGTGGTGATCATATTTGCGTAAATAAAAAAGAGGCAAACCAATATTTCGAGGAAAATTTATCTCTTGAGGTAAAAATTCTAAACAAAGATAATAAAAAAAATTTCGATCTTGTGGAATTAAATTTAAGAGAAGATTTTAAAAAAGACAAAAAGGTCTTTATTAAAAAAAAAAACAAAACAAATAGAATAATTAAAGAATTATCTCAAAAGGAAATTAGAGTTATTAAATCGAAAATTAAAAATAAAGAGAAAGTTAATAAAAATGTAAAAATAATAAACAAAGAAAGAAAGTTGAAAGATAAAATTAATAAAAATAAAATTGTTAATAAAATTATAGATAATGAAACAGATATTTGTACAATTATTAAGAAATGTAGTATTGATGAAATATCGAAATATTTAACTAAGGAAGGAAATAAAAGAGGTTACCCTGACATTTCAATTAAAAAATAATTTATGAAAAAAATAAATATTGCAATAGTTGGTTTGGGTAATATTGGAAGTTATTTGTATAAATATCTAAAAAAAAATAAGCAAATCTTAGCCAAAAAAAACAATTGTACACCTAATATCATTTATTTATCTGCTAAAAACAAAAATCGTAATAGAGGGTTTAAGATCAATAACAAACAATGGGTAAAAAATTATCTCGATGTAACAAAAAAAAAAGAGGTAGATCTAATAGTTGAGCTCATTGGTGGTTCAGAAGGTCCAGCAAAAAAATTAGTCTTTAATGCGCTTAAAAATAAAAAACACGTAGTAACTGCTAACAAAGCCTTAATTTCAAAATATGGAGATCACTTATCGCAAATCGCAGAAAAAAATCGTGTAAATTTAGAATTTGAAGCAGCTGTTTGTGGAGGGGTTCCAATTATAAGATCTTTAAAAGAAAGTTTGATTGCAAATAAAATCAATAAAATTTATGGAATTTTTAACGGAACATCCAATTATATACTTTCTTTAATGGACAAAGAGAACAAAAGTTTTAAAGAAGTTTTAATTAAAGCACAAAAATTAGGATATGCAGAGTCTAATCCTACATCTGATTTAAGTGGAGAAGATGTTGCAGCAAAATTAAAAATTTTGTCATCTCTGTGTTTTAATTCATTTTTGAATAAAAATATTCATGTTGAAGGAATTAAAGATATAGACAAGGATGATATAAATTACGCTAAAAAACTGGGTTATAAGATTAAATTACTAGGTTATGCAGAATTAATAGGAAAAAATATTTTTCAAAGAGTTCATCCTACGTTAATCAGAGATAGTTCATATGTAGGAAGTATCGATGGAGTATTGAACGCTGTTATTATAGATGGAAATCCAGTAGGTCAAAGTATAATACAAGGTGATGGAGCAGGACCTGCAGCAACAACTTCTGCATTAATTTCTGATATTTCATCTATTTTAAGAGGGAATATTAAATTTCCATTCTCAATATCTAACAAAGAAAGAAAAAAATTAAATTTCAAGCATATATCAGAACGTTATTTCTCTGCATATTTTAGATTTAACGTTATTGATAAACCTGGAGTTTTATCAAATATCACGCAAGTTTTTTCAAAAAATAAGGTTTCTATTAAAAGATTAGTTCAAGACCCAAATAAAAATAAAAGTTCTTCCTCAATAATAATTATAACTCATCATTCAAAAGATAAATCATTAAATAAGATTATTCAGACTATAAATAAAAGACCTTATATCAAAAGGAGATCTAAGTTAATAAGAATAGCTGACGAATAAATGTCAATTGATCAAAAATTTTTAGACCTATTCATTAAAGCTACTGAAATGGCAGCTATTGGTGCATCAAAATTTATAGGTAAAAAAGATAAAATTGCTGCTGACAAAGGTGCTGTCGACCCTATGAGGAGAGAGTTAAATAAAATTAATATGGAAGGAACTATTGTCATCGGTGAAGGAGAAATGGATGAAGCTCCTATGTTATATATCGGTGAAAAATTAGGAACATTAAACGGACCTAAATTTGATATTGCGGTAGATCCATTAGAAGGAACAAAATTTACAGCTAACAATCAACCAAATGCTTTTTCTGTAATTGCAGTTGCAAAAAAAGGTGAACTATTATCAGCTCCTGACACTTACATGGAAAAAATAGCAATCGGATCAAATTTACCTAAGAATTTGATAGATATTGACAACGGAGTTGAAAAAAATATTCGAATTCTAGCCGAAGCAAAAAAGAAAAAAATTTCTGAAATTAATGCATGTGTAATGAAAAGACCAAGGCATGACGAAATAGTCGATGTAATGAACAAACTAGGGGTAACAATAAATTTTATAACAGATGGTGATATAGCTGGAGTTTTAAGTGTAATAGGAGAGAAACCAAAAAATGATATATACTATAGCACAGGCGGAGGCCCAGAAGGGGTTTTAGCAGCATCAGCTTTATCTTGTTTTGGAGGTCAAATACAAGGACGACTAGTTCTAGATGATGAAGAAAAAATTAGAGCAAAAAAACTCGGTATTACTGATTTTAAAAAAAAATACAATATTGAAGATATGGTAAAAGGGGATGTTATATTTTGTGCCACAGGCGTAACAGATGGAGATTTAACTGAGGGAGTTAAAGACCTAGGAAATGAATTTGAGGTAACAACTTATGCACTACATAAAAGTAAAAAGATTAACAAAACAATCAAAAATATATACAACAAATGATATCAAATTCAGTAAGCAACAAAAACTGGATTTTTAAA
>CEUJ01061188.1_pt1 | contig 10665 bp, 9 predicted proteins | sample 361531 | NCBI WGS metagenome assembly CEUJ01 (sample SAMEA2622842, study PRJEB7988) | marine metagenome | biome: marine biome (ENVO:00000447); feature: marine epipelagic mixed layer (ENVO:xxxxxxxxx); material: "saline water (ENVO:00002010), including plankton (ENVO:xxxxxxxx)" | depth 140 m | reverse complement strand
ATGCATGGTGGACAGCAAACAACATTAGATGAATTAGAATCCAAGGCTTTCATTGATGTTAGTGATGCTCAAAAACGTAAATGGAAGGTTGAAATTTCTGGCGATATGTTTATTGCGACTAGTTCAGATGAGATGGATGGTGGAGCAGGAAAAGAGGTTAGATTTGATAGGCTTACTGGTGAATTCTCAGGATATGGTTTCGAGGCCTCTGAATAATGTCTGCAAAAATCAATGATTTGCTAAAATATGCCATTGAGGCTAAAGCATCTGATTTACACTTAAGTACGGGTTCAATTCCAATGGTTAGAATTGATGGGGTTATGCAAACACTGCAACTTCCCATCATGAACAAAGATGATATGTTGAAAATTAGCAATGAGATTCTTAATGATAATCAAAGTAAAATTTTATCAGATAATTTAGAAATTGATTTTTCTTATGAACTTGAAAATTTTGGTAGGTTTAGGGTTAATTTTTTCAATCAGATAAATGGAATGGCAGCTGCTTTTAGAATTATTCCATCTGCGATTCTATCATCTGAAGAGTTATCAATTCCACCTATAATTAACCAGTTAGCTTTTCTAGATAAAGGTCTAGTTTTACTAACTGGACCAACTGGTAGTGGAAAATCTACAACACTAGCTGCAATGATTAATCATATTAATGAAAATAAGAACAAACATATTATTACTGTTGAGGATCCCGTGGAATATTATCATAGTTCAATTAAATCATTGATTAATCAAAGAGAGTTAGGGCATTCAACTCATTCCTTTGCTAATGCATTAAAATCTGCTTTGAGGGAAGATCCTGATGTGATATTAGTAGGAGAAATGAGAGATTTGGAAACTATACAGTTAGCATTAACTGCAGCAGAAACAGGGCATTTAGTTTTATCCACTCTTCACACATCAAATGCTGTTAAAACCATTGATAGAATAATTGATGTTTTTCCTGCAGGCCAGAAAGATCAAATAAGATCAATGTTATCGGAAAGTCTTGAAGCCGTAATAGCTCAAAAATTGTTACCAAACAAATCAGGTAAAGGAAGAGTTCCTGCATCTGAAATATTAGTTGCTAATTCGGCGGTAAGAAATTTAATCAGAGAGGATAAAATTTATCAGATACCTTCTATCATTCAGTCTGGAGCTCAAGAGGGTATGCAGTCTTTAGATCAAGATTTACAAAGATTAGTTTCACAAGGAATCATTGATAAAGAAGATGCTAAATACGTAGCAGATAATCCAGAGATTTTTGAAAAAGCAATTTTTTAGTAATGAAAAGAACTGAGTCAGGTTTTACTTTAGTTGAAGTAGTTATAGCTGCGTTAATTATAGTTTTTGTCACAGGTTCAGTTATGTATGGTGTTATAACAACAGATAATTCTTTAAGAAATGTTGAGTTAAGACATAGAGCATTTAATACTCTAGCTAATAAAATGGAAGAATTTAAAGCGCAGGTTGCACTAAATAGAATTCAGACATCAAGTGATAGAGATAGAAGAGTATGTATTGAATATAAAACAATTAGAGATATGGTTAATCAGACAGGTGCTGGTACAGGATGCAGAACAATAGGTTATCTTTCTCATAATATTAGAAGTAGACAAACAGAAAGTAATCAAGCCAGGATTTTTGATATTGAGGGCAAGTTAAAATATAAAATGATGTCAAGATTTGGTAAAGCAGGTAAAGATACTGTAATAACACTTAATGTAAGTCAATTAGTTTTTAATTAATTATATGAAAAAATTAAATAAAGGTTTTACTATTGTTGAACTTATGATATCCATTATGCTAGCCTCTGTTGTTGTAGGTGCTCTTGTTTATGTTGTTGGAGAATCAAATTTTTATTTAAGAAAGCAAATGTATAGAGAAAATGTTAAAAAATATGCTGATAATGTTTTAAATGATATTTTTTTATCAGCCATAAATGCAAATGATGTAAACATTGATAATGATGGACAAATAATATGTAGTTTTAGTACATCAAATGGTTCTACAGATTCATTAAAAGTTTATGATTACAGAATCAATCAAGGTATAATTGTTGATGGTAGACCCTTAGAATATGCTTTTTTTCATGATAAAGATAAAAATAAAAATTATTATATGCAGGTTACTACCTTTAAAGCAAAATCAGCGTTTGATGGAATAGGAGTTGATTCTGATCTTAGGGAAGCAGTAGTTGATGTTTTTTTAGGCATTCAACTAAATTATAATAGAGGTGGTCAAAAAGTTAATGAAAGTTTTCCTTTCCAAAAAACAATTTTTACGAGAAAAGCTGCTGTTTACAGCGATAATAATTAATGATGAAAAATAAAATAAATAAAGGTGGTATTTTAGCTTTTACCCTTCTTATTGGATTGACTGGGGTTTCATTTGTTCTAGGGTTTTATGGATGGGCAATGAACAGAAATTATTACAATAATAGAAGGATAGCTAAAATAAAAGCATTTTACAATGCAGAAACTGGTATGGCTAGAAAAGCATATGAATATTTATGGAAGGTGGATTTTGTTGAAGGCTATGAAGGTTTAGAAGGTGAAACAATTGATAAGAATATGGGTTATTATTTGCAGCCTGAGTTTTCTTTTGATAGATCAGGCAACAGAATTGCTGAAGTATATGGTATTCATGAAGTAAGAACAAGATCAGGTGAAATGTACCCGTGTTCAGTTTTAGTTGCAATGCCAGCAAAACCCCAGACCCTTGGAATTTATATGTATTTAACAGATTCAGAAGAAGCAGGTGGAGCACCTTTTACATTTGATGGGCCTGGTGATAGAAGAGAAGTAAATTTTGGTAGTAATGATATTTTAGATGGAATAGTGCAAAGTAATGGACAATTAGTTGTAAGTGATTATGGTTGTCCAGACTTTGAAGATGCTACCGTTCATTTAACAAATAGCACACCTATTGATTTGGGAGGTTGCTCATCCTATCAAGAAATGTTTGGTGGCTGGGGATCTGATGTTGATACATTATCTAAACCACCTGTAAGATTGCCACCAGCTGGTTACCAAACACTAAAAAATGTCGCAACACATGTTATAGAAGCTGATAGAAAAATTTTTAATAATCCACCAAATAAAGATACACTAATAATGACAGATATTGAATTTTTAGATAATGGTGAATACAAAGTCAAACAGTGGTGGTATTTGATGCCCCCACATTTAAAACCTTGCCTTGATCCAGATGATGCAATGTTTCCTTTTGCAGATGATTTATATCTTAGAGATCAAGGTGAATATATTGGTCAGTGTGATCATGAAGATCATTCTGCAGATTTAAGAACATGTCCACAGTACACAGATTTTTTAGCATCATATCATGGTAAGTATGCTGAAGAATTTTCGATGTATAGAGATCAATTTTTAAACTCAACTATTTCTGGGCCTGCTGGATTACATCATTTTGATATGGATCGAACATACTATGATGAGGACGGACTATGTAGTTGCACAACCCCTCCTTGTGAGATTAATACTGAAATCTTAAATCAAACATTTCCAGGAGGAAATGATAAAGTTATTTATGTAAAAGGTGGACCTGTAAGAGTGCATGGAGTTTACTCTGGAAGATATACTGTTGTTACAGATGAATTTACTGAATACAGAAGACATGCGTGGACAGGCCCAAACATACCGGTTGATACAATTTGGAACAATATATGGATTACTGGCGATTTAATAAATAAAGATGCAATTGGATATCCATCAGGTGCTCCAGTTTATGTACAAAATGGCAATATGTCTGAATGGCAACCAGGAGATGGATGCGAAGGTGGTTCTGAAAATATAATGGGTTTAGTTTCCGGGGCAAATATTTACATTGCAAATACTTTTGACAATGGTCGTGCAAATAGAGGTGCATTAGGAGATGTAGTTATAAATGCAGGTTTAGTTGCCTTAAATGAATCTTTTACAATACAATATTGGCAAAATACAACAAGTAGTATTACATCATTTGTCTATCCACTTGGAACCCAAACTGCCCATGACCCACCATGGGGTGACGGCAGAGGTCTTAATTTTGGTAGTACTGGAGATAATGACTTAAGAGGATACGTGTATTTGTGGGGTGGCGTTGTTCAAAAATATAGAGGATATATGAAAAGAAATCCTACAAGTCCGTACAGTAATGCATCTATTGGAATGGACAAAAGTTATCATTACGATGCCAATTTAGATTGTAATCCTCCACCATTTTATCCGGCAATTGAATTTGATGATGGTAGTGGAGAACTTGATATTAAAATTGTAGGATATAATAGTACTTTTTAAAAAAACTGAATGAGAATTAAATGAATATAGGAATTGATTTTGGGCACTATTCGATCAAAATAGTTGCTTTAGATAATAATAAAATTCATACTTATGGTGAAAAAAAAATAGCTGAAGATATGAAAGGGTTTGATCTTGATAAACTTGAACCATCACACTGGGTATCAGCTTTTAATTCTTTATGTGATGAATTAAACTTAAAAATAAAAAAAACAGATACTATTGTATCTTCTATTGCAGGATCTAAAGTAAGTATTAAGCCAATGACTACTTTAGAAATGGAAGAATCTGAACTAGTTGAAATTTTAAATTTTGAAGCAAAAAAACATATACCTCTTGATGGAAGTGATCCTGTTGTTGATTATCATATAGTAGGACAAAATGCAAAAGAAATTGATAAAATTGATATAATTTTAGTAGCAACGACTCAAAAAATAATTAAAGCTCACAACACAATAATTAAAGCATGTGGTTTAAAAAATCCAATTTTTGATGCAGATCCTTTGGCTTTACTTAATTGTTATAAATTTAATTTTGATTCTTTAGAAAATAATGTTGATGTAATCCTCAATATAGGTTTACAAAATACTACAATTTTGGTATATGGAGAAAATCAAGAAATTTTCACTAGAGAAATAGCCATTGCAGGTTATCATATAACTTCAGAAATCATGAAAATTAAGAATTTGGACTACCAATCATCTGAAGATATAAAAATAAATGAAGGGGTAGATTGTTTTAACAAAGAAGATAATCAAAATGAAGAATCTTCTATTCAAGTTTCTCAAAGAAATGTACTTTCTGAGTTATCAGACGAGATTAGAAAGACATTAAGATACTATATGAAATCTAAAGTAGGTGTATCTTATAATAAATTTTATATATCAGGTGGAACAGCAGAAATGAAAGGTTTAAATAACTTTTTAAATACGAGTTTAAATGTAGATTTTGTAACTTTAAATCCATTTTATAAAATTGAATCAAAAGATACAGATGACGCTTTAAAGTATGCAGTTTCGTTTGGCTTAGCATTAAGAAAATTAGAAAAAGAATAATAACATGGAAAATAAATTAATACAAATAAACCTTAATCAAACTGTAAGTAAATTTGAGTTGGCGGAAATAAAAAAAGAAAAAAATCGATGGATTATATTTGGTTCATTCTCTTTTGTATTTATTTTGATTTTATCATTTAATTTTTTCATTCTTAATCAATATAATAATCTAATCTCAGCAAGACTTTCAGATGCTGAAAAATTAAATGATGATTCAAATACAATACGTCAAAATTATGAAAATTACAACAAAGGTACAGGAAAAGTAGATTTATCTATTAGTCAAGCTGATATAGATAGATTATATGAAGTTGAGGCTAATCAAAGAATTACTCTTGCTAAAAAATTAGAATTATTAGCATATGACATACCTGAGACCATGTCATTATTAGATTTTGAATATAATTTTAGTAAAAGAGAAGCAATTATTACACTGGTTTCAGAGGTTGATTTGTATACTGATAATAAAGAGTTATTAATTGAAAATATAACTAAGAATTTTTTGAATGATGGTGATTTTAATTCCTACGATATTAGACCAGAAAAAGACAACCATAAACAACAAGAATACTACAAAGTCATTCTTACTTTAACTAATAAGAAATAAAATGGATTTATAATGAATAGAAATATATTTTTCATATCATCACTATTAATATTTTTGATTTGCTCGTATGCAATTAACAATTGGATTAAGATTATAGATGTACCAAATGCTCAATCAGTATACATGAGTAATAAAAAATCAAAAATAAGAAAAGTGAAAGTTCATCATAAGAAAGCAAAAGATAATTATATTTTTTCAAAAATGATGGCAAATGACAAGCAATCATTAATTGATGCTGTAATAACTAATCATCCTAAATTTTGGGAAGCTAATTCTGATGTTGGTATAATTGAAGGGTTTGATTCAAAATTTGATGGTCTAGTTCAAGGTATAATCAAAAATGAGGATTTAGATATTGATTATAGAGGAAGTAAAAAAAGTGGTAATATTCAAAGATTTGCAAATAATATAAATAAACAGTTATATCAATTGTGGTTAAGGTGTGAATATGATAACCTTGTAAAATTTATTTCAACACTTGAAAAAGATAACCGCATTTATAACATTGAAGAACTTAAAATTAAAAATCCAATACAGAAAAATTCGCCAGGTGTTGAGGTTAGTATGAAAGTTTTTGAAATTAACATAGGTAATTAGTTATGAATTTGAGACAACAATTTTTTTGGAAATTATTAATTGGTTTATCTACATTAACAATTATCATATCTTTGTACAATTCATATTCAAAATATTCTGAATTAGCTGAATATAAAAAAGAATATAAAAAAGAATCTGAAGTTAAAGATAATAAAAAAATGGAGAGAAAAACCGACTTCATTTCAAAAGAACAAAATGACAGAATTAAATATAATCCAGATCTTGTAAGCATAATTGAGAAAACTATCACAGGTCACACAAGAGCAGGGATTAAAACAGATTCAAAAACAGACTGGGAATCTAATGATCCAATTTTTAGAGGTGTAACAAATAATAGGGCAATGATTGACTATAGAACTTCTAAAGGTAGTTTCTATAAAAAAGGTCAAACTATTGAGGGAACAGATATGATTATAGAGTCTTTTTCTAGAGATTCTGTAGTTATTAAATATCCCACAGGATTAAGAGTTTTTTACGTTGAAAGTTATCAAGAATTTAAAAAATAATAAAATATGGAAAATAAAATGCATAAAATATCATATAAAATATTAACAATAACATTTCTTTTGTTATCTAATATATTTAGCCAAGAAATAAACGAAAATTTAGTAACTATTCATGCTGAAGATGCTAATTTATCAACAATTCTTTCAATTATTGCTGAAGATAGTGATTATAATATAGTTACAGGTCCAACGGTAGCCCAGGACAAAAAGTTAACCATACATTTGGATGATACTCCTATACTAGAGGCTCTTGATCTGATTATCAGAGCATCTGGTTTGAGTTATGAAGTCAAAGGAAATTCTATTTTAGTGGCTGAAGCAAGTAAACTTAACGAAGAAATTGGTTTAATGACTTATGTGATTGAATTAAAGTATGCAAATGCTACAGATATAAAAGATTTATTAAAGAATATAACACAAAACGTAACTATAGATAAATCAAGTAATAAATTACTGATTAAGGCTAGTCCTAAAAAAATTGCTGAAATAGAAGATGTTATACAATCAATTGATATACCCGCAATACAAATTATGCTTGAAGCAAGATTAATAGAAATTTCATCTGCTGATGAAGAAAAATTAGGTATTGATTGGTCAAAACTGGCTCAATTATCAACTGTTATTGCTGAAAATGCATCACCAATTAAAGTTGAGGGTGGTGGAATGACAGGCTCATTAGTTCCAGGTATGAGTTACACAATAAGTGATGCTGGTGAAATTATTGAAGCATTTGAGCCACAAACTACTGGGCAATTACCAGGTCAAATGTATTTTCAAAGAATGGATGGTAATAATAGTTTAGGTTTTAGTAGACAAATGACAGCTTTTGATGTAACACTTGATATGCTAATTAAAAATAATGAAGCAACCGTGCTAGCAAATTCAAAGGTTGTAACAATTAACGGTCATGAGGCAAGTATTTCAATGGTAGATGTTGTACCATATATTTTATCTAGTGGTGGTGTTGGGGGTCAAGTTCAAGTGGCGCGAGAAGAAATTGGTATCAAACTAGATATATTGCCAACTGTTAATAAAGATGGATTTATAACAACAGAGATAACACCTGAAGTTAGTTCGATTTATGATTTTATAGGTCCTGACCAAAACATTCCGTGGGTTAAAAAAAGAGTTTCAAATACAACAATAAGAGTTCAAAATGATGAATCCATAATTATAGCGGGTTTGCTAGGAACCGATAAAAGGTATGAAACTAACAGAGTTCCATTTCTATGGAAACTTCCTTATTTGGGTAAAAGGTTTTTTACAACTACATCTGAAATTGAAAGAAAGACAGATTTAATAATACAAATAACACCTAAAATTGTTGAAGACACATATTCTGGAATTGTTAAATCAGAATCACATTTAAAGGCAGAAGATTCCATTGACGAACCAGATAATTCAAATGATACAAAAAAAGATTTAGAAACTCAAACTATTCAACCGATTTATGATGTAGAGGGTGATTTAAATACATCTGAAGATAAAGTTGAGGAGGGAAAAAAAGATGAATAATTTATTAAGATACTTAACTTTAGTTTATTTATTTATATTTACTCTATCATGTGATAGTCGATCACCTGTTGATGGTGAAGACGTATCTGGCGCTGATTTAAGTGCAAATGATTTGATGATAGATAATAATGGTACATTTACGATTGATGTCGTTGATTTAAATCAAGATGAGTCTATTGATTTTACGGTAACACCAATAGATGAGTTTGGTGGCCAAATTATTAATGGATTAACTATTAGATTTGAAATATTAGATAATTCTCCAGGATATCTATCATCTAGTAGTGTGGCTGCAGATTCTTCTGGAGCACAACAAACTTTCTTTATAAGTCCATCTTCAAATTTAGTTGATGGAGCATTCAACTTCAATTTAGTTACTAAAATCAGAACTTTTGTGGAAGATGAGCCTTCAGTTAATGATACAATTAGTATTTTATACGAAGATGGAAATTTACAAACAGAGGATGAAACATTAAATATATTAACTGCCCTTCCAGACACAATTTCGATTGGAGAAGAATCCGTTGTTACTGCTTATTTGACTGGTACTTTAAATGGTCAGTCAGGTGTAGGTATACCAGATCAATATGTTCGTTTTCAAAGTTTAGTTCCGGAAGATGGTCCTGATGGAACAGTTGATTTTGGTGAAATGAATCCTGAGTATGTTAAAACTGATTCAGTTGGAATGGTTCAAAGTATTTTTACCCCTTTGAGTGAAACAGGTTTTGGAAAAATTAGAGCAACATATGATGATTTAGTTGATGAAACCTTTATTGAAGTTCTTTCTGGGGAAGCAATTAATGTTGAAATTGAGATTCCTACAGAAAATAATTTACAAGTAACAGGTGGTGGCGGAACTGAGTCAGTAACAATTAATGCTGTTATTAAAGATGGTGGTGGTAATGTAGTTAATGATTCATATGCTGTAATTTTTTCTGTACCATGTCCTTATCCAATTGATGGTATATGTCCAGTAGGTGATGGCGATTTTAGTAATGATATTATGTTAGATGGTATTCCATCTGATGGGACTTCACCTTTTGTTGTTTCTGAAACTACAAATGGTGAGGCAAGTGTTACTTTAAATAGTGGTAATAGGCCTGGCATTGTGACGATGAGAGTTCAATTATGTGAAATTGAAAATGTAAGTGACGAGGGTATTTGTTCTGATGTAATTTATGAAGCAGATAGAATTGTTGCGGCAATTAGTACAGGTCCAGCAGCATATGGACAAGTTGTAGCGGGTTGGGCTGAGGCTGATAGTACAGGAGGTGGTGTATTTTCAATTCCAATTACTGCAACATTTTGGGATGAATGGACAAATCCAATTGCTGATTCAACAAGCGTATACTGGTATATAAATCCTGAGTATATTGCGTCTGTAGATCCAGATTCTAAAATAGGAAATTGTGGAGCTGGAGAACCTGGACAAGCATGTACAAATGCATATTATACATCTGGAGAAATATTTAGCACTGGTCAAATATGCGCAAAAGTATCAGGTCAAGTAGGTGGTGATGTAATTGCTTGTAGTGGTGGTGCAAGATGTGAAGATTTTGCCCAATTTGATTGTGTCTCAAATGAAGATCTTGGATGTACATGGAATGAAGAATTTGGAGAATGTTATTTTATAACATCAGAGAGATATTGTAATACTTTATTTACACAAGAAGAATGTGAATCTCCTGAAAATTCTGCTCAAGCTCCATATAATTGTATTTGGAATGAAACTGCAGTTGCTTCAATTCCAGAATGGCAACAAAACATTGCTGATGGAGCTGGATGTCATTATGCTCCATTAGTTAATGGTCTTGATGAACAGCAATTTTCATTTGATGGTGATGGAGATGGAATTGATGATCCATTTACAGGAGAGTGGGAAGCGGCTGGAATTATTGCTCCAGACGACCCTTTTTGCAATATATCTGGTTTAAATTCAATTCAATATCAACAATACAGTGAAGAGTGCGCAGCAAAATCAGTATGCTCATGGGAATTTATTGCTGGTGCAACAGGATCGTCTGATGGAAGTATTGGTAGTTGTTTGTACAATGGAGGCGCAAGTAGTGGTTCGGGTACAGGTTATTTTAATCCTTG
>CEUJ01114477.1_pt1 | contig 10677 bp, 10 predicted proteins | sample 361531 | NCBI WGS metagenome assembly CEUJ01 (sample SAMEA2622842, study PRJEB7988) | marine metagenome | biome: marine biome (ENVO:00000447); feature: marine epipelagic mixed layer (ENVO:xxxxxxxxx); material: "saline water (ENVO:00002010), including plankton (ENVO:xxxxxxxx)" | depth 140 m | reverse complement strand
TGCAATTTTTAGGCGAGTTTTAAAATCTTCAGGTATTGTCATTATATTAATCTAGGCAACTAACTCTTCTGCTCTTTGTAAATCCACAGATACTAGCTGGCTTATTCCTTGTTCCGCCATAGTAACACCGTAAAGCCTGTCCATTCTAGACATAGTTAAAGCATGGTGAGTAATAATAATAAACTTTGTGTTAGTAATTTTTGTTAAATCATCTAAAAGTCCACAAAATCTTGTGACGTTTGCATCATCTAGTGGAGCATCAACCTCATCTAAAACACATATTGGTGAAGGGTTAACTAAAAAAACTGCAAATATAAGAGATAGAGCTGTTAAAGCTTGCTCACCTCCAGAAAGCAATGTTATTGATTGAAGCCTTTTACCTGGAGGTGAAACAAACATTTCTAAACCTGCTTCAAGGGGATCTTCTGAGTCCACCAATTCAATTTTTGCATTACCTCCATTAAATAATTTTGTATAAACTTCGTTGAACTTTCTATTAACTTTTGTAAAAGCATCTAACAATCGCTCCCTTCCTTTTTGATTAAGCTCTTCTATACTTGTTTTTAGCTTAACGATCGCCGAGTATAAGTCAGCTCTATCATCCTCCATTTTTTTGATTTCAGATTCATATTTTTTAGTTTCCTCGTCAGCTCTTAGATTTACAGAACCCAAAGATTCTCTTTGTTTTTTTGTTTTATCTATTTTTTCTGATTGTTCCTCTATTGATGGATAATCTTGAACCTCAATGCTGCTCAAATCAGATTGAGACAGAATAGTTGTCTCACTCTCTATATTTAATTCGTTTTTAACCGAATATAATAAATCTTTCTTGCGATTTTCAATTCCTTCAATTGTAGCTTCGTTCCTAGCTTTATTTTCTTTTAACCCAGTAAGCTTAGTTTGTATTTCTTTTAAATTTTCATTAATTGCAGAATATTTTTTTTCAGCTTCAAATAATTCACTTTCGATTTCTTCATTTCTTTTTTTTATATTAACTAAGTTTTGTAGATTTTGTCCTTTAGAAGTTGCTATCCTTTCAGGATTTTTTTGATTTTCACTTATTTCTAGTTTTATTTTACTTGTTCTTCCTTTTAATTCAGAAATCATTTTTTCTGAGTTTATTTTCAAATTTCTCCAGTTTTCTAATTCAACATCTATATTTTTTATTCGTTCTTTTCTTTTAATCGAGTCACTTTCGATAGATTTGTTTTTTCCGTATTTTTCAGCATATTCCTCTTGAGAGAGCGTAATTTTTTTAACAACTTGTTTAAGTTCTTTAAATGTGGCTTTTGAAAGTTTTTTGTCATTATCAATATCACTTTCAATCTGATCTAGCAAAGCATCCAATTGATTTTGTAATTTATTTAATTCTATTTTAGATGCCTGAAGTTCCGTTGAGGATTTTGTTTCAACATCCAATAATTTATTTTCTGTATTAAGAAGATCTTCCTTTTCTTTTGAAATCCTCTTCTCATTTAAATCAGCATCGAGAGATATACTTTTTTCTCTTTCAAGATCAGACTCTAACGTTTGAATAGATTTCTCAAGTTTTTCTTGTAAAGATTTCACCCTAGACTCTTCCTCTACAAGACTCTTCATATCTAAATTCAGTTTTTGAAGAGAAGCTGCACTTTCAATTTTCTTATCTCTTAGTGGGGCAAGCTTCTTATTTTCCTCTTCTAATAGAGTATTATTGTGATTATAGTCAATATTAACTGCACTAATTTCATCATCAAGTTCACTAAGTCTCTCTTGAATTTGTTTTTTGTCTTTTTCAATATCTCTTATTTTTAAAAAATATAAACCTGCTTCAATTTTTTTTATTTCACTTGAAATTTCTTTGTATCTTGTAGCCTCTTCGGCCTGTTTTTTTAAGTTATTGAGTTGTTTCTCTTGTTGTTTTCTTAATTCATCTGCTCTTTTTAAATTATTTTCAGCAGCATTTAGTCTTGTTTCCGCTTCTTGCCTTCTAGCATGGATCCCCGAAATACCTGCTGCCTCTTCAAGAATTGATTTTCTCTCGATAGGCTTGGCTATTACCAATTGACCAATTCTACCTTGACTTATTAATGAGGGTGAATGTGCTCCTGTGGAAAGATCAGCAAAAAAAGTTTGAACATCTCTCGCTCGAACTTCTTTATCGTTAATATAATATTTTGATCCTTTGTCTTTCTCGATTTTTCTTTTTACAGAAATCTCATCAAATTCTTTATACTGAACGGGACCACTCTTTTCTTGATTATCTAATAATAAAGCAACTTCAGAAATATTTTTTGACGGCCTATTTGAAGTTCCAGAAAAAATTACATCTTCCATTCCTGACCCTCTCATACTTTTTGCTGAATTTTCCCCCATACACCATCTAAGCGCTTCTACTATATTTGATTTTCCACAGCCATTTGGTCCTACAATACCAGTTAGGCCTTTTTCGATTAAAATAGTCGTCTTTTCTGAAAAAGATTTAAAACCAGTCATTTCTAAATTTTTAAATTTCATTTAAACAATCCATATTTTACTAAATTTTTTTCTATTTCTTTTCTAAATTTTAAATATTCTAATTTCCCGGTATATTCTTTATCATTAATAAAGACAGTTGGAGTTGCTTCAATTTTATATTTTTTTCGAGCCTCAATTCTTTGGTTTAAAATTTCATCTTGGAATTTTTCATTTTCAAGACATTTATCCATTTCACCACCCCTTAAGCCAACTTGAGAACCAATCTTTTTAATTGAATCATTTATTTTATTTATATCAGATCCAACTGCCCATACGCTTTGTTTTTCGTAAATTTTACCTAGAAGTTCAAACCTTTTATTGTTATCAACATGACATCTCAAAATTATTTCAGCATTTAATGCAGCTAAGTCAAAAGGAAATGGATGATGCTCAAATTTTACCAGACCCTCATCAATAAAATCTTTTTTCATTTGGTAAAAAATTTTTGAGTGCCAATTAGCACACGCGGGACAAGTCAAAGAAGAAAAAACTTTTACAACAACTTTTGCATCTTCTCTTCCTTCACTCACAATTTTATTTTCAGCTTCTGCGGAAAATGTTATAATCCATAACAATATTAACTTAAAAAATATCTTACTTATTTTTTTCATTGTAGGCCTTTAAAAAACTAATTAGAGAGCTTTTAAGCTGACTATCATTTACACTTTTTATTCTTTCATCTATTTTCTTAAAATCTTTTATTTTTGGCAAAATTTTACTCTCTTCAACTATTTTTTCCTCAACTATTTTTAGTGAAATTTTTTTTATACAGTCGTAACCAAAAAAACTGTTTATTTTATCTATGATTTCATTTTTCTTGTATTCTACTTCAATCTCTTTTCCGTGTATCACATTAAGGACTAAAGTACCTTCCTTCGTATCCTTACCCATTTTTATTTTAATAGGATAACATGCGTCAGATATATTCTTGCTTACCATCTTAGTCCAATTATCGATGATATTGGAATAGTTATAACCACCTTTTCTTAGATGTTTTTTTAAAGTTTTTGGAATTGAACTTGAAAAAGGACGTAACCCTTGTATGAAAGTATTCGTTTTATTATTATTTTTGTTATGCATTTAAATTCAACTTTATCAAAAAAAATTTTAGCATGGTATTATAATAGCAAAAGAATTTTACCTTGGCGTGTTGGCAAAAAGTCACCGAAAAAGCTGTATTATAGGCTTCTCAGTGAATTTATGCTACAACAAACCCAAGTAAAAACAGTTATTCCTTATTTTGAAAATTTTACAAAAAAGTTTAAAACTCTTAAGGCTCTGTCAAAAAGTAATGAAAAAGAAATCTTAAAAATGTGGGAGGGCTTAGGTTATTATAGAAGGGCAAGAAATCTTTTAAAATGTTCTAAACTACTTGAAAAAAATTATGAATCAAAATTACCCAAGTCTTTTATCGAAATTAAAAAACTTCCAGGAGTTGGTGATTATACTGCTAATGCTTTGCTAGGTTTAGTGCACAATCAACCAAGAATTGCTTTAGATGGCAATGTAAAAAGGGTGTTTTCTAGAAATTTAAATATTGATGAAACAAAAATAGATTTTGATAATTTTATTAAAAAGAATAGAAAAAAACTTTTTAACACAAAAAGTAATGCAGATTTTGTAGAAGCTTTAATGGAATTTGGTGCTTTAGTGTGTAAGCCAAAAGACCCAAATTGTCATACATGTTGTTTGAAAAAAACTTGTAAGTATTTTAAATCTAGAATTAAAATTAAAAATTTAAAAAAAAAAATGATTAAAAATAAGAATTATGATATTTTTTGTTATATAAATAAAAAAAGGCAAATTGCATTAACGAAAAATAGCCAAGTAAGCTTTTTAAAAAATTTTAATTTACCAGAGATAAGAGAAGCTGATAACTTCACAAAAAAACAAAGTTGGAAATTTCTTAAAAATTATAAAAATTCAATTTCAAATTTAAAATTAAATATTAATTTATACTATAAATTCTCTGACAAAATTCCATCAATGTATAAGTGGTATTCTTTAAAAGACAATAAAGAATTTTTTCCAAGTTTCACTAAAAAAATTTTTAGACAAGTCTCTAGTTTATTTTAATGAAAAAAAAAATTGCAATAATAGGAGCAGGTATAGCAGGCTTAACTCTTGCAAATCTGATTAAAAAAAATTCAGAACATGAATTTATGTTATATGAGAAACAAGAAAGTTTATCTCTTGAAGAAGGATACGGAATTCAGCTTTCTACTAATAGTACAAAAATTTTAAATTTAATTGGATTTGATAAAATAAATAATGAAAAAATATTCCACCCTATAGGTGTTGATTTTTATAATATTCAAAATAAAAAAATCTGTGACTTGAATCTTAGTCAATTTAACTCAGAAAAAAATAAGTACACCACGTTACAAAGATCAACATTGATTGAATTTCTCAAAGATGATGTTTATACACAACATTTAAGATTCGGAAAAAAAATTAAAGAGGTTTCTGAAATAAAGGGCAAGGTTCTTATTAAATTTGATGATAATACCAATGATCTTGTAGACTTAGTAGTTGGAGCAGATGGAATTTTTTCAAATACTAGAACTTTTTTCGAAAAGAAAAAAAACGAACCAAAATTTAAAAAAGCCGTTGCCGTAAGAACTATACTCAAATCAAAATCTGAGCTGGGTGTAGATGATGAAAAGATTAGTCTAATGATGGGAAAAAACTGTCACGTTGTGATCTATCCCGTTAACAAAAACAAAGAACTTAATTTTGTTTGTATTGTAAGACATAAAAAGTATGATCCTGACGACATCAAACCGGTGATTAATAAAATAATCACTCAAAACTCTGATTTAGAAAAGATTTTTACAGGAGATTTAAAATCTTGGCCGTTATATTTTACTCCTAAAATCCTTCCATCCACAAACAGCAAAGTATTTTACATTGGAGATGCCTTTAACGGATTTTTACCAACTTTGGCTCAAGGCGCGGGACAATCGATAGAAAGTGCATATGAGCTTTTTAATTTAATTGAGGAAGATAAAGTAGATATCCAAAGTGCCTATTTTCAAAAAAGATCCAAAAGAGCAAAGATAGTGAGGAGAAGATCTAATATCAATTTTTTTGTCTTTCATTTTTCAAGTTTGATTATGCAAGCAACAAGGAACTTTTTTATGAAATTTTTAGTTAAAAGAAAGAGCTTTATTAGCTCATATTTAGGCACAGTTTACAAAAATTAAGTTTGTTTAGCCGTAATAAACTTTTGTCTTAAACTATCAATTAATACGATTGATCCATTTAAATTGTAGTGCCAATAAGTCCAACCATTATAACTTTCTGCACCCATTATTTTCGCTGCGATTTTATGTATTGATCCTTCCGCATCCTTATATTTTATACTTCCATCAACCATTATTTTCGCATTTATCTTTTTCTTTGAATCGAATAAAGATGTTCCAGGTTTTATTATTCCCAATTCCACAAGTGAACCAAAAGGCACTCTAGGTTTTGATTTGTTATTTTCAATAGTATCTAAGTAGTCATCAGCAATTGTCTTAGTTTTATTTATTCTCTCTTTAGCTGCAATAAAGTATTTTTTATCTTTCTCAATTCCATAATATTTTCTCCCTAATTTTTTTGATACAACTGCCGTTGTCCCAGTGCCTAAAAAAGGGTCGAATACAACATCACCTTTGTTAGTAGTTGCTAATATAATTCTATGAAGAAGCGCTTCCGGTTTTTGAGTAGAATGTATTTTTTTTCCATTTTTCTTTAATCTTTCTTTTCCATTACAAATTGGTAATAACCAGTCCGATCTCATCTGTAAGTCATCGTTTAAGCATTTAAGAGATTGGTAATTAAAAGTATATTTTGATTTTTTATTTTTTGCTGCCCATATTAAAGTTTCATGAGCATTAGTAAATCTTGTTCCTCTAAAATTAGGCATTGGATTATTTTTTCTCCAAATAACATCGTTTAACAACCAATAATCTAAATTTTGTAAATGGTAACCTAATCTAAAAATATTATGGTAAGATCCTATTACCCATATAGATCCATTATCTTTTAAAATTCTTTTAGACTCAGCTAACCAATTTTTACAGAAAGCATCATAATGTTTAAAACTATTAAATTGATCCCATTTATCATTAACGCCATTAACCTTACTAGAGTCAGGACGAGTTAATTTTTTACCTATTTGCATGTTGTAAGGTGGATCAGCAAAAACTAAATCAAAAGTTTTGCTCGGGATTTTTTTTAATTCTCTCAAACAATCGCCATTTAAAATTTTGTTAGAAAATTTCAACATTCTTAAGATTCAACCTTAAATTGAATCAATGGTCAAACCATTTAAAAATAAAATGTGTCTTCTTGTGTTGTAGATTCTTATTTTGACAATATCTTGTGCACGGGTTTGAAACTTTTTCTATGATGAATGGTAATTCCAAATTTTTTTAGTCCAGCAATGTGAGCTTTAGTTCCATACCCAAAGTTTCTTTCCCAGGCATAATTGTGGAATTTTTTTGATAATTTAATCATTAATTTATCTCTAAAATCTTTTGCAACTATGGATGCTGCACTAATAATTTTTACTTTTTCATCACCGTTAATTATAGTTTTGTAATTTTGTATATTTTTTGGTGCAAAGTTTCCATCAATCAAAGTTAGGCTAGGTTTCACGGAAAGACTCTCAATAGCTCTTTCCATAGATAGCAATGATGCTTGTAAAATATTAAAATTAAAAATTTCCTCAACAGACGCAATGCCAATTGCATAATAAGAATTATTTTTAATATATTCTGAAATTTTTTCTCTATTTTTAAATGAAATTTTTTTAGAATCTTTAAAAAGTTTTGTGTCTATACCTTTTTTAAATATTACTGCCGCTGAAACTACTGGTCCTGCAAGGCAACCTCGTCCAACTTCGTCGACTCCAGCTGTTAACGTATTGATCAATTAAATCTTAAGTTTATTTTTTTTATCTCTAATCATTTTTAAATCAATCCAAGAAAGCTTTTTTTGCGCTGGTTGCCTCATTAAAAACGCTGGATGGAAAGTAATAATTATTGAAGTTTTGCAACTTCCAAACTGTTTTTCTATCCATTTGCCTCTCATTTTTGATATCACAACACTACTTCCAACGAGCGCATTCATTGCTGTGCTTCCAAGCAAAACAATAATTTTAGGATCAATAATTTCAATATGTTTTGTAATAAAAGGCAAATACTTTTTTATCTCTTCCTCCGTTGGTCTTCTATTGTCTGGAGGTCGGTAATTGATTATGTTAGAGATATAAACTTTACCTCTATCCAAATTTATTGCAGAAAGCATTTTATCTAAAAGTTGACCTGCTCTTCCGACAAATGGCAACCCTTCCTGATCTTCGTTAGCTCCTGGAGCTTCTCCAATTAACATGATTTTTGATTTAGGATTGCCATCACTAAAAACAATATTTTTTGCACCTTTCTTTAAATCACAATTTTTTAAATTAATGATAGTTTTTTTTAATAGATCCAACCTTTTCATCTTATCCCTTGATAGCTCAAAATTCTCTTTTTTATATCTATTGATTGCCTTATTATCGTAAATTAAATTATGATTAATTAATTTATAGTATGTTATTAATTTAAGTGAAATATTTTTTTTTAACATTTTATGGTAAGTAATAATTTAGCAACAAAGACTACAGGACTTATTGTATTTGTCATCATCTTTATTTTTTTTTCCACACTAAATGCAAAAAATTTAGATAAATATTATACCTCAAGTAAGATTTCTGACTATCTTTCTGGCTCAATTCTCCTTAGCCAAAGTAAATACTCAAATTCTTACAAATACTTAAAAAAACTCGATGGACTTGAGGAAAACCACTCAACATTCTCCTTAAAATACTTATACGCTACGGTAAATTCTGGAAATTTTAATCAAGCTTTGAATTTTTCAAAAAAATTAGAGAAAAAAAAACAAGACACTTTTGAAAGTGATTTAATAATAGGAATTTTCCACATGAAAAATCTTAATTTTGATTTAGCAAATCAATACTTTTTAAAAGCAAAAAATCGAAAATCAAAAAGTATTTTAGACACTTACGTTGCTAATTCTTTAAATTTTTGGTCGCAACTTGAAAATTATAATTTAAATGAAGCTAATTTAATTTTTAATCAATTAGATGACAGGTTAATAAATTTGAAAAAAATACAAAATGTTTTCCTTAATTGTTTTTACGGTAACGAAAAAGTAGAAAAATTATTTAGTGACCTTACATCAGATAAAGATATAGATTTTTCAAGATATAATTATTTTTTTGCGAAATATTTAGATAATAATAATAAAAAAAAGGAGTCGAAACAAATTATTGCAAAATCATTAAAACTTTATCCTAAAAACCTTTTACTAAATCAGTTCAAGCTTGATCTAGAAAACTCAAAAAATCATTTTGATTTTAATTGTAAAAATAAAAATCATGTAATTGCAGAAATTATTTATATTGCTTCAAATGCTTTGTCCTCACAAGATTTTTACCAACTTTCAAATTTCTATTTAAATTTAGCAAAGTATTTAAATAGCGACTTTCAAATATTTGATACTTTAATGGCTGAGAATTTTTATAATATAAACGATTACAAAAAAGCCAAAGAAATTTATTTACGATTAACTAAATTTGGCGAAACCTTTAAATGGTACTCTAATAAACAAATTTCAAGAATTTTAATTTTAGAGGAAAAAAAGGAAAAGTCTCTTCAATTATTAAGTCGAGCATATAATGATTTAAAATTTAAAGGAGTCTACGAAACTTTTGATTACGCACAGTTTTTAAAAAATAATGAGGAATTCGAAAAATCCATAAAATATTATACGGATATTTTAAATATAATTGATAAAAATCATCCCATTTTTGCAGAAGTAAAAGATGGCAGGGGTGTTGCTTATGAAAGAATTGGTGACTGGGAAAAAGCAGAAAAAGATTTTTTATCTTCTCTTGAGAAAAATCCTAATCAAGCGTATGTGATAAATTATCTAGCTTACTCCTGGATTGAAAAAGGTGTTAAAATTGAAAAATCTTTAGAGATGTTAGAAAAAGCTAATAAATTAAGATCTAATGATCCTTACATCATAGACTCACTTGGTTGGGCTTTATTTAAACTTAAGAGATATAAAGAGTCAAAAGATTATCTTCAGCTAGCAGTAAAACTTATGCCTGCTGATCCTATTGTTAATGATCATTACGGCGACGTTTTATGGAAAAATGGTAACGAAATCCAAGCTAGGTATTATTGGAATTATGTTTTAAATCTTAAAAAAACAGAATTGGAATTAAAACAGAAAATTAAAACAAAATTAATAACAGGCCTGTAAAAATGGTCTTTAAATCTTTTGCAAAAATAAATCTATCTCTAACAGTAAACAAAAAATTAGACACAGGATTACATGATATTCAATCAATTTATTGTTTAATTGATTTAAGCGATTTAATCTCTGTAAAAAAAACTAAAGGGAAAAGAAAGGATGTTGTTTCGATAAAAGGAAAAAATTCAATGAATATTAATAAAAAAAATAATTCTATTACAAGAACGTTAAGTATAATGAGAAAATATAATCTTATCCGTGATTATTACTCTGTAACGATACTAAAAAGAATACCAGCTTTTGCTGGGTTAGGAGGAGGCTCAAGTAACGCTGCTGCTCTTTTAAAATTTTTTAAAAAAAAAATTCCAAATAAAATATTTGAAAAAATTATTGATAGCGTAGGTTCTGATTTAAGACTTTTTTATAAAAATCAAGGTTATCAAAAAAATATCAAAAAAATAGTAGAAATTAAAAAAAAGCATAAGCTAATTTTTTTATTAGCTTATCCTGGAATAAAATGTTCAACCAAAAATGTGTATTCTAAAGTAGATAGCTTTTCTAAAAAGAGGACTTTTTCAGATATATCGTCTAGGACAAAAAAAGAATTTATAAAATACTTAATTAATTCTAAAAACGAATTACAATCAATTGTAGAAAAAAAACATCCATTTATAAGAAAATTGCTTACAGATATTAATAAGTTAGAGGGCTGTTATTTTTCGAGAATGACCGGTTCAGGATCTGTTTGTTATGGTTTGTTTAATAGCGTAAAATGTTCAAAAGCCGCACTTAAAAAAATCAGAAAAAAATACGCTAATTGTTGGTTTTCAATTGCAAAAACTATTTAAATTTATTTATTTATGATAT
>CEUJ01076623.1_pt1 | contig 10705 bp, 26 predicted proteins | sample 361531 | NCBI WGS metagenome assembly CEUJ01 (sample SAMEA2622842, study PRJEB7988) | marine metagenome | biome: marine biome (ENVO:00000447); feature: marine epipelagic mixed layer (ENVO:xxxxxxxxx); material: "saline water (ENVO:00002010), including plankton (ENVO:xxxxxxxx)" | depth 140 m | reverse complement strand
TCCTTTTCTGATTGTTTAAGTGTTCTTTTAATATCTTTAATTAGTTGCTTAAATTCAGTTTCAGTTAAATTTAACTTACCATAACTAATTATTTCTTCTCCGTCTAAAAACCATTTATCATTGAATTCATCTATGAAATTGATTTCATATCCTTTATCCACTTTATAAACAGTATAGGATTGTGCATTTGCTATAGTTGAACATAACATCATAGTAAATAATGTTAATGCAACTAATAATAATTTAACTATTGGTTCTTCGTACTTTGTTTTCATTTGCGTAACTTAATACTGAAGGAAGGCCTGAATAATTGCAAACCATACTTGGTTTGGGTTTTACTTCCTCCAATTCTTCTTCTTCTAATATATAATGCGCTCCAGACATACACATAACTAACTAATTTAATAAATAACCTAAAATTAAACCTACACTTATAGCTGTCCAAAACATTGTCCATAAAACTATAAAATCGTGATATTTACCAAAACGTTTTTTCATTAATCCCAAAACGTACTTTTGCCTACGTTTGTTTTACCTTTTTTTTTCTTTTTTTTAGGTTTAAAAAGATTCTTAACATAACTATCATCTTTTTCCTCAGCATGTGGGTTAAATCTACCCCAATTACCTCCACCATCGTAATCAATTGGATCATAATTATGGTGCCTATTATAATAATTTCTTAATTCAGGGTCATTTTTCATTTCCTCTCTTTGAGTACTATGACCCCAATAAATAGCATATATTAATCCTGCCATATAAAAACAGAATATAATAAATCCTATAATAAACATTATTAACATATTTCCAGTAATCATTTTCTTCTCCCCCTTCTTCTTTGCCTATGATTAAATCTATTTTGAGCAGCTAAAGCTCTAAAATAATCATTTCTTCTTTGTCTAATACAAATAGCAAATGCTAATATTGATGGTACCCAAATACCCACAAATATTCCTTCTAATTGATATCCACTAAACCATAAACTTACCGAATATAAAAACGATAAAAATGATAGTATAACTGGATAATATAAATTTAAATATAATTTTACTTTTTTCATAACATTAACTTTTTATTTTCTAGGAACATCCAAAAACGTTCCAACCATAATTCAACTTTAACCCCTTCAAGCAAATCCTTTGCTCCAAGTTCGTTCTTTTCTCTTTTGCCAGCAACATAAGCTATGCCCATATCACAATAGTCTCTAGCTTTATCTTTATCACCTGCGGCAAATGTTTCTTTTGCTTTAGCAAAACAATGATGTAACACTGATTTTTCTCTCATAACCAATTTTTAATTAATAACTTGCATATGCATCTCTTATTCTTCTAACTATAACTAAATGGTTACAGCTATCACAGCATCTGCCTTTTTTTGATATTGGGTCTGGATTATGACCAAAACCCTTTATTATAACATTACATATAACACACTTTATTCTAGACATACTAACTAAATAATGTTATAAGTAAAAATGAAATAACTAACCCAATTAAAGACCAACCTAACATTTGATAATTACTTTTAACTTGTTTAGGTGATCTACCTTGATTTGATCTATATTGTCTAGGTTTATTATATTCATTTTCCTGATTATTAAATTTTTCTAATAGCCAACTTGATGATTGAACCTTTTTACCTAAACCCCAAACCATATCAACTCCCATTGAATCACAATAATCAGCTTCAGGTATATTACCTTCTATTCTATCACCACCATTACCAAAAGCCATTTTCATTTTACCTTTAAATGTTCGTCTATAAGCCTGTACAGCAGAATAAATACCATCACAAGCCGTTTTATCACCTGGTATTCTAGGATTCATAATAAATGTTTTGGTAACACCCTTAACTTGAGACATAATATATTCTCTTTCGTCCTGCTTCATAAAGAATTTACCTTTCTTTTCTCTTAACCAGGTATCATTATTTAAAATAACCCATACTTCATCTGCTTGCTTTCTAGCATTAGCAATCATTTCTAAATGACCTTTATGGACAGGATCAAACCCGCCACTTACTAACATAACCTTATATTTTTTCATTATTTTCCGTATGAATATAAATCTCTATCTTTTAAATTTTGTTGAGCTTCATTCCAATATTGTTTAGCATTATTATACATTTCATTATCTAAATTATCAGTCTGATCTGCTATTGCTTTAATTAACCCTTCAAAATTTAAAATCATTTGTAACATGTCCTCTGGTTGTGTTTGGACATTATTATTTAACCATTGTTGTAAGTAAGTAAAATTTTGTTTAATCTTACTTTTATTAGCTATTCTAAGGAAATCATGAGCAAACTCACCATATGTTCCTTTTTTATTAATATAATCAATATACCTATTAGCTTGTTTAATAACTAAATTGATCTCTTCATGTATTAAAATCATAATATTTAATTTAAGTTTTCTTTAATAATTTTATTGATATCTTTTCTGCTTTGCCAACCTACTACTTCACCACCAACCATAACTTCGAATGATAGTACATCATCAACTTCTAATAATGGGCCGCCTTTTCGATTACCATATCTAGTTTCGCAATATAAATTATTACCTGCTACTACAGATAATTCTTTACCATTATCAAAACGATATTTAGCCATAAGGCCTTCAAATGCGTCGTTGGGGTGTTTGAGAAATACTAAGTTGTCAAATGTCATAACTTTTATTATATGTGCCGTAAATATACGAAGAGAAATTGGGGTAACCAAATTTCTACATGAATCTCTTAAATTGTTTTTTTAGATCCTCGTCAATATAATCGTAATTTACTGATCTGAAATCTTCAAATTCAGATTTAATTTCTTCATCAGAAGCACCTTTGATATCTTGTCTATGTGTTTTAACAAAATCAACAATAACATCCATATCAATACCTTTTAATATTGGAGCTATTTCTTTAGCTCTATCCATTACCATCTCCATTTCGAATTCATCATCATCAATATACATATTTTCTCCAATTTCATCAGCATAATCTTCTACATGACCATTCTCCATTGTAGGTGCTTTAACATGACCAAAAATAATATCTTCAATACCTTGAATCATATCTTTAACATCAATATCACCTGCATCATAAGCGTCTAATTGTCTTTTAATTTCTTTTTGAACCGAAGGTTGAACATAAAGTTGACCCATACCTACAGGATTTTTTTCTCGCCTATTTTCATCTATTTCTTCTGCAATGGCACTTCTACTAAAGGCGTCAGCTTCAGCTTTATCTTTTTCTTTACCTTGCATTTTAGCTATTCTATCCATAAGTTCTTCTTTGGATATTTTTAATTTTTTAGCTAATTTATCTATCATATTTTCAAACATAGGTTTAGTAGTTTGTGTAATTTGTTTCATTTCGTCTCCACTTTCTTTACTTTGAGCTGCTACTGCACTATCATATCCCTTACCTTTAGCACTTGGACTGGCTACTTTATCAATGTTATCTACATTATCTTCGCTACCGCCATCTCTTTTAAATAAATCTTCTTGAAATCTATAAGGTTTAACTCCATCAATTAACTCCATTGCTAATTCTAGATTATTGCCACCAACACTGAAGTCATATTCTTCCTCAAAATGATCCCTACTACCAGGATCAAATCCAAATTTGTAATCATATACAGTAAATCCTCTTTCCTGCTTTTTGCCTCCAGGCACAGCTGAGTCTCTATCTACTACTTCAAACTCTCTATTAGTTTTACCATCACCAGAAGGGCCAGGGATTTCTCTAACAATCACTTTACCTGATCGTTCAAGCTCATCCATTTTATCAACTAAGTCCCTATATGAAATGTTTAAAGTACCAATTCGGCCTCCACCTATGTACTCATTAAGTAATTCTGTAAGATTATATTTGCTCATTTTATTTTTTCTTTTTTCGTCCTTGTCTTTTTCTACCTCTAGCTGCTTTAGAAACATCACCTACTTGGTTACCTAATTCTTTAGCTGCTTCAACTACATCTTTTAATTCTTTTTTAACGTTTTTACCTCTACGTTTTACTTCTTTAGCTGCTGATTTAACTTTATCCGCTGCATCTTCTATTTCATCAGGGATCATATCACCATCTCTATCGTTAATTTTTCCTTTTTTCCAAACAATATAATAACCAATGGCTAAAATTGCTATAACTCCTATAATAACTAAAATTGTGTTTAACATAATAAATTTTTTTGATTAATGTTTTGTTATAAATATATAAAAAACTATTTAAGTTTATGTTTTTTCTTATAACGCTCAATAAATGAAGTACCAACTCCTACATCTAAGTATATAGCACTTTCTGGAATGCCATGTACTTTTTTACTACCAATAATATCATCAACATGTTTAGTTTTAAATATCTTCATTTTAGGTTTAGAACGCCCATGTTTAGAAGCCTTCCAGACAACTACTACTGGGGCTATGCTTTGTGTTGGTCTACCTCTGCTCATATAACTTATTTATAGTCTTTTTTAAATTAATAATGTCTCTAATGTTAGCACATTTTTCGTATTCCTCTTCTTCAATAAAATATTCAAGTAAGTCCTCAGCTAATTCCATTTCAGATATAGTAGGATCAGGAATAAAAACCATATCTTCCACTTTATCACTATCATTAGGTTCATAATCAATATCTTCACCTAATAACATTCTATAACCAATGTTCATTGCCTTATCTACTAATTCGTATCCCTCCATATTAAAACGGTAAGGGTTTATCATCTGCCTTGTCTCTAGGTTTAGAAATATCATCTAATTTTCTATTACCCATTGTGCCAAATGGTTGTTCTACAATATCTGTTACTTCAGAATCCTGAACATTCATTATTGCGTTAATTGAATCATTAACTGCATGTGCTCTTTTTCGAGCCATATAATCATTTGGAGCATAAACATATGCCTCAAATGTAACTACATATCTATTATCTTTATCTGCCATATTATTTAATATTTATAAAACTTATACTTGGTGGGTAACTTCTATCTCCATCCCATTCAACTTCATAATCATTAATACCTTTACACTTAAATCCTTTTTTTAATAGTATTTCTTTGATTAATTTTTTTTCTTTATTAGTGTAATTAGTATTATTATTTTTTCTAAAGTACCAACCTTCAATTCCATTATACGTACCACTTCCTAAATAAGGTTGGTCAGTATCTGACATTTCAGGATCACTCCAATCTACCATATATTTAATATTAATACCATTTTTAGCTAATTCCTTACCTAAAGTTTTGAATCTATTTTTACTTATTGTTTTGTTCATTTCTTAATTTTTTAATATGTTTACAATTATTATTGGACATCCAAGTTCCAGGGCAAGTACAAGTATAATTACCTGAATCTGGGTAGAATCTTGTCTTGTATATTTTATCACCCTTGGAACTTGGAGTCTCTACAACTATGGTTTCAAATTTTCTTTTAGGTTTAGGCTTAATCCACTTAATATCATTTATTGTTGTTTCTGGTTCTACCTGTTTCCATATAGGCATGATATAAGTTTTACCATTTAATTTTAATATTGAGGGAGGAATATTACCACCTTCTACTTCATATTGAAATCTTCTAACATTAACATAAGGACCAAAACCTTTAGGATTAAAACTAAATGCTTCACCATCAGGTCTATACATTATCCTAGTTCTAGGATTTCCATATTTATTTAAATTTGTGAATTTCCATAGTGCCATAACCTTTATTTTTATTTACCTTGTAAATATACGAAAAATATCTCAGGTAGCCAAATTTTTACATGGGTTTCTCCATAAGAGTTATTATTTCTTTTTCTATAAATCCTTGTTTTTTATAAAAATCTAATGTAGAGGGTTTACAATAGGCTATTATTTTATGATTAGGATAAACATCATTAACCCATTTAGCTCTGTGTTCCCATAATTTTTTATAAATACCTTTACCTCTATAGTCTGGGTGTACAAATGCGTCTTCATATTTTAATACATTATCAGGTAAAAAAGTCATATTACACCAGCCTACATCCTTATCATCACAGATCGCTACCCACCCACAAGAAGCATGTCTTGAAGGATCCGGAGTTGCCGTTGGCAATCTAAAACCAATTATACTAATATCCATAAAGTTAGGGAATATGTAATAAATATATATAGATTATAAAAGGGCTCATTTGAGCCCTTATGTTTTGTTTTTCTAGTGTATTTATTTTTATCACCATGATCCCTTTGTATCATTTTCCGCCTTATTAAGGCTGCCATATGTCCTTCCTCTTTGGAACGTCTTTTACGCTTCATAAGTATACTCGGTTTTACTATGTAAATCAATAGATAAAGCATTACATAAGTTTTTTAATTCACCTGCCTCAGCTATCATTATGAATTCTTTATCAGTAAGATTACTAAAAAACATAGATGCGCTTATAACCATATTATTACTATTTATTAAATTTCTCATTATAAAATCCTTTTTGAAAATTACCTATTGGTTTATTTGAATAAACACAAGCATATAATGCTCTTACCTTGCTAGTCTTATTTATGTCTGAATGATGCATTGTGTTACCATCGATTATAACTATATCACCTGCTTTGGCTATTATAGGTTTATCATTAATCCATAAACAACCATTATCCCTAGTCATATTAGTCAAAATCCAACTACAATTAATTGTTTTAAATTCTCCTTTTAAAGCACCCTCAGGATCAGGACCATATTGATTATCATAATGTGGTTCAAATGATAAAACACCGCCTGGGTCTTTTACTACTACTTGATCATTAAATAAATAAGGTTGTTCAGTACTTAAAAATTTACTTGCTATATCAAACATAAAATCAGCAGTATAATATTTCCATAAATTAGGATCTAATGTGCTGGCTAATTCTAAACCAGCCCAAAACACGCCTGAACCATTATGTCTAGGTTGTCCTGTACGTGTATCGTACTTGCGTTTTAAGGTTATAGCTAGTCTTCTAACTTCAGATACAACATCAGTTGGAATAACTTGTTTTAAATGTATAAAACCTTCTTTATTAAATTTATCTACCTTGTCCTCTATATGCCTTAACATAGTTTTTACTTCCTTTACTTCTACTATTTTTGGTTTTAGCATGAACCCCAGGTCGTTTCTTCTTTGCAGGTCTTACATAGTGGCTTAATTGAACTCTTGCCATTAGTTTTTATCATAAATATAAACTATAACCTGAAAATCGTTTCATATAACTGGTAATTTTTACACCATTACCATCTTCCATTACTTTACCAGACCTAAAATACTTCCTAACACTACCAGCTCCACCTAAATGTGCAGCAGCTAATATGCCTGATTCAGTTATTAATATACCATTTAACTCCTGCCCCTCAAACCTATCTATATATTTTTGTAATTTCTTTTTATTATAGAGTAAGTTTTGTTGCATAGCATATTCCTGTAAATCAGGACTGTTTAAGAATGCTTCCTTAGTTACTTTAATTTTTAATGTTCTTAAAGTAGATTTACCAAATTGGTATTTACCCATGTAGCCAAATTTATTTACTACATGATATCTATTACCAGACTCCCTATGACCTAAATCATGTAAAAATAATTCCATATTTTTTACTACTGGTTTTTTAACAGGAATATTAAATTCAGGTGAAGGAACAGTTGGTGCAACCATTACTGGGGATGTTAAAAGCATCCCTATTATTATTAAAGTTCTCATATTAAAAGTTTTTTAAAAAATTTCCTTTAATTGGTTTAGATTTTAGTCTATCAGCCGTTTCATCATTTTTTAACATTTTAGATGCTAATTTATCTAAATGTTTTGATTTTTGCTTATCATAATCTTTAACTATGGCAGCGTGTTTTTTATTATATATTTTATTTTTCTTCATGTCTAGGACATATTTTATTGCTGGCGTAATCCGCTAATATAAATGGAAACCAAGCGTGAATAAATAAAGCTACAGAACAACTCATAGCTAACAACCAGTGTTGCCAATAAGTCATATTATTTTCTTTCAAGTGTTTCATATTTACAATCTTTCTTATGTTTAAACCACCCACCGCATTTACACTTAATGTAATAAACAGTTGATGCAATTACTGGAGAACCTGCTAATGCAGTCCAAACATTTGGATGCCAATGCTCTCCACAAAACCCTAATGCATGTTTAATTATTTCTATCATATAACTTAATTTAAATTCTACTTATATATTGGTTAACATCTTCATCATCATCTAGTCCTAATTCTTTTAATCGTTGTAAATGGTAATCATCTACTTCAAAATCAATTTTTTCACTAGTGCCATAATGTTCTTGTTTAGACTCAATTTGTTTAATATCTTTTGTATTAAAAATATCTCCTACAGTTAAAAAATAATGGTTGTAACATAGTAATTGAATGTTATCTAAGCTGTAATTATTACTATTATTGTCTTTGAAGTGTAACAAAAGCGGTACTTTATAATCTAATACTCGTCTTTCTTTAAATTTACATACAGCACATTCTTCTAATAAATATCCCTGTTCTATAAGAGCGTACTTAAGTTTTGCTGGTTCGAACGAAGAAGCCGCGATTCTGCCCTCTATTATTTCAATCATATGAGGCATTTTTTTAGGACCCCTTAAAAATTTAGGTATGCCCTTACCAGCCTGATTTTTATGACTGTCAAATAGGTTATACATTTTAGCATATTTCTTATAATGTTGATAAGAAACATGTAAATATCTAGCTGCAGCCATATTAGATTTAGTTTTACCTTGGGCTGCTACTACCTGTTCTTTACTTAAGAACTTTTTCTTGTTCGCCATTTTCGTCTTTAATTGTAACTGGTCCGTATAAATTTCTGTCATCCTTATCTAAGTCTAACATTTCGGCCTTATTTGTTTTCTTTAGTTCTTTTTCAGCTTTCTCCTGATTTAAATACTGTCTATATTGTTCATCGTCCATTATTACAGTTTCAATCCAAGTGTGATCACCTTCTCCCATTAATACAGGAATACCCTGTTTTCTACCTTCACCCTCTCCAGCTTCGGAACATTTAACACAAAAACTATAATTGTATTTAGTATACCTTAACTCAGGCATATCTTCACCACACGTTCTGCATGGAATCATATTAAATTTCATATTAGTATTGGTTTTTTTTATAGTCTGTAACATAAATATATAACTTTTATTTTAATTTTATTTTCTATTCACTTTAGATATACAATCACCTTCCTCTCTTGATTTAACAATGTGGCAATGTTTGCATAACAATTGATAATTATCTGGCGATTCTTCCTCCACTATACCTTTTAAATTAGAATCTATATGGTCAACATCTAACATTGAAGACTGACCTAATAAATCTAAATTAGGATAATTTTTAGTAGGATCAAATCCACACCTTTCACAATGATGTTCCCCAAGTAACCATTTTTCTACTTTATACATTAAATGGGGTCTATCAAGTCTTATAGCCGCCCTACAAATAGTTTTGTATTGTGAATGTAAATCACAAACTACAGAACGGGGTTTTCTTGGTCTATCACACCAAGTTACTCTACACTTCTCTTTTATCTCCATGTACTATTTTTACTGTTGGGAATCTTAAACTAATCCCACCTTTATCATTTTTAGTTTCTTCAAAATATTGAACTGTAATAGTTTTACCTACAATGGAACCATCCATATATTGTAAACGTTGATCTTGAGTCCAACCACTACCAACTTTTACTTTATGCCCTTTATGTTTAATCCAAACTTGTGATAACATTGGAACTGTTTCTGATCTACCATTAACTACTATTTCATGATCATCAATATCAAAATCAATTACTTTATATTCCGCATCAAAGAATTTTTTTACTTTAAGTAAGTTTTTATTACGTTTACCTTCATAACCAGTTTCTTTACGTAACATAAATCCTTCCCAACCTTTATCAGCTGACATTTTATTCCAATTACTAAAATGTTCATCACCTGTTATAGTATATTGATCTACATAGCGTAAGATATTTGGATCTATAAATCTACCTCTTAACCAGTCTCTTAATATAAGTAATCTTTCTGATAATAAAGTATCACCTTTTTGTTTATCAAATTCCGGTTTATGTATCATATCAAATACCATAAACACGGGATTTTTAATTTGGTGGTCTTTACGTCTAAGCTCCTTCATTACACCTTGAAAATTTTCATTACCATCTTCATCCATTAGACAAATTTCACCATCAAAAACATAATTAATAATACCCGTTTTTTCAATAGCTTCTTTTACTTTGTTTAATGTAGTTAATTCTTTACCCATTCTAGAATAAAGTGTACATTCACCATTTTCATTTACAACTGCTAAACATCTAACACCATCTAATTTTCTAGAAGCATACCAACCATCATTCCAATCACATTTACCTTCATATTCTTTAGCTAATGCAACTGAAAATGTTGGTATTAATCCAGGTACCGCTTTATTGATTACTTTATCTCCAGCTCTAATATCCAAATTTTTATCAATTATTTTATAAATGTAGGGATCAAAACTACCCTTAGCAAAACCATTTATTAAAGCAATGGCATCATGTCCTGTTACTTCTCTATTAGTTAATTTATCTAGTAATTCAAATAAAGTTAAATTTTGATCTTCATTAATTTTATCTTTATTTTTAATACAAGTTTTACTAGTAACGTAGTATTGTTTAAATGGGTTGTAAGTGTATTCAAGTATAGTATGAATATAGCTACTTGATTCTTTGATAATTTTTACTTTATCTGTGC
>CEUJ01068389.1_pt1 | contig 10738 bp, 9 predicted proteins | sample 361531 | NCBI WGS metagenome assembly CEUJ01 (sample SAMEA2622842, study PRJEB7988) | marine metagenome | biome: marine biome (ENVO:00000447); feature: marine epipelagic mixed layer (ENVO:xxxxxxxxx); material: "saline water (ENVO:00002010), including plankton (ENVO:xxxxxxxx)" | depth 140 m | reverse complement strand
ATTGAATCATACATATATTATTATAATATATAATATTGTAAAAATTTTAAAATAATTTTATTATATATTTTATGCTATCATTTATAAAAACTATACAAAATAAATTATTAAATCTAAATACAAATGAAAAACAAGAAAATTCTACGATTATTTTTAATAAATCTGTGCCAATAGATAATAATTCTAAATTATATGATGAAATTAATAAATGTTGGAATAAAAATATTAATGATATTTCTAAATTATATAAACTTATAAATAATATATCAAATTATAAATTATATGATTTCTTAATTGATTTACATAAATTACCAAATTATATATTTGAAATTAGAAATTATCTACTTATATCCTGTATTATTTCTTCTCTTATTTTAATTTTTATTATTATATTTTTCATTTTAATATACAATAAATTATAATATATTAAATCTAAGTATATTAAGTTTTTTTTTTCATTATAATAAATATATTAAATGAAAAAAAAAACTAAAGCAAAAATAGCAAGTTCAGTTAATGATATTATATTTTCCGAAATAGATTTAAAAGAAACAACATTTAATAATAAAGATGTTGTATATTATTCATTAGATATTATGTCAGATAATAGTAGTAATTCTCCGCGAAACTCTGATAATAGTAGTAATAATTCTCCTAATTCTGGAAGTTTTAATTTAGATGATTATGATTTAAATATAGATGATTTATCTGATGATTTAAATGATCAGTTGAATGAACAGTTAAATAATCCATTAAATATTAAAAATATTAGCATAAAAAACTCTTCTGATTCTTTTATAAATAATTTTCAAGAAGAAGAAAATTTAAATGTTTCTAAAATAGATAACTCTAATAATATTGTTGATTTAAATGAAGTAAATGAAGTAGAAGAAATAGACAAAATAGAAGAAATAGACGAAATAGATGATATAGATGAAATAATAAAAAAAAATGAAGAAGTTGATAAAATTAGTGAAAAATGTGAAGAAACAAAAACTAAATTAAATACCTCTGAGTTTTTTAAAATTTTGAATCAAAATCAAAATCAAAATCAAACACCTATTATTTCTACTATACCTGAAGAAGATATTATTAATAATGAAATTTCAAAAACATTACAAGAAGAAATTTTAAAAAATGAAAATCAAGAACAAAATATTAATGAAAATACAATAAATAATACAATAAATAATAATACAAAAATTGAACCTGAAAACACATATAAATTTGACATTTCTGAAAATAAACAAAATGAAGACAATATAGAAAATCAAGAAATTTTGAATGTAAATGAAAGTACTAAACAAGAAGATATAAAAGAAAATTTAGAAGAAATTCAACAACAAAATCAAAATAAAAAAAGTATTGAAGATTTACAAAATATGAATACACAAGAAAAAGTACATATATGGAAGGATTTAATTGATACAAATATTAATGCATATAGTAGTTATAATTATCTTCAAACAGAAACTCAAAATAATAATCTGCTTAATTTGATTAATAAGGATCGTTTATTTAAATTTTATAAACTTGCTGAAAAAAATAACAAAAATATTTATGGTTATATTGATAATAATAAAATATATAATTGCGAACCTAATACTACATATGATTTTGAAGTTCATACTAAATTAACAAATGAAAATATTGATCCTCCTGGCAATTATATTAATATTTTTATGAAAAAAGATTTAGATAAAATTAAATGTGTTTATTTATTGAATAGTAATGGATATTGGACTATGGAACCTTTAGAAAATTTTCAATCATTTAAAGATAATGAAACTAAACAAAAAATTTTATTAATTTATTTTATTATTTTAAAAATTTTATTTTGTAATAAATATTATCCTTTTAATGACGGTAATAGTATTCAAAAATATAGAAATTTAACTAAAAATATTAATTTAAATATTATTAATCATATTAATAATAATAATGATTTTAAAAATTATATTAATACTCAATTCAAAAATGTTTTTAAACTAAATGATACTATTGAAGATATTATTAAACTTATTACTGATAATAATATAAATAAATATTATGGTCGTATTTTAAAGCTCAAATATAAATATTATTAAATAAGTTTAAAACATACTTTATATTAAATATATAATGTTTAATGCAACATGGGATTCTGATTCAAAAAATCCCCATTGTTTTCATTGTGAAAACAAATTTACTACATTTCTCAGAAGACATCATTGTCGTAAATGTGGCAAAATTTTTTGTAATAGTTGTATAAAAAAAGTTAAAATATTTAATACCTCTCAAATAATGTGTATATCTTGTATTGATTTTTTAAATAATAGTGTTTTAATTAATCGTTCCGATTTACATAATTTATATAATTTAAAAAATGAATTACAGGAAACCCGTGATCTTTTAGACTTATATAAGAATAATGAAAATCAAAATATATATACTTCTTCTAATGTAATTACATATAATACAAATTCCACACAAACTTATATTATTTGTGAAAATAAACATACTCAGACTAATAATTTATCTACTAGTGAAATTAGTATTCAAACAGATACACCTAGTAATTCTAATTCATTTACACAAACAAATGAAAAAACAAAATCATTAGATATTTTAGAATGTATTGAAAATGTTAGTAAAAAAAATCCAATTAAACGAGTTTCTTCCGAAGAACAAGAAATATTAAAATATAATAAAGATAAATTAAAAAGACAAGAACAAGAATTAATCAAAAAAAACAATGATATTTTACGAAAACAAAGTGAAATATTTAATGCTCAAAAATTATCTTTACAAAAACAACTTATTTCTCTTAAAAATCAAGAAGAATTATTACAAAAAAAAGAACAAGACTTAATTTTACGTGAAAATGAATTTAAAAAACTTCATATTAATGAAATTATTGAAACTTCACATAATAAAGCAAATGAAATAAGAGATTTGTGTAAAACAAAAGAATTAGAAGATAAAATAAAAAAACAAAATACCGATATGAAAAAACTAAAAGAACAAAATGATTCATTACAAAAAAAATATAAATCCGATTTATTACAAAAACAAAAAGAAGATGAAATAAAAGCAAAACATGAAACCGATTTATTACAAAAACAAAAGGAAGATGAAATAAAAGCTAAACGTGAAGCTGATTTATTACAAAAACAAAAAGACGGGGAATTAAAAGCAAAACGTGAAGCTGATTTATTACAAAAACAAAAAGAAGATGAATTGAAAAATAAACAAGTAGTTAAAAATATGTCTACCAGAGAATTAGTTTTACAGAGAAAATTAGAAAAAAAAAAAATAGAAGAACAAAATTATAAAAAAGAACTTGAAAATATTCATAATTCATATCAAGAAGATGTTAAAAATTCTAAAAAGGTTTATTAAGTACTGCCTTTTCCTAACGTTAACACTAATGATAATGAATTGTTTGATTTCTTGGGTTCATATTCAAAAACTTTTATTTGGTTAAAATTTAAAATTTTGTATGGATTTCCCTTATCATCTTCATGTTTTTTAATTTGAGATTCTATATCCTCTGTGAAAAGAATATATTTTTCGTTTGAATTATAGTATACTTTTTTTTCTTTTTTTTTATAATTTAACTTCATACTTATCTTACCTATAATTTTTTTAACTTTGTTGAATCTTGCCCGTCCCGTTTTTTTATACCCTTCTCCAGTAAACTCATATGAATATTGACTACCCTGCTCCTTCACTTTTATTATTGCTTTTTCTATTTCTGTTTTTATATGATATGTTTCTGTTTTATCTGTTTTAAGTATGAAAGGAGTTTTACTGAATGGGGTTATAGTTACTGGTTTTTCATAATAAATGTTACCTTCTGCGTCTTGTAAATGTTTATGCTTAAAATATTTTTCTTCTATATCTTCTATACATTGTGGTTTATTTGCTGGGTCTATAAATTCTAATATTTTTTGATAATTTTTAAGAATCACCTCTTCAAACTCTTTAAATATTTCAATATAATCGGCTTTGTGCATTTTATATAGAATATCTAATCCTTTTTTAAATTTACTGTTATTTACTATCTCATTGTTTCTAATATTTTCAATAATATTTTCAATAAATTTATTTAAAATATTCTTCCCTCTCCCATTTTCAGGTAATGTTGTGATAAAATTTTCCACATCATTTTCCACTAAAATAAATATTATATATAAACTGTCTTTATATTTCATAAATGAGGATTCTTTAATTAGTGTTATATAGTATTTATAAGGACTTTCATTCTGAACACCCTGAACTTTCTGGGTTTTACCCTGAACTTTCTGGGTTTTATCAAGAAACTCTTTTTTAAATCTAGCTATATTATCAAAAAAAGTTTTATAATATTTGTATGGATTAGTACTATTTATTATTTCTTGACTAACTCCATTCCAACTCCACTCGTATCCATTAAAACTAAATTTGAAAACATCATTGGAGTCAAATAAAGTTTTAATAAGCTTTTGAAATGTAATCATACCAGAATGTCTTTGTTTCCACCCTCCGAAAAAATTAGGTTCTTCTATATCTTCATTATATTGTTCGTTTTCATTTGCTATATAAGATGAAAATGTTTCTATAGTAATATTTTCATATGCCGGCATGAGCTTTTCTGTAGGTATTTTTTTGATTTCAGCCATGAAACTCTCGAATTGGTCTTCTACTAATAAAATATGTATATTTTTTATTAAAAGTACCATTAAGGATTTCAATTTTTTTACATAATAGTTTTCGTCCATCTCAAATACCCCAGTTTCTGCTTTTCCTAAAGTGACCATTAACTGTGCTTTCTCATTTAACACCAACTGGTCATACAACTCTTCTAATTGTTCCGCCATTGTCGCCTTCTTCCACTCTTCCTCTGGATTTATGATATCCAAAAGATTAGTATTATCAATTATTGATATTAAACGATTTAATTGTATTATTTCAGAATTATAATTATCACAAGCATCAATATATTCTCTTTTTTGTTTTTCATATTTTTTTTTTATTTCATTAAAATGTACCCGTTCGACTTCTTCTATACTTTTATCGTTTAAATTTAAAAAATCTGGTTTTGGGGGTTCGGGGGGCTTCCTATTTAAAAATTCGCTGTCCCTATCTTTCACTCTTTTGCTGCTTGCAGCTTTTATTTCTTTTAAAAAATAAGAATTTGCATTACTTTGTTGTTGGTTTATATGTTTTATTAATTCCACTGTGTCATCTAAATTTAAAGAAGTATTATTTAATATATCATTTTTTTTATTTTTACTTGATTCCCTAAAAATAATCTCACCTATTTTTTTATCTGGAATCTCTAAATAATCAATTGCAGTTATTAACTTATCAATTATTTTTTTTGTTGTTTCAATATTAAGATTACCTATAAATTCAACCACTTCTTCTTCCACCTCCTCCGTGCCAACTTTATAATATTTATTTATATAATATGTATCTTCGAAGATTATTTTAAAAAATATATCAAAGCCTTCTCCTATTACAAATTCTAAAAACTGTAAATGATTGTTAAACATTTTTTGAAATAATTGGGGTTCATATTCTGAATATACTTTTATATTTTCTTTGTTTACTTCTTTATTTTGGTTTGAAATTTCAACATTTAAAAACTCATTTATTTTTATTTTTAATGGTGTCTTGATCCACCAAGTACTGCGGTGTTTACGTATAGCTTCTACGTTCATGTCCTTATCTAAATCAACCTTACTCAATTTTTTTAAAATGTCCTCTTCGAACACCTGTCCTGCAGGCCACCCCCCAGGCATGTTCTTTATTTTATCTGCAGGATGAAATGTTGTTGTTACTCCCTGTTTATACAAAATACCCAATTCATTAACATTCCACCTTACTTCCATTTTTTCCACAGAATTATGTATATCTTTTAAAAAATCATTTTTCATTATTTCACCAATTTTTTCATTTTCATTTTCATCTTTACCTTTAATATGAAAATTATTAAATAAAAAGTTATATATTTTTTGAGCATTGTTAATAGTTATTAAATCATTTTTATTTGATATGTTTTCTAATATTTTTTTCCGTATTTTATCCAAATTTTTTTGTATATCTCCTCTACACTTAATGTCCCAGTCCCCGTAGAGAATGTCTGTCATCTTACTGGTTTTATAATGACAATCTATTTCAAGAGTTTCAAGTTGTTCTATATGTGTTTCCAAGTCATATAATTCAATTAGAGATTGGGCGGGTGGGGATGTTGGTGGAGGATAGAATTTTTCTCGATCATCAATTGAATTATAATAACCTTGAAAAATTCCACAATATCCTAAATATAATTTATTGTCAGTAGTATTTATATATAACTCGGGTTCGCCACATTCTTTAAAAAGTTCAGCATCTGCCTTCTCTGTTCCAATTTTATTTTGTAAAAAATTTAAGTAGTCTTGATTAAGTTCTTCATTTTTTAATTCTGCTAATTCTGCTAATACTTTGATTTTGTCGAATTTATAATATAATTCTTGTAATCTAAATAATCTCTCAGATAATTTCTCAGGTTTTGGTACGTTCTTTGTTCTAAATAAATTTTTAGTCGAATTCCCCTCAAAAAATGGTCTAAATATGTCTTCATATTGTAGCTCTCTCTCTTTTAATTTCTCCGGACTTAATAATTTAAAAAATTTATCTTGTTCTACATCTTCGATCTCTATACTCCCTTTTATATATTTGTCAAAAAAATTTTCTAATGTAAAAAATTCATCATAAGGATGGTTTTTATATATCCGATTAAATCCTCTTATCATTGTCTCATGAACTATTAACTCTCCTTTTTCTGTGATAAAAATCCAAACATATTCCTCGGAATCCCTTTTTTTAGCTATATAAAAACCCGTTTCACTTGTATCAACTATATCTGTGCCTAAATTTTCACCAGCGTAATTTTTTATATATGTGATCATACTTTCATCTGTATATTCCACATATAATTTGTATAAATCTTCTAATTTTTTGGGAGTTTGTATTTTGTTTGTATATATTAAAAATTTATTTACATATCTCACTAAAAAATTTTTCATAAGTTCAAAAATCGATTTAGACTCCTCTTCACTTACCTCTATATTTATGTATGTTTTTTTTAAACTTTTAAAAAAACTATCAATCTGAGTAGACGTTTCTCTATTCTCAAAATAACTCTCAAAAAAATCTTCTAATGACATTATATTATTAGGATAATCAGGCGTAACTAGTTCCCAAGTATACCTTTTGTCCTTCTCATTGTTGGGGTCTGGTGTCCACGAAATTGCTAATTCAAATGAGTTTTGATATTTATTTTCCATTTTTATGGTTTTGTCTAAATTAGCTAGTAATAATGTCATATATATATATATATATACTTTTTTTTTATTAAAATAATAATGTATTTAATATATATTTATTTATTAAATTATTATAATATGGTTCTAATTCATTAATATCTGGTAATATATTTGTTTTTGAATATAAATCAGTTTTTTGAAATAATTTTAATAATGGCAAATTTTTCCAATCTTCTTCTGATGCTAAATTAGTATATCCACGAATTCCATTACGTGGTGTATGCCAAGCATAAAAAGAATGAAAACGAACAATATATAAAGCTTCTAATGGTAAATTAGTATAAGAACGAAATAATACTTCATACAAATAATAATCATGACTAAATGTCATTTCAATATTTGAAAATCCACAATTTTCATTATAAATTCCATTTAAGGCATTATATACTGGATTTTTAAAATCTTCACTTAATTCATGATATTTTTTTTCATAATAAATATTTGATTCATGAAATTTACATCCTAATGGATATATATCACCTACACTAAAATGTTCTGGAAAATAGCCAAATTCAGGTAATACTAATATTTTACCTAAATCATGAATTAATCCTATTACTAACAACCAATCCCAATCTGAAATTTTATAATATTCCGTTAAGGTTGTATTATATTCTTTTTTATATTTTTCAGGTAAATCATTCCATTCTTTTTTAGTAAATAAACTTTTAATTTCAATATTTTGATTAAATATTCCATTTATAAAATAATTTTGTCTTATTGCCTCTGCTGTTTGATATCCATGATAAATTTGTTCGTGTGTTGTATCAGGATCACTAGAATCAACGACTTTATTTAAATAATAAATAGCGTCTTGAACAGAAATATGTTTTTTAAATGTTAATATATTTGAGAATTGCAATTTTTTTGAATATGATTGATTAATATACATTTGTTTATATAATTCTTCTACATCATTTTCACAATCGTCGTAATTACGAAAATCCATTTAGACTTATAATATATGAGTTAGAAATAAAAACAATTAATAAAATAATATTTTTATAATTAATATTATTAAAATAATTATATAATAACCAAAATAAAAGTCCTAATGGAAACCATAAATGCCATAATGAATGATACATTACATATTTTTTAAATTTAAAATTATGGCGGGCATTTCTTGATTTTTTTAATAGTAATAAACCTGTTATTAATGTAATAATATATATACCAACATCTACGGGTGGTAGCCATAAAATATTTGAAATTACAAAAATAGTATTAAAAATAGCAATTAATCTATCATATATATGCAAATTTGATTTTTTCCCATTTGATTTTACATCTGCAAAATATGTAAAAATAGATTGAATAATTAGCAATATGCCTTGAATAAATAATATATTTTTAAGATCGGGGACAGTATTTTTAAATACTGTTAATATTAAAACTCCTATAAATAAATAACAAAAACTAGATAATATATATAATTTATATATATTACTTTTTTTATTAAAATTTTTAGGGAATTTACTTTTATTTTCATTTAAATAAAAAAAATTAATTATTTTTTCCATATAATATATAATATATTTTTATAAATGTGAATGATTTTCTGGATCATTTAATTGTGAATCTTTAGTTTTTGAATTATTTTCAGGAATAGTAATAGGATTATATTCTGCACTATAAGAATTAGCTAATGGTGCATTCAAGTTTAATAATCCATTAGACGAAGTTGTTGTTCTATCGTGAACACAATAAAAATAGATGCGTTCAGATAGCCATGATATAGCAAAAACAGATAAAATAATATCTTGATACATTATAAATAGTGTTATGTTTGATTATTTTAAATACTTTAATTAAGTTTAAAAAATCAAAAAAATTTATATATATTATATAAATGAGTGATACAGAAGAATCTAAAATAAATGAAGAAAATACACAAATAAATAATGAGGAAAAAAATGAAGTTATAGAAAAATTCAACCCAAAAACAGAAAAAGGTAAATTTAAAGTTGATTGTTGGAATGTTGAAAAAAATGGCGATTTAACACCACGTGATGTTAATAAAACAAGTAGGCGTTCATGTTGGTTTACTTGTGATATATGTTGTCATGATTTTCAAAGAACTATAAGAATGATTTCATTAAAAAATAAATGGTGTCCTTTTTGTTACGACGGTATGGTATGTGATAATGATGATTGTGATATATGTTATAGTCATTCATTTGCTAGTTTAGGTGAATAAAATTATTATAATTTTAATAAATTTTTTTTTGTCTAAATTTTTTCCAAAAAATTTAACTATTATTAATAATAATTAACTCACTTTCATTATAAAGTCTTTTCATATATTCTTTATCTTCATTATTATATAATTCACTACAACGTTCTATATTCACTTTTTCTGAATTATTACAATTTTCTTCTATTTTTTCTTCTATAACTTCATCCATTAAATGAACTTGTTGTCTGTCAATTAAATCTGTTATTGTATCTTCCTTATCTTGTAATTCCCACTTATCATTTTTCCTAACTTTTACATAAGGTTCTTTTTTATTTGTTATTTTTATATTTTGATTTTCTGGGTGTTCCTTATTAAAATGAGTGTATTTAATCAATTCGGGTATTGCTTTTGCCGGTTTATGTTTCAATAATTTTAATATATAATCACTTGTAATATATTTTGTATCTTCATCTCCATAATTATTAATATTTATTATATTATTTGTTGTATGATTTGTTGTATTATGACTATTATTTGTATTATTTGTAATATTTGTATATGCTTTATTTTCTATTAATAATTTTTCAACAATTTCTTTCAATTCCTTAATTTCATTATTTTTTTCCTCTATTACCATTTCTTGATTTATTTTTTTTTTACATTTTTTTAAATGACATGTCAGTCCATATGTTCTAGTAAAGGTTTTGTCACAAAATTCACAAATTATTTTTTTTTTTTCTAAAAAAGCTGGTTTTTCCTGGTTTTTGCCTGTTCGGGTTTTTTGAAAAGTTGGTTTTTCCTGGTTTTTGCCTGGTTTTGCAAAATTATGTTTCACCTGTTCAAAAACTGGTTTTACCTGCTCAAAAACTGGTTTTACCTGTGCTATATTTTTACTAACGTCTATATTATACCATTTTTGTATTGATTCTATACATATATCGTCCAGTAGAGGATTACATATATTTTTACGTTGAAGGTGATTTATAAAAGAACTTTTAAATTTTGTTTCATAACCACAACGAAAACATTTATAGTTTACCATTATAATTATAATATATATTTTTATTTTAAATACTTTTATTTTAACATAAAAATACATAATTTTACATAATTTTACATAATTTATATATGCAAAAAATACATATTTTTTACATAATTTTACATAATTTTACATAATCTTTACATAATTTTTACATAATTTTACATAATTTTTGAAAGGGGGGGG
>CEUJ01039065.1_pt1 | contig 10749 bp, 12 predicted proteins | sample 361531 | NCBI WGS metagenome assembly CEUJ01 (sample SAMEA2622842, study PRJEB7988) | marine metagenome | biome: marine biome (ENVO:00000447); feature: marine epipelagic mixed layer (ENVO:xxxxxxxxx); material: "saline water (ENVO:00002010), including plankton (ENVO:xxxxxxxx)" | depth 140 m | reverse complement strand
AGAAAAATTTGTGATAAGCACGGCATACTTTTAATTTTTGATGAAGTTGTTACTGGTTGGGGAAGAACAGGTTCTGCATTTGCTGCACAAGAATTTGGCGTAACTCCAGATATAATAACTATGGCTAAGGCCACAACTAATGGAATAGTACCTATGGGGGTAGTTGCCGTTAGAGAAAAAATTTATGAATCTGTAATGGATGCTTCCCCAGACGGAGCAGTAGAATTATTTCATGGATACACTTATTCAGGTATCCCAGTTGCAGTATCTGCAGCTATTGCCGTCCAAAAGATTTTCGAAAAAGAAGATATATTTAATAGAGTTAAAAAATTATCCAAATATTTTGAGGACGGCTTACATTCTTTAGAAGATTTAAGTTGTGTTGATAGTATCAGAAATTATGGTTTGTTAGGTGGTATTGATATTTCAATGCGAGATAAACCTGGAAAAGCAGGTTTTAATGTTTATAAAAAATGCTACGAGGCAGGGGTAAATATAAAACCTACTGGAGATGCTTTAATCATTGCCCCCCCATTTGTTTGTGAAAAAAAAGATATAGATGAAATTATCGATAAAATGAGAAAAGGAATTTCAAATCATATAAAATCCTAATTATTTTATTCATTTTGGGCCGAATCAATGCTTCTAAACCAATTTGATCAAGAAAATTATATCAATATTTAATTATTGTGATTTAATTAAACTATGAGTTCGCAATACAAATTTGAAAATCACGCTGAAGATGCTAGACAGCAAAGCAAGGTTAAATTAACTGACCTATTAACAAGAATAAACGAAGAGAAAAAAATCGAAAGAAATAGAAATTTGGCACTTAGTGTTGCTGCAGTCTCAGCTGTAACTGTGTTCGGTATTATTTTAACATTATAAGTCTCCCCATTCAAAAAATCACAATTTTACCCCAAAAGTTATTAGATTTAGTTTGTTTAAAATCTATATTTAAGTAATAAAATACCTCAGTGATTATTGCATTTTATTTAGGTTTAATGAATTTTCGAGGAGTAGCTAATGCTACATTTCAATATGCATTATATAATGAAAAAATTTTAAAAAATAAGTCTTTAATATTTTATGATCCTAATAATAAATTTAATAAAATTGAAGTTGTAAATAAATTTAAAAAAAAGTTTAAAATTATCGGAGTTTCAAATTTTCAGGAGATCGATAATTATAAAGATAAATATAAAATTGATTATCTTTTTTTACAAAAAGGTGGAGCAAAGGACTCTTTTTATTCAAAAAAAATTAAGACACTAGTCCTTGCTGTCTATCCTCAAAAACTAGGAGAAATTCACGGCCATAGATACGCTTACATATCTGAATGGCTAAGTAAAAACTTTTCAAATAAAAAAATACCATCTATTCCGTATATTGTTTCACTTAACAAAACGAAAAGAAACCTCAAAAAAAAATTAAAAATTAAAAATTCTCAATTAGTATTTGGATGTCATGGAGGCGAGAGCAGTTTTGATTTGCGGTTTGTACATGATGCTCTTCAATATATTGTGCAGGAACGTAAGGACGTTGTTTTCTTATTTTTAAACATCAGTAAATTTTGTAATCATCCTAGAATAAAATTTTTAAAGGGTACTAGTAATGAAATTTTTAAAAAAGAATTTATCAATACTTGTGATGCAATGATTTATGGAAGAAGCTTAGGAGAGTCTTTTGGTTTAGCATGTGGAGAATTTGCAATCGAAAATAAACCAATTATCTCGTATAAATTCAATCTGCACAGATCTCATGAATATAACATTTCTGCCAATTTTTTTAGGGAATATAGTTCATTTTCTACATTAAGTAAAATAATTCTAAACTTTAAAAAAGGAAATATTAGAAAAGCAAAAAGTAAATATGCTTTAAACGAACCTAAGAAAATAATGAAACTTTTTAAAAAATATTTTTTAACTGAACACGAACAATTAGATATCTCCATAATTGATATTTTTAAAAATTATTTAAGTCATTTAAAGATGAATTATTTGTATTTAAGACACAAAATTTATAATCATTATTACAATTTAATAGAGTCGAGAATACTTAAAAGAAAAATTAATTCAAATTAGCTGATTTTAAAAAACTTTTTAAACATTTGAACACGTAATTGATCTCTTTGTTTTTTAGACCTTGATGACAACCAATAAGAATTCCATTTTTCATTATATTATCACTATTTACAGCACATAAAGAAACTTTTTTGTATTTTTTATTTTTCATAATCGGTTGTCGGATTATGTTTCCAGTAAAAATTGTTCGCGTTTGTATTCCTTTCTTTTCAAGATAAATTTGCATTTTTTGTCTTTTAATTTTTGAATTATTTTTAATAATTATTGGGTAAGCTAACCAACCGGTTTTAATTCCTTTTACCTGAGTAGGAAGATCAAATAATTCAGGGTAATTCTTAAAAAAATTAAAAAGTTTTTCAAAATTCTTAATTCTTGTATTAATATTTTTTTTTAGCTTTTTCAGTTGCTCTAGAGCAAAAGCAGCTGAAATTTCCGATGGAAGAAAATTATAACCTAATTCAGAAAATATGTATTTTCCATCGTAAGGTATGCCATCTACCTTTTTGTTGAATCTTAACTTTAAACCTTCAGATTCATTAAATATCGCTGAAGATCTTCCCCAACCTCTAAGCAGTTTTGCTCTTTCATAATTTTTTTTGTCATTAAAGCAGACTACGCCTCCAAAACCTGCTCCAGTAATTACATGAGATGCGTACAAACTATTTGTAGAAATGTCAGAATACTTTCCAAAATTTTTGCCATTGAAAGTATAACCTATTGTATCTGCTGAATCCTCAATTATTGACAAATTATATTTTTTTGCAATTTTATAAACTTTTCTCCAGTCTATTACGTTTCCAAGAAGGTTTGGAAGCATAATAGCAACAGTTTTTTTATTAATTGCTTTCTCAATTTGATTTAAGTTTGATAAAAATGAAAATTTGTCTACATCAATAAAATGAGGCACACATCCAATTTGATAAATTGGGGAGACTGTTGTAGAAAAAGTGAGTGTTGGAGTGATAATTTCTGAACCCTTTTTAAAATTAAAACTCGCCAATCCAAGAAGATTAGCCGAAGATCCTGAATTGACCATAAGACCATATTTTTTACCAAAAACTTTTGCGATTTTTTTTTCTAATTCTTTAACTGATGGACCGTCAATTAGGCTTATTGATTTATTTTTTAAAACATCAATTGTAGCTGCTATTTCCTCTTTTCCGTAAACTGCTTTTCCGTAATAAACTCTCATATTAATATCTATGTATTGTTGGGTACATTCTAAATGAGAATGGTATTTTTAGTGGATTTATAATTTTATTTATTTCATTAGATAGAAAAAAATTTCCTAATCTTGCAAATGATAGATAATTGACTTTTGTATATTTTTCGAACCAAAATGATGTAAATCTTTCGACCATAAAAACTGGTAATCTCATATTTTTTCCTTTTAGTAGATTTTGGTTATTACAATAATCATAACATTTTTCAATCCAATTGAACATTTCTTCGCAGTACTGTTTAAATATTCTTGGTTTTGTAATAAACATGTTGCAAATACTAAACTTATTACCTTTTAAGAAATTTCTAAAATCTTCTTTGTCTTTATCTAATACCAGCTTAGCACACTCATTTATCGTGTTTTTTCCGTATAATGTTTCAAATTGATCAAGTAAATCATGATTAGTGAAAAACGTCGGTTGCACCAAGTAAGCTTCTGTTTTAGGCTCTAAAACAGCCTCAGAAGATAAAAGATTTGAATAAAGATTATCAAAAGTAAAAGCTTGCTTTTTAATGTAGATATCATTTAACCACAATCTTCGATACTGACAAAAACCAATCCAATCATTTATTTTAAAATTATCTAAATAATTTTTCCATATCCAATATATTCCAGTAGTCTCACCATAAAATTTATTCAAACCTAAAATACTATCTCCGTTTTTTTCATTCAACCAATCCCCAGGGTAAATTTGATCTCCCAAACCAAAAGGAATTATTGATTTTGGAAGTTTTTGTAGCACACTATAGTGCTTTAATGTCATACAGAAAATTTTTAAGCTCACAAAAACTCAATTATACCATTTTAATTGTCTTTACAATTCAATTCAAAATTAAATTTGAGATTGAATACAAAACAATAATTGTATAATTTAAAAAATCTGTTTGGCGAGGTAGCTCAGTTGGTTAGAGCACAGGACTCATAAGCCTGGGGTCGGCGGTTCGAATCCGCCCCTCGCTACCAATTTTTATGAATAACATTTCTTTTTTTTGTTTAACTCTTAATCCAAATCATGAAAAGATTATAAAAAAAATGTCTTATATCCCTGTAGGTTTAGGCGATAAGAAATTTTCTAATGAATGTTTTAATGATAAAAAAGGCGAAAATATTTCGCATAAAAATGAATTTTATGGGGAGTATACCTTTCATTACTGGATATGGAAAAACTACTTGCCGGAAATTAAAACAGAATGGGTTGGTTTTTGTCAATATAGAAAATTTTTTGTTCAAAAAGAATTAATTGTCAAAGGTTTAAAATTTGAAGATTTAGAAAAAAATGTTCTTAAAACTATTGATCAATCAAATCAAAACTTTGATTGTATTTTAGGAAATCAATTTTCAGTAGAAAATTTCAAAACTTCAAAGATTATAAAAAACCATTTGCTAGAATTTTTATCAAAACCGTATTTATTTTTTTCTAAAAAGAGCAGAAATTTAAAATTTCACTTCGATTTATTTCATGGAAAAGGCAATTTAGAAAAAGCAATAAATTTATTAGATCATGAAAATAAAAAAGATTTTAAAAAATTTATGGAAAATAGAACTTCTTTTAATCCTCACAATATGTTTGTGTGTAAAACTGAAATATTAAAAAAATATTACAACACAATATTTCCTTGGCTAACTAAATGTGAAGATATTTTTGAATTTGAAAACTTACAGGGCTATGGCTTGAAAAGAATATATGGATTCTTAGCAGAGAGATTTTTGTCTTTCTGGCTTAATAAAAATTATCTAGTAAAAGAGCTTCCAATTATAGTAAAAGATTTATCGGATTATAAAGATTTATAGTTTTCACAAAAATGTACAAAATTTGAGAGATTTTTATCTTTTTTTGAAATTTCACAATTATTATTAGGCCATTTTACTTTTAAATTTTTATCCATAACATTTATTCCACTTTCGAATTGTGGTTTATAAAAGTTATTAAGTTTATAATAAACAACATTTATTTTTTCATAACTGTAATAAGCATGCCCAAAACCTTCTGGAATGTATAAACTTAAACAGTTTTTCTCTGATAGAATAATTTTAAAAACTTTTCCAAAAGTTTTTGATTTTTTTCTTAAGTCGATAACACAATCTAATATTTTTCCTTTTAACACGCTTACATATTTTGCTTGTTGAAACTTGTACTGAAAATGAAAACCTCTTAAAGAATTCCTCTTTGATATTGTACAATATTCGAAAACAAAATCGCTTTTTTTTAATATTTTTTTATTAAATGTTTCTCGCAAACTACCGCGCTTATCAATATTATTTTTTTGTTTAATAATTAGTAAGCCTTTAAATTTAGTTTGAATAATTTTCATAATTACAGAGTCTTTTTTAATTTATTTAGAGACATATCCATTTTTAAGGGTAGTTCTCCTTTAGAATTAACACTTTTTACATTTGAATTATATTTTTTTGCGAAATTAAAAATAGTCTGAGTTTTGCCACCAACATTATAAATCCCTTTTTTATTTATCAACTTCAAAAAAATTTTAGCAAATTGATCATGAAATATAAAATTAGATTTTACATTTTTGAATGCAGATTTGTGCAAAAAAGGCCTTTCAGTCATGCAAGCTCTAATGATTAAGGAATTTTTATACATTTGAACCGCAGCTTCCGCACCTAATTTTGACCACCCATAATTATTCCAGGGCAGTAATGGATCCGTTTCGACATACCTACCTTTTGTTCCAGGATAAACATAACTTGTAGAAAAAAAAATAATTTTCTTGTTATAAAGATTACACATTTTAACTAAGTTAGCCGTTCCAATGATATTTATATCAATACTTTTATTAATCTGTTTTTCGTGAATAGACATCGGTCTAGACAATCCAGCCAAGTGTAGGACGAAATTTGGTTTAAATCTTTTAAAATTTTTCTCAATAGATTTAATTGATAAAATATTTAATTCTTTTCTATTTCTAAATAAAAATTTATATTTACTTTTAATTTTTTTTAATTCACGAGCAAATCTTCCATTTCCACCAGAAACAAGTATTTTTAACATTTTTCTAACTTATTAATTTTTTTAAATATTGTGAATAAATGCAATTTCCATAAAAAGTTATAGCTTCTTTTATATCTTTTTGATTTATCCATTTGTAATTAAGAGCAATTTCTTCAAGACAAGCAATTTTTAGACCTTGGCGGTTTTCCATTGCTGATACAAATGCTGAAGTATCATAAAAATCATTTATCGATCCTGTATCTAACCATGCTCCACCTCTTCCCAAAAATTCTGCAGAGAGTTTTTTATTTTTTCTATATTTATCTAGTAAATCAATTATTTCTAATTCTTTTCTTTTTGAGAATTTAAGGGACTTACTGTAGTCAATAACATTATTGTCAAAAAAATAAAGACCAGTAACTGCTAAATTAGATTTTGAATTTTTAGGCTTCTCTTTTAGAGAATGAACTTTATTTTTTTTACCTAATTTCGCAACACCATAAAGCTCAGGTTTTTTTACTGGGTGTAATAAAATTTTACAACCGGACTTTAATTTTACACATTTCTTAAGTTTTTCTGTTAAACTTTGCCCATAAAAAAAATTATCACCTAAAATTAAAACAACATTATCTTTCCCAATGAATTTCTCTCCAACTAAAAAGGCATCTGGCAACCCCTTTGGATAACTTTGCTCTAAATAACTAATTTTAACACCAAAGCGTTTTCCGTTAGATAATACTTTTTTAAATTGACTTAATTGACCTTTATTAACTATTATTAAAATTTCTTTTATTCCTGCGAGCATTAAAATTGAAAGTGGGTAAAAAATTAAAGGCTTATCGTAAATTGGAAGCAATTGTTTATTAACTGCCTTCGTCAAAGGACTCATTCTGGTACCATGACCACCAGCTAAAATTATACCTTTCTTAATCATAATTTTAACCCCAACCTTTTAAAAAACTTGTTTTTCGAAAAAGTATTAAAAAAATTATAATTTTTATAATACCAATCAAATGTTTCACTTAAACCCTTTTTAAAATTTGTCTGAGCTTTCCAATTAAGAAGTTTCCTAATTTTTTGACTATTTAATGCATAATTTAAATCATGCCCCGGTCTATCCTTTACAAATTTGATTTTCACTTTTTTTCCAATTTTTATTTTCTTTTTGTAAACAACATTTAGCAAAATTTTGGTTAAATTAAGATTATTAACGTTAATCCCAGTTCCAATATTATAGCTTTCTCCTTTTTTACCTTTTTTATAAATTTTAAATAATCCTTTACAATGGTCTTCTACGTGTATCCATTCTCTTGAGTTTAATCCCTTTCCGTATATTGGTAGGGGCTTATCATTTAAAATATTAAATATTAAAGTAGGAATTAATTTTTCGGGGAATTGACCAGGTCCATAATTGTTACAGCAATTAGATACAACTGCGTCAATATTAAAAGTTCTTACATATGATTTAATTAAATGATCAGCGCTTGCTTTGCTTGCTGAATAAGGCGAACTTGGTTTGTATGGACTAGTTTCAATAGATCTCTCACTTTTTTTTAAATCACCATAAACTTCGTCAGTAGATATATGTATCAATCTTATTTTTTTATTTTTAAATTTTTTCTTGTACACCCTTATTTGTTCTAAAATATTAAAAGTTCCAAGAATATTTGAGCTTATAAAATCTTTTGGAGAGTCAATAGATCTATCAACGTGAGTTTCAGCAGCAAGATTAAAAATGGCTTCTGGTTTGTAATAAGTCAGGATTTTGATAAACTTTTTATTGTTAATATCAAGTTTAAAAAATTTATAATTTTTTACCTTGTTTCTTTTTAATAGGTAAGATCCATTTGAGTACTTATTTTTGTCTATATTGATTACGTAGTACTTTTTTTTGAGAAGAAAATTAACAAGGTTACTCCCAATAAAACCATTTCCTCCAGTTACAATAATTTTTTTCATTAAAATTTGGATTTGAGAGACATTTTTAATATATAATGTAATAAGATACTTATTTGTTTAAATCAATAAGTTTAAATTAAGATGAGTTTTGACAATATTACAGTTGTAATTAATACATTCTATAGCGAAGACAAAATAAGTGCGTGCTTAAATTCTATACCACTAAATTTAAAGGTAGTTATCGTAGAAAATTCAAACAATGATAAATTTAAAATCGATATAGAAAAAAGATACTCTAATGTAAAATGTATCCTAACAGGAGAAAATTTAGGTTATGCAAAAGGTAATAACTTAGGATTATCAAAAGTTAAAACTAAATTCGCATTAATTTTAAATCCTGATGCAAAGTTAGAAACAAAGGCGATTGAACAATTTTTAATTTCAGCAGAAAAAGTAAAAGATTTTTCGATTATTGGTCCAGCAAAACAAGATGAATTTAGCATTTTAAATGATAACGACTTTAAAGAAGATTTATTTGAGGTGGATAATTTGAAAGGATTTGCAATGTTTTTAAATTTAGATGAGTTTAAGGACATAGGCTTTTTTGATGAAAATTTTTTTATATATTTAGAGGAAATAGATTTATGCAAAAGAGTTAAAAAAAAAAATAAAAAAATCTACTTAGACAAAAAAATCAAGATTTCACATTTAGGTGGAAGCTCTCATAGTGAAAATATAAATTATGAAATGGAACTTTCAAGAAATTGGCATTGGATGTGGTCTAAGTTTTATTTTAATAAAAAACACTATGGTTATATTAATTCATTAATACAAGTGAGTGGAAATTTATTTTCATCACTTTTTAAAATTATTTTATTGACTTTACTATTTAAAAAAAAAAGAAGAAGAATATACTTTCAACGATTTTCTGGTTTGATTAATTCAATGCTTGGAAAAAAATCTTGGTATAGACCAAAAATATTTATTAATTGATTAAACTAAATATTTATATATAAAACTTTTATGTCCTCAAAAAGTAAAAGAGTTTTTGTTACTGGTGTTGCTGGTTTTCTTGGTTCTCACTTAAGTGAAAAACTTGTGAATTTAGGCCACTCAGTTATCGGAGTCGATAATATGATTGGCGGGTACGAAGACAATATACCTAAAAACATAGCATTTCATAATGTAGACTGTTGTGATTTTAAAAAAGTAAAATCTTTAATGAAAGGGGTAGATGTGGTTTATCACTGTGCAGCCACTGCCCATGAAGGATTATCAGTTTTTTCACCATTTGAGATAACTAAAAATAATTATTTAGCTTCAGTCTCTATTTTTTCCGCTGCGGTTAATGAAAAAGTAAAAAGAATAGTTTTTTGTTCTTCAATGGCTAGATATGGTGAACAAAAAGCTCCCTTTACAGAAAAAATGAGTCCGCTTCCTGTAGATCCGTACGCAATTTCAAAAGTTGCGTCAGAAGAAGTTTTAAAAAATTTGTGTGAATTAAACGGTATAGAGTGGGTTATAGCTATCCCACATAATATAATTGGTCCAAGACAGAAGTATGACGACCCTTTTAGAAATGTTGTATCAATAATGATAAATAGAATGTTACAAGGAAAAGCCCCAATAATTTATGGAGATGGTAATCAAACTAGATGTTTTTCATATATTGATGATTGTATTAGCTGTCTAATTCCAATGCTAGATCAAAATAATTTAAATAGAGAAATAATTAATATCGGACCTGATGAAGAATTTGTAACCATAAATAAAATAGCAGAGCTTTGCTCAAATATAACTGGTGTAAATTTAAACCCAATTTATAAAAAAGATCGACCAAAAGAAGTGAAGCACGCTACATGTTCAGCTGATAAAGCAAGGAAGTTATTGAATTATAAAACAAAAGTTTCATTGAAAGATGGAATTCAAAAAACTTTTGAATATATTAAAAAAAGAGGTATTAGACCTTTTGATTATAATATAAATATTGAAATTAATAATGAATTGACACCATCTACTTGGAAAAATAAAGAAATTTAGTGCCCTGGGAACTCTACTAAGCTCTCTGTGAAATAACCCTTACTTTTAAGAAGTTTATTTCCAGGTAAATCAAAAAGATTAATTACAAAAATAAAACCTGCTACTTTACCTCCTGAAATCTCTACAAGTTTAGCCGCTGCTTCTGCAGTGCCTCCAGTTGCAATCAAATCATCAACAATTAAAATTTTTTCATCTTTATTTATTGAGTCTTTATGAATTTCAACTGTAGCTTTCCCATACTCAAGTTCAAAATCTACTGAGTGAGTATCTGCAGGAAGTTTGTTTTTTTTTCTTAAAAGAATAAAAGGTTTTTTTAATTGGTGCGATAAAGGAGCGGCAAATACAAATCCACGAGACTCAATAGCTGCAACTTTATCAAATTCAATTTTTTTGGATATTTCAATTATCTTATCATTAGTATACCTAAAAGCCTCAGCGTTTTTAATTAAAGTTGTAATATCTCTGAATAAAATTCCCTTTTTAGGATAATCAGGGATAGATCTGATGTAATTTTTTAAATCCATAATTATGCTTCAAGTTCTAACAAAAAAGCATTA
>CEUJ01163379.1_pt1 | contig 10780 bp, 15 predicted proteins | sample 361531 | NCBI WGS metagenome assembly CEUJ01 (sample SAMEA2622842, study PRJEB7988) | marine metagenome | biome: marine biome (ENVO:00000447); feature: marine epipelagic mixed layer (ENVO:xxxxxxxxx); material: "saline water (ENVO:00002010), including plankton (ENVO:xxxxxxxx)" | depth 140 m | reverse complement strand
CCAACACCGTATGGTGATTTCGAAATCGACATAGAAATGCCAGTTGCGGACGTCAAGGGACACGAAATGGTCAAAGATGAATATTTACAATACTTAATTCAATATTCGACACTACAAAGCTACGTGTATCAAAAATTCAATGCGGATCTGACCTTGAAGAAACCACGATTTTTCGAAACTACAGAAGCTAGATACAAAAGTAAAGAAAAGGAAAAATATATTAATATAGTATTAGGAAAAACATTTCCACGTGAAAAAATTAAAGAAATTCACACAAATTTGAAAGATACATATGACTTAACTACTAAGAAAGACATTGAAAAAATGACACCGATTCAGAATTTATGTTTTTCATATTTAATGACACTTCAAAGACGTAAGATTGCATACCCTGTCACTCTACGGGCTTTGTGTGACAATGATATACTGGATTCTGCAACACAAGACACGAAAATTGTAAGAAACTACGTCGATGAATTATGTGAAAAATACCCTGAAATGACAAATGTTCACATGGAACGAACGCAAAATATAAATTGGAACGCAAATTCACAGATCCCACATCTGAAAAGAAAATTTCCACTATTGTGGAGCTGTAAGTCATCGGAAACATTACATGTTGTTATCGATACAGCTGTAGACGAAAGTCTTCTACAAGAAGAGATTCTTCTATCGTTGATATTCCTACGCTTTGGAACAAATACAAAGGGTGTACAAGAATTCAACAACAAAAAATACATTGTTCATATTATCAATCTCCGCGCTAATGAAATTAAACAATTTTCTGAAATTTGCGAAGACCAATGTGAAAAGTACTTAGCATATTCCAATATATATATCAAACACATACGCGAAAAAATTTTAAATCATTTTAAACTAGACTTCAAGATGTGGAAAGAAATGAATAAGGAAGAAATAAATAACATTTACAAAGAAAACAAGACACACATGCCAAACCATATAAAAAACGGCATACGAAATTTTTTCAAACACGGCGGTAATATCGACTCATGTATTTCAACTGAATTAGAATATGACATAGATGATATAATTGATTCAATTAAATGACAAGGTAGTCTTTTCATCGATGCCATCAAACATTTCTTCCAGTCGACGTCGGCGTCCTCGTCTCGCTCGCAAATCAAGGGTATAGCAGACTGGGCGTCGCTATCCGTGGATTTTCATCTGACTACTTATGTAAAAAAAAATCAAATTGATATGAAAAAATGAACCAAACAAAAATGATGATTATGTTTTTTTATTCGTTGCTCACATTCTTTATTCCAGGATATCAAACCTATATTAGCGAAGAGGTTGCTATGCTAATTGGATTTACATTAAGTATGGTACTATATACAGAGTATGGTAAAAAGATGATCTCACAAGGAGGGGGGTACTACTAATTTACTTTCGCGACAAGGAAATATCAAAGATCACGCAAAAGTAATACGCACCCCAACGAAATCTGTTTAGGAACGTCGAATTACCTATCACCACGGATTCTCTTTTCAAGTAAAGAGGATCATTATTTAAGGGGAAAGATGCTGCATTTTTTTTTACTTAAGTGATAACTATATTACTTTTATATTAATTAGATCAATGCTGTCGACCTCTCGAACGTTTTCGACGTTTACTTTTTGTTACGGATTTCTTTCTCGATTTTCTTGATCTGCGTTGTCTTCTTTTTCTACGCTGTGCATAGATGTAGTTGTACGCTTGTACGGCATCTGGGTGCTTCATCCACCGTAAATAGTAAGTTGGATCAAGATCTACGTAATACTCACCAGGATTTTTGATGAAGTCAACGAATGAATTAAAAAGCGATCCTAGCAAGTTGCTTCTATGAATGTATGTGCATACGTTTCTATATTTCATAAACGCTTGGTCAACACTTTCTCCGTTGTACTGCAAGTGTTTTGGAAGGTTTATTTTTCTACAGCAAAATGCGTTCCATGTAAACTTATGCATATGAGTTTGTGCAAAACAGATTCCATGTGAAACCTGTACATCTTCTTCCTCCGTTAAACGATTAATGGATAAACCGGGAAAACATCCGAAAGAAGTTCTATGATTCCTGAACATTTTTTTAAGTATGTCTAATGTATCTACTGTATGTTTATATTTTGACATCAGACTGCTTCTACAAACATCTTCGTTAGCCGCAGTATTGGTGTCTTGATGTTCAAAGTTTGGATCTGTGAAGTAAACATTCCACACACCGTTTACATTGAATATAAAAAATGTACTGAAGTGAACTCGCGTCCCAAAATCAATGTTAAACAATGAGTCGGCTATAAGCATCTTCGAACCGACGTCGTTAAGCAAACCGTCTATAATCCAATGGGTGTCGCCTCTGTTTTGTTTGTTTATTCTTGATTTAGAGGGTTTGTCCGTAATCATTGCGTACATACGATTGAAAAGTGTAGACTTCGCAAATCTCGTGTAGTTAGGCATTCTAAGTACCGCAAATGGTACTAAATGAGGAATACTTAGGAGAACATTTTGATCGAACAATTGGAATCGAATCATTTCGTCATATGTAGGACAACATGAAGATGGAAGGATATCCTCCATCCTTCTAAAAAATTTACTATCAGGAGTAACATAACCAAGCATATTTCTAAGCCATGTGTCGTCGCGAACTTTAATTTTAAGCTGTGTTGGTCCTATTGTGTTAACCATAATGTTGCTTCCTACATGAGTGTCGAATAAACCATCGAGCTGCTGTAGATTCGTCCTCCAAACATCCATGAAGTCTGGGAAATAATCTTCTTCTGAATCGGAGTCGACTGTCATTTTTTTAGATTTCAACATTTTATATTCACTTGCCTGCTGCGTGTTATTTGAAACGAATACACGACCAACAATTATATAAAGTTTGAAGATTCGAATAACACAAAAGTAATAAGTCCCCAACGAAATCTGTTCAGGAACGTCGAATTACCTATCACCACGGATCCTCTTTTCAAGTAAAGAGGATCATTATTTAAGGGGAAAGATGCTGCATTTTTTTTTTACTTATTACTTAAGTAATCATTAGATTACTTTTGTATTAATTTAGTGCGATGTCGGGCTATGATTTTAAAGGAAATGGAATTATTGTAATTTCTGGAGAAAGTATCAGATCGAAGTTGTTCAACATAACATTCGAATCTGTTATAATCTCAAATGAATGGTATTTGAAACGAATACACGACGAACAATTATATAAAGTCAGACTGAAGATTCGAACAGCTTCAATTCGATCTGATGATGATTGTGATTTTGAATTGGTCCCAGTCTCTATCTCTTAGAGTTCTTTTGTATTTAGTAATTATAATAACACAAAAGCAATAAGTCCCCGAACGAAATTTGTTTCAGATGAAAAAACACAGCTATGTATGGATTTTTCCATCATTAAAGAGGGGGGAATGCTGCAATTTTGTTGTACTTATTGCTTTAGTAATATTTTTGTTACTTTAGTTGTAATTATAATTACTTTTGACTTAATTTTGTTACTAAAGTATTAAATTTATATTGGTTTTGTAAATAAATTAAAGTAATCGTTTGTAATTTTCATTTTCGTTGCATTTTTCTGATTCGATTTCATTTCTTGTATTGCATGTTCCTTTGTAGACCCTAGCATGACAAAAACAAACAGAAGTACAGATACAAATACGTAACTTAACATTTGCATTTATATTACGAGTTAGATTTTTTTATTAATAAATCGCGGGAAATGTCTGTGTATTTCAGCTTTAAAATAAACTATTCTTCTTTTGTTGTTGTGAATGAACTTTCGTACAGATTGTGAATGTCTATACAGTAAGTTCGCATTCCTAACGATTCGAACACTTGTATAAGTTATCCACAATAGATTGTACGTTGTCAGCAATCTCATATTTCGTCACAATCATGAAAAAAAGTTTACATTTACATCAGGCTGAAGCAAATGCGATTCTTTTTCGTTGCATTTTGTATATATGTTCTTTATTTCCTTGCATTTGTATATATATTCCTTATTTCGTGTGCTTACTACGAATACAAAAGACACAAATTTATTCAATGCGAAGAATGCAGACTGCCATGAAAAAAGCAATGGCTCCAGTTGTGCTAGCTTTAATTACTTAAATGAAATGGTTATGCGATGGTCGCGCGCTTGACTTCAAAGCCGGAGAGAACAAACTATAATTATGCTTAAATTAGTGTCACGCATTGCGTCGAAATTATTCGATGAGTTCTACACCGGGGTGGAGGCGTTTACTTTGACGAAAGTATGCCGCAGGAGTGACGGTTAGTGAATTTTGTTTTAGCAACCCCGTTGGCCGTGGGGTAAGTGGAAAACGGCCCCGTGTTCACCGTGCGGGCGAACGGTGCCCCAAACTACCACATGGGGTTTCGTCTGGTGTGGTAACTTTTGTAATAATAATCTTAAAAAAGTAAAATTAGCTAGACAAAATAATCTTTCGGAATCTCTTGTGGGCCTCACAGAACCCGTGCGACTTAGAATAATTTTTTCCTTGCGTGAATGTACTTCGACTCCATCTACATGGTCAAGATTTTCGAGCTGTGGACGCATATCTCGTGAATCTTTGGTGTTCAGGCGGAGCACGAGTTTTTGGTGTCGTGCGTTCTCAGAGAGGGGTTCTCTCTTTTGTACTCGAATGTAAGTAACGGGTCAGAAGAGTGATTGGGCTCTGTGATTTTTTCGTGTGCTTCTTTCACGATAGTTTTCATCCATTCCCTATCCTCAATCGTGTATAAGTATTTGTCGTCTTTACCTTTTAAAGGTATTTCTCCAATAGCGCGTTTCTTTTGAACCGCTAGACGACCACATTCTGTCCTCAATTTTCTAGTATTTTCAAACTTTAACTCCATAATTATTTCTGTCCAGGTCATTTGCCGACCAGTAGCATTCTCAAGTCTAATTTTTTCTTCTACTGTCTTCCTTCTTTTCTCGTTAATCAGACAAGGATCTAGCTTTTCAGTTTTTTCAGTTGACAACAAAGAATCGTATACTGTATTGTAGAATGAATCAACAAATTTTCGTTTTCTGTCACAATCGACCAATTTCGTAGAAAATTCTTCGAATGTTTGAATTAGTGGTAAAATTTCCTGACATTTAGTCAATATGGACTTTATTTTATCATTGCCGCTTATTTCCTTTTCACTTACATACTTTAAAAAATTGTCGTTTTCAATATTTCTGTGTAAAATCACTAGTTCATTTTCGACTGGGTCACCTTCGAGATACTGAATGATGGAATCGCTATATCTATATAAACGATACGCCGCCTGTCTACCAGGAATTAAGGTGAGAAATTGTATTAAATCCTTGGATCGCAGTGCTGGGTTATTGTTAAAAAAGATAACTTGAATATTGTGTTTATCACAGAGTAGAGACGTAAATGTCTGTATCTTTGATTTGTCTGAGTCCACTAAGAGCTGTACAGCTTCGTACACATTTCCATACATCAATCCATCTTTCTCATATTTCGTTAAGTAGTATTTAATATTGTTATTTGTTATATTATCGTATGTGACGTTGCCGAGAAACTCTTCCATTTAGCTATATCCACAGATAATTAAAATCTAAAAAAAGGCTCAAATGACTGAGTGGGGGCCTCCAGTATTTCCATTAAATGTTACGAAAAAACGAAAATTAATGGATATGACAGTTGGAATTATGCGAAGAAATACAAATTTCTTAGATAATAGCACACAAGCAATAATTAAGGAACAGAACCTAACCTTCGATGCATATGAAAATGAGTTAGGTTTTATGCGTTCAAGATTGAGTGACATGACAGAACAATTACGCATTGCGAATTTGCATGGGGTTCAGCAACAACATCAGATCGAGTTGAAAAGCAAACTTGTTACAAATCTAAAAAATAGTGTCTCCGAAGTGACGACAGAGAATTCCGGTCTCAAGCTTCAAATAGATGATTTAAATATGCGATACTTTGAAGCTATAGCAAGTAAAGAGGAAAGTGAACGTCATTACAAATCAGTCATCCTTGGCCTACAGAAAACGGCAGCGAATGCGGAGGAGGCCAGTGCTTACATGAGAAGGCTAAATAAATTGTTTAACGACTATGCACATGGTGAAAAACTTGATGATTCAGATTATAAGACAGAACGCAAATGTGTTATTTGTATGTCCGAACCTGCAAATATAGTAGTCAAACCTTGCCATCATCTAGAATTTTGTTCTTCGTGTGCTATTGATTTATTCGAGTTAAAGGAAAATGAATTTTCGACTGATAAAACAATTACCCCAAGCAAAGGAGGGTCATGTCCACGTTGTAAGTGTGAAATCACTCATTTCGACTACATCTACGCGTAAGGTTTGACATCAACCTCGTCCGCTGCTTGCTTCTCTACTGGAATCTGACGCGCCGGTGGTGGTGGCATTGTTGCCATTTGTGGAGGTTGCTGTTGCTTTTCCTGGAGCATTGAGTACACTTTCATTAAATTATCTTTTAGTCCTTTGTTTTCTGCAGTGATAGCACTAAGCTTCGTTGAAACTTTGTCAGCCCCAGCCGTTTCTCCACATCTCTTTGCTAGGAGAAAAACTAAACAAAGTGCCATTGCGTTTACTGCAAGAACGTATTTGTCAGCTCCTAGCTGGTGAGATGCTAGGATCGTAAAAATTATAACAAAATATGGAGCGTACTCTACTACTTTATACATTTTTAGGTTACAAGAGATAAAAATATTAAAAAAAATCACGTGTTCTTCAATACTAATATGATAAGTAAAATAGCAATGACACCGTACGTTGTATTCACGAATTTCCTTTCAACCACTGGATGTTGTATATGTATATCTTCCTCTTCCATTTCATCTGATATTATAAAGCTCGAAATCATACCAGAAGTTGGAAGATTTACGTCTGATATAAATTTTTTGTCACTTAAAGCCTTCAAAGTCTGAAAATATGACGAATAAATCGTAGTTGCTAACTCATCCTTCGTTGGGTGTTTTAAGTATGCGCTCAATTGAGTTACTATTAACACAATTGTATCTTTATATTTGTTGTAATACCATTCATCGCTTTGCTTTCGTAACGATTGTATTAGTTTCTCAACGTAATCGTATATGTTATCAATGTCATTAGCGCGTAAGTGGTACACCTCATTTCTACTTTTCACCAGAAATGCCATGGTGTTCTTAATTTCATCATCCCCCCAGCATTGCATAGGAATATGTTCAATTATACATCCGTCAACCATTGTTCTATTATCGAATTTTTGTGATGCAAATAGAAGTGGTATACTTACACTTATCACAAGTGCTTCTGAAACTTCTGTATGTGGTGTAGTTTCGTAGTTGAAATAAAAAGGTGTTCTAGAATCGAGGCAGGTTGCTGTAATTATGAGCTTTATGTTTGTAAGGTCGTACAGCTGTTTGAATGTTAAATCTTCTGTAGAACCAGTTGCTTTCATAATGAAATTTAAAAACAACTTGCGTAATTCTTCAGTTTTATGAATTCCATATTCATTACTAAAGGTCTGTGCGTTTTGTACTATTGAATACCACGAAAATTTATATTTTTCGAAATGTTCCATGATCTTCATCGTACACTCCTTCATGTATGAAAAATTTGCTTTACATGCAATCAATGTTGCCGCCAAAGCTCCAGCCGAAGATCCTGCAACACATTTGATATTTTTAAGTAGACCATATTCTTCTAAAGCTCTTACGCATCCCAGGAAGGACGCCCCCTTAAACCCACCTCCGCTAAAACTTAGATTAAGTAGCTCCACACTCTCTCCCTTTTCAGACTCATCTGAACTCTCGATTTCCTCAGGTGGAATTATCAAAATACTCATTTTTACTAAAATATATATTTATTTCTTTGTTTTATCAATTTCTTGTGCCACTGCTTCCTTAAAAACCGCTAAAAGTTTATTTTCTGATGATACGCTTGTGTATTTTTTTGCGACAACTCCGTACAATACGGTTACAAGGAGTGACGCAACAAGAAGTGAAAAAGAAATTCCAAAAACATCTCGTTCTAAGTTCAATTTGGGGTCCTCTTTATTTTTTCCATCTGCCTCGAATAAATAACGAACTCGAACAATTTCAGGGTAAGAATGCAAAAAATCTCCAGACTTTGACATCGTCATTGTCAATAAGACAAATATCCCTAAACATAAGATAGCAATCCCCGCAACCAAATCTACTGTCGCCATTTGCGAACTTTTCCTAAATTAATTTCTGCTCCATCTTAAATGCAAATTTTTGTCAAAACCCTTACTGGTAAAACTGTCACTTTGGATGTGGAGGCATCAGACACAATTGACAATGTGAAGGCTAAAATACAAGATAAAGAGGGTATACCACCAGATCAACAAAGACTCATTTTTGCTGGAAAGCAGCTTGAGGATGGTAGAACTTTAAGTGACTACAACATCCAAAAAGAATCCACTTTGCACTTAGTCTTACGTCTTCGCGGTGGCAAATTTTTTATATGTAATCTTAAAAAATGACTACTAGATTAGTTCATCCAACAATTGCTGGATTGTTCACATTGTTCATGTTTGATCAAGGTTGGAAGCTGAGAGATGCGGCGAATAAGAGTGAGGCCGTGAAGGCTATTTTATTACTAGCTGTAACTATCTTGAATGTACCCGATATATCAATGGCTTTAACTATCTTCGGCCTGTACTATATAGTTAGAATGTGTTTTTACCCTGTTTTCAAGGCAGGTCCTCATGATTCTACAATTCCGGTGCTTCATAGCTAATGCCTCTGGTGATGTACCGTTAGATTCACTGTTTTTTGTTCTTTCTGGAATTAATTCACATAAACCTTCAATACCTAATGCCTGTTGTAGAATACTAACATCTTTTCGACAGTGGTGGTATAATATTCTAAGCAGATTTGTCAGATATACCAGTTCGCCACTTTGGAAAAGTTCGATGCAAAGTGACACAAGTTCCGGAAAACGTTCGTTTACATCTTTTGCATTGTATTTCAACTTGCTTAGATTAATTCCGTTGACATTAGCTATAGTCGTCTGCTTGGATTGCTTCACGTCTTTCAGTCCATGCATCGAAGCGTCAATGTCACCTACAAAACTAACTATCATCTTTGAGTAGGAACGGAGAAAAAAAAACAGGCTCAAGAAACGCTCTCAAGAAACTCAAGATGATCTCTACTCGCCGTGTGAAGACGAACCTGAAGAAGATTGACAATATTACGGATGAAATCAATTGCTTCACTAGTGAATTTTCAATTATGCTAGATGATCAAAAGCTTCAGTACAAGAAGCTTCGTGAAATTTCAGGCCGAATTTCGAACCACATCGGAAAAATTGCCGCTTATGCGGATCAGAAGAAGGAACCTAATGCATACAACCTTTATTTTAAATCCGAAAGCGCGAAGCTCGCTAAGAAGGGACAGGAAAATGGTGGTCCCACTTTTGCGAAACTTGTAGCAAATTCTTGGAATAACTTGCCCCCTAACAAAAAGCTTACATGGTATAATAAAGCATCTTCTAGTAAGCCATACTAACTTTTCTTACAGTCTTTTCTTAAGTGAAGTTCGCGATCGACGCTTAGACCGTTTTGATCTGCGTTTTGAGCGCCGCGCGACCCTACGCTGTCCTGCTGCCGAACTCTGTCCTGAATCCGGGGTTTGGAACGACAAGAGATTGCGTGGGTTTGCGGATGGGTCTGCCGGGGTGAGGAACGCGTTTGACGGCGTCGACGGACCGTTCTCCAATTCATGTTGCTGTCTCCTCTTACGCATATGCTTCAGAAATTTATCGCCTGTGTAAAGAAGACCCCCTGCCAGTGCGGTATATCCAAGCATCTTAGCCCAATCCACATCATCTCTTTTCGAACGCTTGGATTTCTTGGAACTTTTTTTCGTCATACTTTTACATTAAGATGAAAAAAAAAACGCGTGGCTCTAGAAAACATTTGACTTAAGAGTGATGACGAGTGTCAAGGTTCTCCACATCAGCCAGCTTAAGGCTTGTAATTTTAACGCAAATCCTCCGAAGAGGAACCAGAATGGTGCTATCCGAATTGATATCAATTATGTTGACCCGACTATTGCTGGTGGTGCATACCTCCTGCAGACTCCTAAGTTGCGACTCCCGTTTGGGCTTGGCGTCCAGGAGCATGACGGTGGGCGTCAGAATAGCTACTCACTCTCACTCTCTCTCGACAACTACAAGAACAGTTCTGCGGTTGAAGCAGAATTCGTACGTGGTATTGAGATGATTGATGAGCACATTAAGAACCTCGCTACTGAAAATAGTAAGGTGTGGTTCAAGAAGCCGATGTCCCGTGACGTAATCTCCGAGTTGTATCGCTCGAGTATCAAGTACAGTGATGACTGGCCTCCTCTTTTCCGATGCAAGATTCCCTATTACGATAACAAGTTCCGGGCGGACTTTTACGACCAGAACAGGAATCTCATTCAGCCAGAAACGATCACGAATGGATGTAACGTCATTTGTCTGATCCAGCTCGGATCCCTGTGGTTCATGGACAAGCAGTCCGCGCTAGAAGCATTTTTACGTTATCTTTTTTTTTAACTTTCTTGTCCTGCGTTTGTGTGTCTTTCTTCTCGATCTCCGCTGTGACACTTCATATAGTTTCATGCGTTCTAACATTTTTTTAGCGTCTTCTTGATATGCTGCTTCGTATTTGGGATGCGTTTTTCTCAGCCTATCATCTATATCTCGAATTCTGCGGTCTAGATTACGCTCCAGAGTCCAAATTCTACTGGGTAAAGATGTTTCAAGATGTTCACAAGAAGCATTTCCACCCATTTTTTT